>FQKF010025547.1_pt1 | contig 20357 bp, 16 predicted proteins | sample 1504521 | NCBI WGS metagenome assembly FQKF01 (sample SAMEA4475357, study PRJEB15587) | soil metagenome | biome: Soil; feature: Field | place: India | collected 2015-03-11 | depth 0 m
ACCCCAGCGGGGGAGGGTTGGGGTGGGGGCTATATGCACACGCATCCACCCGCCCAAAAATTTTGCAAAAAATGTTACCATTTCAGCGTTTTTCGTCTGCTATGATTAAGTTTATCGTACCGGTTGTCACGTCCGGAGTGCTGTATGGAGAGTAGCCTGCTTTTGCTGGTCTTATGTTGCCTATTGCCATTATTGCTCACCGCATGGGGCGTAGGACTTGGCATGGGAATGATGGTGAAGAGTTTTAAGATCAAACCGGAGGATCAATTCGCTAATTTGGTGCGTTTTTGGCTGCAAACGAAACAAATTGACTCCGCTACCGCCGAGCAAGTGCTCTTGCTGTTGCAGAAACAAGGCGTCACGGCGCCGGCAGATGTTGTCTCTGCACCACTAGCGCCGCATGCTCCTGAACCATCGCCTGAGCCTCCGGTCACGCATCCGGTTACACCGGTTACACCGCCATCGATCGTGCCGCCGAGTATGATGCCGGCAGCGCCTGAATCGGCGGTTACGCCGTCGCGTATGGCTCCGTCGCCGCCGGTCACCACCGAACCGGTTACGCCGTCTAGCTTACCGCCGTCTCCGCTGCTCCCTCCCCAACCAGCGCGCGCTGATCGGATTCCGGCGATTTTTGCTGCGTTGCTCTCGCTTGGTACGCGCCGGATGTTGTTAGTGATCGGCGCGTTTTTGGTGGTTATTTCTAGTTTGGTACTGGTGATCTTTAACTGGAACAGTTTCTTGCCTATCGTTCAAGTGGGGATCTTGGCCGTCTTAACCGGCGGGTTGTGGGGGTTAGGGCGCTGGGTCGAGCAGCGGGAAGGCTTTGCCGCCGCTGGGCGCAATCTCAGTTCGGTGGCGGCGCTGTTGGTGCCGATCGTTATCTTCTCTCTGACCCGGCCCGGCTTGCTCAATCTCGATACCGACACGGCGTTGCTAGTGGTGAGCAGCTTGAGTATGCTGATCTACATCGGCGGCGCGTATGCCACCCGCCGCGTGTTCTATAGCGTGGCGGCCAGTGCTGCCGCGGTTGGCGTATTAGGTAGCGCGTTTTGGCAATGGGAGGTCGCTACCCGCTGGCAGTCAGTGTGGGCGTTTGGGTTGTGGTTTATTGCGCTGTTGGTTGCCCGCTGGTTGGCCCGCAGCAGCGCGGCCCCGCTTGCCTTAGGGCCGCGCATTATCCAGTGGGCCGGCTCGTCGCTATCGTTGTCGGTCAGCCTCAGTCTTTTCGCCACCTTGCCAACGCCGACCGAGGCCTTGCCAGCGATGATCGCGTTTGGCTTGGGCAGCGCGTTCAGCATGGTTGCGGCGTGGCTCGAACGGCAACCGCGCTGGATGTGGGCGATGGCGCTGACGTTGCCGGTGGCGGCGTTGATCGGGTCGGCTCTGCCCGATCTTGGCCTGCGCTGGGTGAATCTGAGCTTTGCCGCCCTCTTGTTGGGGTATGTGGGGATGGCGGCGCTGGTTGAGCGGCGAGGGCAGGCGTATGCGACGCCGTTGTTGGCTATCGCGCCGCTGTTGCTGGTGGTTGTGCTGTTGAGTGCGCTCGATCGAACGGCCATCGGCCAGAGCTATCCGTTGCTGCTGCTGGCCGGTGGGGTGGTGATCGGGCTGCTCGAACGCGGGCGGCTGGCGGTGTTGCAACCCAACCGCGCGCTGGCCGGCAGTGTGGTGTTGGGGCTGGCAATGGGCTTGCTGACCGCATGGGCGGCGTCGTTGGTTGAGACGTGGGGCCAGCGCGGGCTGGTCACGCTGCTCATCGGCGGCGTTGGCTTTGTCTTGCATGCAGCGCCGTTTAGCAGGCGTATCAGCTATGTACCGCCAGTGTTGCGTTGGATGGGGGCGGCGTTGATCGCGTTGGGGACCTTCATCACCGCATGGCTTGATCCGGACTTGCGCATACCGGCGTTGGCGCTAGCGACTGCGCTCTACGGCTGGAATACGTTCCGCGCGCGCGCCAGTGTGTGGGCGCTGGCGAGTCTGACCGCGGCGTTGGCGGTGGTGGCGAGTGGCCTTGAACGGGTAGGCTGGCTGAACACCTTTGACCACTACCTCCTTGCCGGTACGGTGGTGGCGAGCGGCTATGGCCTTGGCGGCAGTCTGCTCCGGCGCGGCGCGTTTAGATATTGGACGTTGCCGGCCCTCTTTTGGGGCGGCGTTCTCGGCGGCGGCAGCACATTATTGCTGATTAGCGCCCTCTTTGAGCCGAGTCTGGCCGCTCTGAGCGCCGCGCTCATTGCGAGCGCAGTGTGGCTGGCGCTGAGTTTGATCTGGCAACGCTGGCAGCTTGGCTACCCGGCGGCGTCTATGCTCGCTTTGGCTTGGTTGCTGGCAGTGGCCGGCGAGTTTCTGCGTTGGGAAGGCGAGCTGGATGCGCTTGCAGTGCTGGCGTTGCCGCTCAGCGCCGGCGCTGGCGTGATGGCGCTAGCCCTGCGCCGCTGGCCACGGTTTGGCCGTCCGTATGCGCAGTTGGCCTTAGCGACGGCGCTATTGTTGCCTTTGCCGGCGCTCTTGATGGCCATTGTGGCGCCGGAGCATACCGCTAATCTGCCCTTGGCCGCCGGTGGTGCGACGGTGATTCTCACCGTTGGCGCGGTAGCCTACCGGCGCTGGCGGATCATGAGTCTCGCTGTCGTGCAATTGGTGGTCACGGTGGGCGGCCTCGCCAACTGGCTCTTCCCCCATAATGCGCCGGTGATCGGCTGGACGTTGCTGCTCACGGTAGCTATCCTCGGCCTTGGCGGTGCCGGCGGGCGCCGGTGGCGAGTGGATGCAACGGTGCGCGTGCTCGGAGTAGATAGTTACGGTATTGGTGGCATAACCGCCTTCATCGCGCTGGCGATGCTCGTGAACGGCAGCTTAAGCAGCCTCGCGCTGCCGTTATTGTTCTGTGCCATCATTATCGCTGTAATCGCTTTGTCCGAACAGAGCGAGCTTGGCGCTGTATTGAGCGTTGCCGCCTTGATCGGCAGCCTTGCCGGCTGGATCGCGCAGATGGGGTTGGCCGGGCCGTGGCAGGCGGCGTGGTTGGTGTTGGCGCTGGCGCCGGTTATAGTGGCCGGCTGGGCCGTGCGCCGGTTGGCGTTGGGATCGATCTGGCAGCGTGCTACGCTCTGGTTGCCGTTGCTGGCGGCAGTGATTGCCGTTACGATCACAATGCTAGAATTGCGCGCGCTCGTGGTTGCGCTAATGAATGCTGGCGTGGTCTTGGTCACGGCGACGGTGCGCGAACGGCGCAGCGAGTACGCCTATCTGGCCGGCGCGGCCTTTGTCGCCGCCAGCCTCGGCCAATTCCTCGTCTGGGATCTGCGCGAGATGCAGTTCTACGTGATACCCGTCGGCGTCTATCTCCTCGCGCTGGCGAACGGGATCCGTTACTTCCAACGCCACGATCAACTGGCTCGCTTGATCGATACCAGCGGTGTAGTGGTATTGCTCGGCACCACCTTTCTCCATGCGGCTGGGTCGTCCGACAATATCAGCTATATCTTGCTGGTCGGCGGCGAGTCGCTGCTAGTAGCCGCCTATGGCGCGCTGGCGCGCTTGCGAGTGCCGTTTGTCGGGGGGATTGCCAGTTTTGTGTTGGGTGTGTTGTGGCTAGCGGCCAATGCGGCGCGCCTGCTCAATCAGTGGCTCTTGTTGGGATTATTGGGGTTGTTGATGTTGCTGGCCTACGTTGTGTTGGAACGGCAACAAGAGCAATTGCGCCGGGCGGGGCGCGATTGGGCGGCGCGATTGCAACAGTGGCGGTAGGGCGGGTTTTAACCCCGCCTGTATCCGTAGGGGCAGGTTTCCAGCCTGCCCCTACTACCGCCCATCCGATTATTCAAACCGGTCGGCCACCAATGCCGTCAGATCGGCGACGCGCACCGAATAGCCCCACTCGTTGTCGTACCACGCGACGATCTTGAAGAAATCGTCACCCATGCTCATCGTCAGCGGCAGGTCAACCACACTGCTGTAAGTGGTGCCGATAAAGTCGGTGCTGACCAGCTCATCGTGGCTGACGCCGAGGATGCCCTCCAGCTCCTCGCTCTCGCTCGCCTCGATGAAGGCTTGGTTAATCTCTTCGACCGAGGTCTTGGTGCTGAGCAAGACCGAGAAATCGACCATCGAGACGGTCGGCGTCGGCACGCGCACGGCATAGCCGTGGAATTTGCCCTTCAGCTCAGGAATGACCAATGCCACGGCCTTGGCGGCGCCGGTAGTGGTGGGTACCATGTTGATCGCTGCTGCCCGCGCTCGGCGCAGATCCTTGTGGACGTTATCCTGCAAGTTTTGATCCATCGTATACGAGTGGATCGTCGTCATCAACCCGCGCTCGATGCCAAAACGGTCGTTGAGCACCTTGGCGACCGGCGCGAGGCAATTAGTCGTGCAGGAGGCGTTCGAGATAATGTGGTGCTTCTCGTGATCGTACTTCGCGTCGTTGACGCCCAAGCAGATGGTGATATCTTCACCTTTGGCCGGCGCGGTAATAATCACCTTCTTGGCCCCCGCCGCGAGGTGGGCCTTGGCCTTCTCGGCATCGGTAAAGCGACCGGTCGACTCGATCACAATATCGACCCCAAGCTCCTTCCACGGCAACGCCGCCGGATCACGCTCGGCGAGCGTCAGCAACTCGTAGCGCACATCATCCTGCTCAACGACAATCGCCTTCTCGGTCACTGTCACCTCGCCATCGAAGGCGCCGTAGGTTGAATCGTACCGCAAGAGATGCGCCAGCGTCTTGGCGTCGGTGAGGTCATTAATCGCGACAATCTCAAATTCTTCGGGATAGTACTCCAGCATCGCCTTGAAGCTCTGGCGCCCGATCCGGCCGAAACCGTTGATAGCGACGCGAACCATGCAAGCCTCCTTAGCACTCAAACGATTGCGCTCCGGTAAGAGATACCGTGAGCAGCAATGGTACGACAGACAACCATTGTCTGACGCGGTCATTATAGCATCTTTGTGCAGCGGCTCGCATGCCAATTCCTGCCCGTCAGGTGGAGAAATGCCTACGCATCGCCTGCCATAGCAAGGTGGGAGCGCAAAAATGGTTATGCGGCGTTATCTGGCACATGGCCTTCACTGCTAGTTCGCTGTGCCATTGCTTGATATTTCTGCTACAATACGTAGTAATTCAGTATCACCAGTAAGGAGTGGGGCATGATCATTGATGCAGGCGTAGCGGCCATTTTAATCCTCTTCACAATTGTTGGGTTGCGTCGTGGCGCATGGCCGAGCGGATTCGCGTTGATGGGCACGCTAATCGGCGCAGTGTTGGTCGATCTCTGGCGAGATGGCGTGATCAATCTGTTGGCGCGCATTGGTCTGGCGAGCGGCTGGCCGTTCTTTGTCGCCTTGAGCGGGTTGCTCATACTGGCGATGATCATCGGCTACGGCATCGATATCATCATCGAGGCTGGGATCGAAGATGCGCAAGAATGGTCGCATCGCCTGATCGGCGCTGGTATCGGCCTCGTCAATGCAGCGCTGGTGATTACCTATCTCGTGCGTTACGCTGGCGTTGCGTGGTCAGAAACGGCAATCACTGCCCAATTGGCAACGGCGACGCTGGCGCCACTGGTGATCAGAGGGTTGCCTTGGGGGTTGTTAGTGCTCACATTGCTCGGCGGATTGGTGCTGGTGATGCGAGTGATGCACCGGTTTCGCACCGAGCGCGAGTTGTACGATGATACACCGCTTTCTGCGCAAGAGGTCAATTTGCGCTTGCTCGAACATATTAATCACGCGATTGAACGGCGGCAGCGGTAACGGTTGGCGCTGCCGCGCTGCCTGTGTTATGGTGTCACGCTGATCAGCGGTTTGCCTAACCATTCTTCGTACAATTCGCCAAACCTGCCGGCTGCCAGCGCCGCGCGCACTTCGGCCATCAGGTTGAGCAGGAATGCGACGTTGTGCAGGCTGACCAGCCTAATGCCGAGCAGCTCTTTCGAGCGGTAGAGATGGTGGATGTAGGCGCGCGAGAAGTGGCGGCAGGTGTAGCAGGTGCAGTCAGCTTGCAATGGCCCCGGATCGTCGCGTAACGAGGCATTGGTCACGTTGAGCCGCCAGTTCCGCGCGCGGTTGCGCACCAGCGCCGCGCCGTGCCGCCCCAGCCGGGTTGGGCTGACGCAATCGAACATGTCAATGCCCCGCGCCACGCCTTCCAACAGATCATCGACATCGCCGACTCCCAACAGGTGGCGCGCCATACCGTCGGGCAGATAGGGCACGGTCATATCCACGACCTCGTACATCTGCTCTTTGTTGGCCCCCAACGATCCCCCAATGCAGAGGCCATCAAAACCCATCCTGCCAATCACTTCGGCGCTTGCCCGCCGCAGGTCGGGGAAGATGCCGCCATGTACGATCCCAAACAGTAGTTGATCGGGGTTGGGCAACGCAGCGCGGTTCCGTTGCTGGTGCGCTGTGAGGCAGCGTTCGGCCCAGCGGTGGGTGCGGGCCATGCTTTGCGCGGTATAATCGTAACCGGCCCGGAACGGCGGCAGTTCATCGAAGCAGACAATCACGTCGGCGCCGAGATGGTGCTGCGCCTCGATGCTCCGTTCCGGCGTAAAGACGTGGCGCGAGCCGTCGAGGTATGATTTGAAGATGACCGCCTCTTCGGTCACTGTCACCATATCACTCAAGCGGGATGGGTGAGCCGGTCGCCGGCCCTTGACCTCATCAGCGATCCCGCCGTAGACCAGCGAAAAGACCTGAAACCCGCCGCTGTCAGTCAGGATGGGGCCATCCCAGCTCATAAAGCCGTGCAGGCCGCCGTGGCGCGCGATCAGCTCGTGGCCCGGCTGCAGGTAGAGATGGTAGGTATTGCCGAGAATGATGGACGCACCGTGGTCGCGCAGTTCGTGCGGACTGAGCGATTTGACCGTGGCGCGTGTGCCGACCGGCATAAAGACCGGCGTCGCAACCGCGCCGTGAGCGGTTTGCAACACGCCAGCACGGGCGCGGCTGTATGGATCGCGAGCAGTAATCGTAAAATGCGACATGATTCCTACCGTAGAGCCGCACGGCTGTGCGGTTCCCGCTACGACAACCGATGTCTAACCGCACGGCTGTGCGGCTCCCTATGTGACAACCACCCACTGGTTTAGCCGTACGGTTGTGCGGTGTCCAATCTGATCCCTGCACAACCGTAGAGCCGCACAGCCGTGCGGCTCCTCGTAGCCGTATTATAACCGATTGCACCGGCCTCTGTGTGGATCCCGATTGCCTGCAACAACATGGTATAATCTCTCCATTCGCCTAACCCGTGACGAGGCAACCCTGTGACCAGACGCTACATTCTCGCCATCGATCAAGGCGGCAGTGGCAGCCGCGCCGTGATTTACGATGATGAAGGCCAAGTACGGGGGTATGGCTACCGCGCCGTGGGGCGGGTTTACCCCCAGCCGGGATGGGTTGAGCAGCGACCGCGTGCGATTGCGCGCAGTGTGGCCGAGGCGATCAACGAGGCACTTGCCCGCGCCGGTGTTCGTGGCAGCGACCTGATCGCCTGCGGGATCACCTCGCAGCGCGATACCGTCTTTGCGTGGCATGCCCGCACCGGTCGCCCGATTGGCAATGCGATCACGTGGCAAGATTTGCGCACCGCGCCGTTAGTGGCGGCGTTGGCTGATACGCCGTTGGGGCCGCAGCGGCGTGAACGGTTGGGCCAGTTTCCCGGCCCCTACGCTAGCGCGATGCACATGGCATGGCGGATGCAGCACGATGCTGCGTTTCGCCGCGCTGCCGAGCAAGGTGTGCTGCGGGTGTCGCTGGCCGCCGGCTGGATCGTGCAGGCGCTTGGCTGCCCGGCAGAACACGCGCTCGACCACTCGCTATTGCAGGCGATGACCGTCTATGATCCGCGTCGGCGCGCGCTATGGGATGAATGGATCGAGGCGCTCCAGATTCCGCGTGCGGCCCTGCCCATCCCCCGCCCGACGGTTCACCACTTCGGCGAGTTGCATATCGATGGCGCAGCAGTGCCGGTGCTGGCGATGATCACTGATCAGCAATCGGCGTTGTTTGGCTACGATTGCCGTTCCCCCGGCCAAGCCGTGGCAACCCACGGCACTGCCTCATTTGTGAATGCGGTGGTTGGCCCGTATGCGCCGCTGCAAGGCATTTGTAAGACCTATTTGGCGTGGGAGATTGGCGGTGCGCCAACTTATGCCCTCGAAGCCGATATGACGACCACCGGCGCGGCGGCCAATTGGCTGCGCGAGATCGGTTTGGTGCGGCACGTCGCCGATCTCGACCGGCACGCGGCGACGGTGCCCGACAGCGGCAGCGTGGTCTTTGTGCCTGCCCTCAACGGGTTGGGGGTGCCGAGCGAAGATCGCAGCGCGCGCGGCGCGCTCTTTGGCTTGGCGTTGGGGGTGCAGGTCGGCCATATCGCCCGTGCCTTCTACGAGGCGATCGGCTTCCAATTAGCCGATATTCTGGCGACAATGCAGGCTGAGGCCGGGATCACCATCACTGAACTGCGGGTGGGTGGCGGCTTGGCCGCCAGCGATCTGGCTTGCCAAATTCAAGCCGATCTGAGCGGGGTGACATTGGTGCGCGCCCGCGATACCGAAACCACGGCCCGCGGCGTGGCGCTACTGGCCGGGATCGGGGCCAGCGTGTGGTCGCCGCAGTCCTTGCCGGCATTGGTCGATGCTACGGCGACGCGGTTTGTACCGCGCACAACCGCCGCCGAACGAAATGCTCACGCCGGACGGTGGCGGATGGCGATTGCCCGCGTGCAAGGGTGGCAACCGGCGCGCTGAGCCATCTCTGTACAGCCGCACGGCCGGGCGGCTCTCTGGCAGCCACGCGGCTCACACTATTGGCCTAGCCGTGCGGTTGGTATCCATCCTTCTCGCTTCCATCAAAAATCAGTCATAAAACAAGAATATTCGTAATAGCCATTATGGCGCCTTGATCCGGTTGCCGAAGCGAACAACACCTTCTATAATAGAGGAACAAACTTGCCAATATGTCCCACTATCGCTGGCATAACCAATGGACGAGGTGACTCATGGGCTTGATCAAACGGGTTGGCACTAAATCTGTCAACGCACAACCTCCCGAAAGCGGCGCTGCTGATGATGGCACGCGCCAGATCGGCCCATCTACCCCATCTTCTGCGCCTGACGAAGGCACGCGCCAGATGGCGGCGCGGCCTGCCGGTGAAACGGACGAAGGCATGCGCCAGATGGTGGCGCGGCCCGCTGGCCAGCCAGCGCCAGTCGCTCCGGTCATGCTCAGCGCCGGCACCGTTCTCCAAGGCCGTTACCATGTCGAGGGGTCAATCGGTATTGGCGGTATGAGCGTTGTCTACCGTGGTCGCGACTTGCGGTTCAAAGATGTGGTGCGCTATTGCGCGATCAAAGAAATGGCGCAGAGCGCGCCCGACTCACAAACACGCCTGCTCAATCTCAAGAACTTTCAGCGCGAAGCTGGATTGTTAGCTACTCTGCAACATCCCGCTATTCCCAAAGTCTACGACTTTTTTGAAGAGCACGGCAAAGTCTACCTCGTCCTCGAATTTATCCCCGGTAAAGACCTTGAGACGGTGTTGGAAGAAAGCGGCAAGCCGCTTGACGAAGCGCGAGTGGCGCGGTGGGCATTGCAAATTTGCGATGTGCTGTCGTATTTGCACAATCATAAGCCGGAACCGATCGTCTTTCGCGATATGAAACCATCGAACGTGATGGTGGTCGGCGATGATCGGATTGTGCTCATTGACTTTGGCATTGCCCGTAACCTCAACCGCAGCGATCGCAAGGGTACCATGATCGGCACCGAAGGCTACTCGCCGCCCGAACAGTACCGTGGCGTGGCCGAACCGGTCGGCGATATTTATGCGCTCGGCGCAACGTTGCACCATCTGCTCACCAATACCGATCCGCGCCTCGAAACGCCGTTTACGTTCCAAGAACGTCCCATCCGCCAGATTAACCCCGCGGTTTCGCCAGAAATGGAAGCCGTGGTGATGCGAGCGCTCGAATATGATATGGCGGCCCGTTGGCAGAGCGCCGAAGAGTTCCGGCAGGCGTTGCTCACCGTACCCTCCTTGGCCGAGACGGTTGGCGGGAAGCCGGCAGTCGCTGCTCCGGTCGTCGGCAAAGGGAAAAGCGCGCAAACTACCGAGCTGGTCTGGCGGTTTAAGTGCGAAGACGAGGTGCGATCGTCGCCGTTCGTCAGCGGCGGTTTGGTCTTTGTCGGCTGTTACGATACCAATATCTATGCCGTTGATGCTGCCCGCGGCGAGTTTCGCTGGAAGTATGCCACGCAAGGCGGCATCAGCTCGTCGCCGGTCGTGTGGCAAGATATGGTCTATATCGGTTCGGAAGATGGCTCGCTCTATGCGTTCGATCTACGGCGCGGCAACCTGCGCTGGACATTCCGCACCGAAAAGCCGATCCGCTCGTCGCCACGCATTGAAGACCGCGTGATCTTTGTCGGTTCTGATGATCAACATGTGTATGCCATTGATGGTCTTCGCGGCACCTTGATCTGGAAGTATCGCACGTGGAATCCGATCCGTTCGTCGGCCTGCATTAACGGTTTGTCGATCTTTATCGGCGGCGATGATGGCAATGTCTATTGCCTCGATGTGCGCACCGGCGCCGTGAAGTGGAAGCAGCGCACCCAACAGCCGGTGCGTTCGTCGCCAACCTGTAGCGATGGCTTGGTCTTTGTCGGTTCGCTTGACCAAAATCTCTATGCGCTCGATGCCGAAGGCGGCTGGCCGGCGTGGCGCTTTCGCACCGGCCATTACATCAACTCCTCGCCGTTCGTGGTCGGCACGCGGGTGTTTGTCGGCGGCGTCGATGGCAATATGTACGCCCTCGATACCAAGAACGGGCGTTTGGTTTGGAAGTATGAGGTTGGCAGCCAAATCACCTCATCTCCGCGGGTGGAAGGTGGCCGGCTCTATTTTGGCGCCGTCGATCAGGCCATCTACTGTCTCGATGCCGGTAGCGGCCAGTTGATCTGGAAATACCTCACCGATGGCCCCATCGTCTCATCGCCGATGATTGTCAATGGCGTAGTCTATATTGGCTCGATGGATCATCATCTCTATGCGCTCAAAGCGTGATTTGCAGGGTAAGGGAATGGTGCCGCTATGCCGGACGAAACCGTGCCAGCTCACGATAACTCTCCCACGCAACCGTTGCATCCGTCGGGATCACCGCCCGAACGGTTGGCGCCGATGGGGCTGACGCCGCCTGAAGAAGACGGCACTCGCCAGATTGGGCAGGATTACCAACCGGCCTTGACACTGCATCGCTCGGCGCAGGGCTTTGCTGCTGCCGCGTTGCGCGATATTGGCCGGGTGCGGGAAACGAATCAAGATTGTGCCTTGGCGATGATCATGACCTTGCCGCGCGAGGGCAGTGATGTGCCGGTGGGACTGTTTATCGTGGCTGATGGTATGGGTGGCCATCAGGGTGGTGAAGTAGCCAGCCGGTTGGCCGTGCAGACGGTGCTGACCAGTGTGCTGGAACGCCTTGTCTTGCCGGTGATCGAAGATGGCTTGCTTGAGGCGTTGCAACCGCTGATGATCGAAGCGGTGCAAGAGGCAAATGCTGCGATTTGGCGCGAAGCGCAGGTGCTCGGTTCCGATATGGGCACGACCTGCACCGCGGCTTTAGTGATTGGCCACGGCCTCTATGTCGCCCACGTCGGCGATTCGCGCTGCTATGTGTATGAGCCGGGCGGGTTGCGCCAACTCACGACCGACCATTCGACGGTGGGACGGTTGATTGCGCTCGGTCAGCTCGATCCCGATGAAGCGCGGGAGCATCCGCTGCGCAACCAGCTCTACCGCACGGTTGGCCAGCAGCCGCAGGTGGCGGTTGATTTTGTCTATCATCAGCTCAATAATTGCTCCCATATTGTCTTATGCAGCGATGGCCTGTGGAGCATGGTGGAAGAAAAGGCGATTGAACGGGCGTTGCAGCATAGCCCATGGCCGCACGATGTCTGCCGTGAGCTGATCGCGCTGGCGAACTTGGCCGGCGGCGATGACAATATCTCGGTGGTTGTGGTGTCGTTGCCGCTCGATGAGGGCCAGCGATGAGCAAGGTTGATCTGCGCATCACGCCAAGCCGTAGTGTCTTGCCGGCTAGCGCCGAGCCGCAGTTGCTCTATGCGCTGATTGAGTTGGCGGCCCAAAGCGGTGCAACCAAGATGCCACGCTTGCCGCTCAACCTCTGTTTGGTCATTGACCGCAGCTCCTCGATGCGCGGCGAACGGTTGCAGCAGGTCAAGCAGGCGGCGATGCAGATTCTCGACCTGCTTGGCGATAACGAAAGCTTTGCGCTGGTAACGTTTAATGATCGCGCCGAGGTGGTGGTGCCGGCCCAACTGGCGCGGGCGCGGCAGGAAATTAAGCGCCACATCAGCGCGATTGAGGCTGCCGGCGGCACCGAGATGGCAACTGGCTTGGCGCTGGGAGTGCAAGAATTGCAACGGGCTATGATGCCGCGCGCCGTTCATCGCTTGCTCTTACTGACCGATGGCCGCACCTATGGCGATGAAGGGCGCTGTGTCGAGATCGCGCGCCGCGCCCAAACGCGCGGGATTGGGATTACGGCGTTGGGCATCGGCAGTGAGTGGAATGAAGATTTGCTCGAGACGATTGCCGCTCGCGAGAATAGTCGCACGCACTATATCACTTCCGCCAACGAGATCACCAAGATCTTTACCGCTGAAGTTGAGCGCATGCATAACCTGTTTGCGCAAGATGTGCAGGTACGGCTGGCCTTGCCGCCGCAGGCGTTGGTGCGCTCGCTCGATCGGGTGCGCCCCTTTATCGGCCCGCTGCCGGTGATCGAAGAAGCGGATTTTGTCTGGACGGCGGCGCTCGGCGATTGGCCAGAGAACGATACGCAAGCGTTATTGATCGAGATGGTGGTGCCGCCGTTGCCGGTTGGCCGGCATACCTTGCTGCGCCTCACGCTGCGTTACCGCACGCCAGGTAGCGATAGCGCAACCCAGAGCCACGAGCAGACGCTGCCGGTCGCGTTTCGCGACCCTGATGAGGTTGGCGATAGTGTTGATCCGACAGTGAAACACTGGCTCGAACGGCTGGTTGCTTACCGGTTGCAGGCTAGCGCATGGCAAGCCGCCGAAGAAGGAAAACTAGAAGAGGCGACCCGGCTTTTGCAAATGGCCGGTACCCGCCTTTTCGAGGCTGGCCAAGTCGAATTGGCCCGCACCGTGCAAGAAGAGGCGACCCGCTTGCTCCGGTCAGGACAGGCTAGCGCTGAAGGACGGAAGCGGATTAAGTACGGGACGCGCAGTTTGATCGGGCGCGAAGAGTCATCGTAGGCCGGAGTAGAAGACCCATGATCATCTGCAGCTACTGCCAAGCCCAACAGCTCGATGGCACTATCTTCTGCACCGTCTGCGGTGCTAGCCTCATCAATACCAAATCCCAACGCCAAACCACCGCTTCGCTCAACCGGGCAGCCGCTGAAGCAGCCGAACTAGTTGAGGATGGGGCGACGATTTTGCCGGCGCCGGCGAACCCAGCGGTCGGGCCGGCGCTTGCGCTGGTCGTGCTGAGTTCGGGCCGGCGGATTGAGTTGCCAGCGGCGCCCGAATTGCTGATCGGGCGCAAAGACCAGCAGCGCGGCTTTTTCCCCGATGTTGATTTCAGTCTCGATGGCGGGTATGATGCCGGTGTCTCGCGCCGCCATGCCCGGATCGTGTGTTCAAATAATCGTTATGGGCTTGAGGATCTCGGCAGCGCAAACGGGACGTTTCTCAACCGCCAGCGCCTGCCTCCCGGCCAGCCGATGCCGCTGCAGCACGGCGATGAGGTGCAGTTTGGGATGCTGTTGGTGCGGTTTGAAGTGAGTTCATAAGGTTTGATACATTCGCGGAGGCTTCTCTATGCCGAAAACGGTCATTCTTCATCTTACCGGCGAAGATCCGCTGCTGGCCGATATTGATCAAGAACCGCAGCCCGGCGATCTTTTCATTAAAGTTACCAATATGCGCAAGCGTGATGGCAAGCCGGTGCCGTATCTGGCCGCCAGCGTGCAAGCGGTGATCTTCCCGTGGCATCGGATCACGTTCATCGAGCTGATGCCGAGCGAAGAAGAACGCAGCCAAGTGATCGATTTCTTCCGCCAGTGAAGCCGCTCTTCCAACAGCTCATTCCACCCGCAAGCGAGCTGTTCTATCGCCGTGCTGATCCCAACGACCGGCGGCTGGGTGAAGTGGTGATCCCCGGCAGCGCCGGTTATGATTCTGCCGCGGTGGTGATCCTCGGTTGCCCGCAAGACCTTGGCGTGCAACGCAATCGGGGCCGGGCCGGTGCAGCCCAAGGGCCGGCTGCGATCCGGCGGTGTCTCTACCGGCTGGGTGTGGCTGGGATCGCCAATCTGCCCATCTGTGATCTCGGTGATGTGCCGGTTGATGGCGATCTAGAGGCGATCCACGATCGCCACCGCGCGATCGCCGCCCAGATTATCGCTGATGGGAAGTTGTTGATCAGCCTCGGCGGCGGCAATGACATCAGCTTCCCTGATCTGGCGGCGCTGGCTGCCGTCGCGCCGGCGCCTGTCCTAGCGATCAATATTGATGCCCACTACGATGTGCGCGCCGATCATCCCGCCAATAGCGGCACCCCCTACCGCCAATTGATCGAAACCGGTTTGATCGATCCGCGCCGGTATTGGGTGATCGGCACGCAACCCTATGCCAATTCGCCGGTGTATACCGCCTATCTGCAAGAACGCGGCGCCACAATCGTCGAGCTGAGCGAAGCGCGCCGCGCCGGTGTTGCGGCGACGGTGCAGGCGCTGTTGGCGGCGAGCGATGCGGCCAGTATCGGCTGGGGGTTCGATCTGGACGTGGTACAATCTGCCGAAGCTCCCGGTGTGAGCGCCCCTAACCCGCTCGGCATGCGCGGCGAGGAGTTGGTGTCGTTGGCAATGCTGGCCGGCGCTGAACATCGTATCCGTTTGATCGAGTTCAGCGAACTGAATCCGCGGTACGATATTGATGACCGCACAGCGCGGCTGGCGGCGGTCGCACTATGGTATGCGCTGGCGGCGGTCGCCGGACGCATGTCTGAGTATTAAGGGGTCAGCGATGCAATCCCTCTCTGTTACCAGCCGGCGGGCGGTGCAGTTTATTCTGCTCATGGGGGTGGTGAGCCTGCTGGCCGATATGGTCTATGAAGGCGGGCGGAGTTTGAGCGGTCAGTATCTGGCGTTGCTCGGCGCAAGCGGCGCGGTCGTGGGCATCACCGCTGGCGTTGGCGAGTTGATCGGCTATGGTTTGCGCTTGGTGTTTGGTTATCTTAGCGATCGCACCCGCCGGTATTGGCTGATGACGATCTTTGGCTATACACTCACTATCATTGCCGTGCCGATGTTGGCCTTGGCCAATGCATGGCCGCTGGCTGTCGGCCTGTTGATGGTCGAGCGGTTTAGCAAGGCGTTGCGCAGTCCGGCCAAAGATACGCTGATCTCGTATGCCGCCGATCGAGTTGGTTCCGGCAAGGGGTTTGGCTTGCACGAGGCGCTCGATCAGGTGGGAGCAGTGGCGGCGCCGTTGCTCTTGGCCGCTGTGCTGGCTGCCGGCTGGGGTTTTCAAGTTGCGTTTGGCATCCTGATTGTGCCTGGTCTGCTCTGTCTGGCCGTCTTGTTCACAGCGCGAGCGTTATTTCCCCAACCGGCTGATTTGGCTGGCAAAACGCCGTCGCTCACTACCACCGGCTTCAACCGTTGTTTCTGGCTCTATCTGATCAGCGTGGGTTTGTTTGCCGCCGCGAGCGTTGATTTTGCGTTGGCCGCTTTCCATTTCCAGCGCACTCAGCTATTGCCGGCTGCCGCGATCCCGGCTCTCTATGCGCTGGCCATGGTGGTTGATGCAGTGGCGGCCTTGGGCTTTGGCTTCCTCTACGACCGGATCGGTTTGCAAACCTTGATTGGTGTGACGGCTCTGGCGACCTTCAGCACGCCGTTGCTCTTCAGTGGCAGTCTGATTGCGGCAGTGCTCGGCGTGATGGTGTGGGGTATCGCCCTTGGCGCGCAAGAATCGATTTTGCGCGCGGCAGTGACCCAATTAGCGTCGGTTGAGCGCCGTGGCGCGGCGTATGGTCTGTTTAACGCCGGGTTTGGCTTGAGCTGGTTTGCCGGCAGCGCCGTGCTCGGCGTGTTGTACGATGTCTCGCTGCCGCTCTTGATCGGGGTGGCGGTCAGTTTGAATCTGGCCGCGATGGTGGTGTTGTGGGTAATGGTACGCCAACCGGGGGCCGCGGTGCAGCGCTAATCCCCCTGCGGCAGCGCCATTGCCGCGCTGTGATACAATTCAGTGACCAGTTTGCAACGGCGGTGGGGCCATCGAGCCGTGTGGCCCTACCGTATCCCGCTATGAATGAGCTGCTGCACGTTGGGTTGACCCTGTTCGTCGCTAGCGCCCTTGCCCTCTGGAATGGCTGGGGCTTGGCGCGGTTGTTGCTGCCTGCCGCCTTGCAACCGTGGCGCGCTTTGCTTGCGCCCTTGCTAGGCTATGCCCTGACCATCCTTGTTGGCTATTAGGTGGTGCGGCTAGTGGGTGGGTTAGGTTGGGCGTTAGGGTTGCTGCTCCCGCTCGGCGGGCTGCTCAATGGAATAGTATGGTGACGATACGGGCCGCCTGACCTCGCCGCAGCGCTGCGCCAGCATTGGCCGGCGCTGCTGGTGGCGCTGATCGGGGTCGCCATCGGCGTAGCGCCGCTCTTCAGCTATGGGTATGTTGCTCCCATCGGCGGCGGCTGGGATGTCGAAAATTCCTGTCCGGTCGCGCGCTATCTCACCCGCGGCCCGGTCAGCGCGATTGCGACCGCCCCCGCCAACCCGCTGCGCAACATCAATGCCGATCCACCTAGCATTGGGTTGACGCTCGGCTTTAGCATCTGGCAAGGGAGCGTTGATCTGCTTAGCGCTGGCGAACCGCTGCTGAGCTTTGCCCCGCTGCTGGCATGGCTGCGCGCCCTCGGCGTGATCGGAACCTATGTCCTCTTGCAGGCGCTGTTTGATCTGCGGCGCGGCCCAGCCGCTTTCGGCGCGCTGCTGGCGGCGCTCAACGGCCTGTTGCTCTGGACAAGTTTTTTCAATTTTGGCATGCAACTGGCGGCGTGGCCGCTCATCCCGCTGGCGCTGATTCTTGGGCTGGCCGCGGTGCAGCCAGCTCCCGGCCAGCCGTTCAATGCTTTGATCGCCGCCGCCATCGGTCTGGCCGCCATTCCTGTTGCCTATTACCCGGCCCTTGGCCCGATCGGGCTGATGGCCGTTGGGATCGGGGTTGTCACCCTCTGGCAAACGCGCCCCCGCTGGCCGCTAATCCAGCGGGCGCTGATCCTTGTCCTGCTCACCATCGTGCTGGCCGCTCCGACTATTCCCGACTATTTTGCCGGCTTTAACTATCGCTACAGCCTGACACTGACTACCCTCGGCTTGTTTCGCTTCGTGCCGCTGAGCGATATTGTGGGTCTCACGCTCTTCCGTCTGCGCGAAGCGCCTGAACCGCTTTCCCCACTGCTGTGGCTGGCGGCAATGTCGTTGGCCGGTTTCGCCAGCTATGGCCTGCTAGCCGGGCCGCAGCGCGGTCGCTGGCTTGGCCTGCTGGCCGGTGCAGGCGGGTTTCTGCTCTACTTGCGCTTCGGTGCGGAATACCACTATGGCTACCTCAGGGCGGCGGCGTAGATGGGTTGGTTGGCTGGCGCGTTGGCGGCTAGCGGGTTGCAGGCGGCGCTCGATCATCTGCGCGCGCGTCCGCAATGGCTGCGCCGGTTAGTGGCTGTTAGCGTAACTGGCGTGATCGGTGGCGCTGTGGCGTTCACCGGCGGCAGAGTAGTGGCCGATCATTGGGGCCAACCCGGCCTATTTGCCAACGAATTGCCGGCGCTGCGCGAATTGCGCCGCTTGGTGCCTGCCGGCAGCACTGTCTGGCTCACTGGCGACCCGCGTGTGCAAGGCGTCACCAGCGGTCTGGCAGCCTATCTGCTCGATCACGCCGTAGTCTGGGGCGATGTGCGCACCGGCTACGCCTCATCGAGCGCGGGTGAACCCGATGCCGTCGCCGATTACGCCCTCTTGCAACGCGACGCAGACCCCACCCCGTGGGGGTACGCCGATCCGCCGATCTGGAGCGGCGGATCGTACCGTCTCTACCGGTGACCAGAAGGGTTGCTCGCCCATCTGCGGTTGGCGCAGGTGGTGGATGGGGCGCAATCCGTCACTATTCCGGTGAGCGCCAACCGGCTGTCTCCCGCCACCCCATCGCCCAACCAAGAGCAGGCAACGCGCTGGATTCAGCGCCAAACCGTCACCCTCACCCCGGCTGCGCTGATCATTGATGGCCGGCGTTACGTGGCGCCGGCAGGTCTCGGCGCAATCACGATTGGGCCGCTGACCACGCCGCACACCCTCGCCATCCAAGCCGGCGCTACTCCCGTCCGGTTGTGGGCCGTGAGTCTGCTGGCGTCCCCGCCTGCCAGCGCCAGAGTCATACCCCATAGCGTTGCGCTCAGCACGGCCAGCGTAGCTGATGGGTTGCGGATCTCAACCACCATTGATGTACTCAATCCCGACAGCGGGCCGTTAGTAGTGGCGCTTGAACTGTGGGATCGGCGGCAGGGAACGTTCTTTGGCCGCTACGGCCTGCGCTTTTGGCCGGCGGCGACAACCCAATCGGCAACGGTGGCGATTGATCTCGCGACCGGTGCGCCGGTCGCCTTTGGCGCTGCCGGTGAGCCATTGCCGTTGGGCGTTCAGCAAGGCGCAGCTTTACCCGGATCGTACACTGCCCGCCTTTGGGTCGGCGCCGACCAGCGCGCGCTGCTCACGCCGGTTGACCTCTTCGCCTTCACGATCGATCGCGCCGGCGGCATTACCCTCGATTGGGTGGCCCAATACCCGCTCATGACCGCGCGCATTGACCGCCCGCTGCAATCGCTCGCGGCCCAATTTGGCGACGATATGCTGTTGCGCGGCTATGATCTGCTTGCCGATCGAGTCGTTGCTGGCAATACATTGGCCATCACCCTGTGGTGGCAGGCGTTGCGCGGCAATCTCGATGAACGGAGCATCATGCTCCATCTGCGCAACGATCGCGATGAACTCATTACTGACGCTGACGGCCCGCCGGCGGCTGGCGGACGCCCAACCAGCCTGTGGCAAGCCGGCGAAGTGATCATTGATGATCGCCGGTTGGCTATTCCCGCCGATCTGCCGCCGGGCCGCTACTGGCTGGTCGTGGGCAGCTACCGCTGGCCCTCGCTCGAGCTGGTGCCATTGCGCGATGCCAGCGAACCGGTCTGGCGCATTCCAATTGAAATTATCGCGCCGGATGACGCCTAACAACCCGGTTAGACCGGTTGCGGGCGCTTTTCGGCAAGCCTGTGCAATCTGTAACAACTTTTGGTACAATAGCACCGAACCACAACGCCATATAAATGCGTTGCCGTCGCAATCGAGCTTCCGGCATCAGTGTGGACGGCCAAAAGTATCAATGGCGATGCAGTCGTAGTATAACGAAAGAGCACGGCTATGAGCAAGAACACCCTCACCGTTACCGACAATCGCACCGGTAAAACGTACGAAATCCCGATTGAGCATGGCACCATTCGCGCGACCGACTTGCGCCAGATCAAGACTGATGATGATGATTTCGGTTTGATGTCGTACGATCCGGCCTACCTTAACACCGCTTCGTGCAAGAGCAGCATCACCTACATTGACGGCGATAAAGGGATTTTGGAGTATCGCGGCTACCCAATCGAGCAACTAGCGGAACAAAGCTCGTACCTTGAGGTGGCGTATCTGCTGCTCTACGGTGAATTGCCCTCAAAAGAGCGATTGGCATGGTGGGAGTACCGCATCAGCCGGCACCTCTTTCTGCACAACAGCCTCGTTGAGCTGATCCAAGCCTTCCGCTACGATGCGCACCCGATGGGTATCTTGATCAGCTCGGTCGCGGCGATGTCAACTCTCTACCCCGAAGCCAAGAACATTCACGATCCGGCGGTGCGCGAGAAGCAGATTTGGCGCATTATCGGCCAGATCCCGACCATTGCCGCCTTCGCCTACCGCCACCGGATTGGCCGGCCCTTCAACTTGCCCGACAGCTCGCTCAGCTATACCGCCAACCTGCTCTATATGATGGATTACATGAACCAGCGCGATTACGAGGTCAACCCGGTGCTGGCCAAAGCGCTGGACGTGCTCTTTATTCTGCACGCCGATCACGAACAGAACTGCTCGACATCGGTGATGCGCAGCGTCGGGTCGAGCCACGCTGATCCCTACAATGCGCTGGCGGCGGCGGCGGCGGCGCTGTACGGCCCGCTCCACGGCGGCGCCAACGAGGCA
>FQKF010020036.1_pt1 | contig 20343 bp, 16 predicted proteins | sample 1504521 | NCBI WGS metagenome assembly FQKF01 (sample SAMEA4475357, study PRJEB15587) | soil metagenome | biome: Soil; feature: Field | place: India | collected 2015-03-11 | depth 0 m
GGGATCGAGGTTGCCGGTGGGTTCGTCGGCGATGAGCAGCACGGGGTGGTTGAGCAGGGCGCGGGCCAGCACGATGCGTTGCTGTTCGCCGCCGGACAGTTCGAAGGGCATAGCGTGGCGTTTGTCGGCCAGTTGCACGCCTTCGAGTACCTCTCGGACGCGCTGGTGCATTTCGCCCGGGGCTTTCCAACCGGTGGCGCGCAGCACGAAGAGAAGGTTTTCTTCCACGTCGCGGTCGGTCAGCAGGTTAAAGTCCTGGAAGACGATGCCCAACTGTCGGCGCAGCAGGTGGACATTGCGCCGCGAGATGGTGCTCAGGTCGAAGCCTGCGACTTCGCCCTTTCCTTTGGTGAGCGGCAGGGCGGCGTACAGGGTTTTGAGCAAGCTGGTTTTGCCGCTTCCGGTTTTGCCGATGAGGTAAGTGAATTCTCCAGGGCCGATGGTGAGGTTGATGTTTTCCAGCACGACGCGGCCGTTTTGTTGGCAGATGTCGACGTTGCTCAGGCGGATAATAGGCTGCATGGATGTCAGTTGGAGGGACTCAGAGGGCGTTTAAGAGGAATTTGCGCACCATGTTGAGGCCGAAGATAGCGGATAGCTGGATGTTCTTAATGCGGTCTCGGGCAAAGATGTGCTTTTGAGCAATGATGCGCGTTCGGTCCCCCACGGCCAGCCAGACCGTGCCCACGGGCTTTTCGGGCGTGCTGCCGCCCGGGCCGGCAATGCCGGAGATGGACAGGGCCACATCTACGCCCAGCGTATCGAGTGCGCCGGCGACCATTTCGCGCACGGTTTCTTCGCTGACGGCGCCGAAGCGTTCCAGCGTTTCAGCGCGCACGCTAAGCAACTTCATTTTCAGTTCGTTGGAATAAGCGACAACACTACCGGCAAAGTACTCAGAACTGCCGGGCACGGAGGTGATGAGGTGGGCTACATAGCCGCCTGTGCAGCTTTCGGCGCTGCCGAACATCAGGCCGCGTTGCCGGAGCAAGCGCCCGACGACCTGCTCCAGCGTTTCCTCCTCGACGCCGAAGACAAGGTCGGGCAGCAGGGCACGCAGCCGGTCGGCATGGGCTTCTACCTCGGCGCGCAGGCGTTCGTCGGCCTCGGGCGGCACATCAGCGTGTGGCCAAATGCCACTTAGGCGCAGCCGCACCTGGCCCAAAGAGGGCAGGTAAGCTAGCCGAACGTGTGCCGGGAGGGTTTCCTCGAAGTTTTCCAAGCGTTTAGCGATGGTGCTTTCGCCCTCGCCGGCCGTGCGCAGCGTGCGGTGGGCCAATGGTTTGCCGGGAAAATGCTTGCGCAAGCGCGGCAGCACCTCTTCAGTCATCAGGTACTGCATTTCGAAGGGCACGCCAGGCAAGGAGACGAACACCTTACTATCGCGCTCGAACCACATGCCGGGAGCGCTGCCTACTTTGTTAGGCAGCAGGACGGCTTTTTCAGGCAGGGTGGCCTGTATGCGCGCGCTTTCGGGCAGTGGCTTGCCTATGCGCGCAAAGTAGATGGCGATGCGGTCGTAGGTTTCCTGGTCAAAGGCCAACTTTGAGCCGAAGTATTCGGCCAGAGCACCGCGCGTGATGTCGTCTTTGGTAGGGCCTAGGCCTCCAGTCGTGATGATGATGTGAGCGTGTCGAGCAGCCCAGTCTAAAGCCTTCAGAATGTCAGCGCGCGCATCGGGCACCGCCATTTTGCCTACTACGCGATAGCCGTGCAGGGAGAGTTGCTGACCCAGCCACGCCGAATTGGTGTCCACCACCTGGCCTAACAGAATTTCATCGCCAATCAAAAGTAGATAAACGTCCATGCCGGATGAAACACCCGGAAGACCGGGCAGTTTTAAGGCCGAAAGGTAACGCCATTGGCAGTTCGGGCCAATGCTTTCGTGGGAGGGCTTTCATTTCGCACTTTTTGCAAGGTCTTATTACAAATAAAAAAGCGCGTGACTTTTCACGCGCCCCGAATTTTCCAATTCTAAAAAACAATACTTACACACACGCTTGAATGGCCACGAAAATCGTGCCAAAGCATGTGTTTTTTCTTTAATCTATAAAAAAATCCGCAGCGTAGTTTGGGATGGCACCGGCCTTATGGGCCATGCGGAACATTTGGATGATGGCCTGGCGTCCGGCGGGGCCGAGTGTTCGGGAAAAGTCGTTGACGTACAGTCCGATGTGGGCGCGCATGACGTTGTCTTCCATGGCCTGGGCGTGCTGGCGGACGTAGGGCATGGGTGCTTCGGGGTGAGCCAGGGCGTATTCCACGCTGCGGCGCAGGGCGCGGTTGATGCGTTGCTGTAGGTCGGTGGGCAGGTCGCGGTGCACGGCGATGCCGCCCAGCGGTATGGGCAAGCCGGTCTGGCGTTCCCACCAGGCGCCGAGGTCGGTCAGGCAGGTCAGACCCTTTTGCGCGTAGGTGAAGCGGTTTTCGTGGATAATTAGGCCTGCCACCACGTCGCCGCGCAGCACGGCATCTTCGATGTCGGAGAAGAGCATTTCTACCTTGTTGTGGGCTTGGGGGTAAGCCATGCTCAACAAAAAATTGGCCGTAGTCAGCCGGCCGGGTATGGCGATAGGGCCAGTGTTGATTTCTGCTTCGTTCAGCGGGTTTCGGGCGATGAGTAAAGGGCCGCAGCCAAAGCCCAGCGCGCTGCCGGTGTCCAAGAGCCGATAGTGGTGGGTCAGGTGGGCAAAAGCGTGGTAGCTCAGCTTCGTTACATGCAGTTCGGCGGCGAAGGCGCGCCGATTGAGGGTCTCTACATCTTCGAGGATTGGCTCAAAGTGCAGACCTTCGGCGTCTATTTTGCCATGCACCATGGCGTCGAAGATAAAGGTATCGTTTGGGCAGGGCGAATAGCCCACAGTTATGGAAGACATCGTCATTTACGAGGATAATCATTTGCTAGCGCTCAACAAGCCGGCGGGTTGGCTGGTTCAGGGCGACCGCACGGGCGACGCCACGCTCACCGATTGGGGAAAGGCCTATTTGCGCGAGAAATATGCCAAGCCCGGGGCGGTTTTCCTGCATCCCGTTCATCGTTTGGATCGCCCGGTCAGTGGTCTGACACTTTTTGCACGCACCGACAAGGCGTTGAGCCGCCTAACTACAGCTTTCCGCGAGCGGCGTGTGGAGAAGGTGTACCTGGTCTTAGTGCTGGCGATACCGCCGGCGGCGGAAGGCGAATTGCGCCACTGGCTTTTTAAAGACGAGGCCCACAACCGCGTTCATGTCGTTGGTGCTGGCAAGCGGGGAGCACAGGAGGCCGTGTTGCACTATCGCTGGCTGCGCCAGTTGGGCAATATTCATGTGCTGGAGGTGCGCCCCTACACCGGGCGCCCGCATCAGATTCGCACACAACTGGCTGCGGTAGGGTGCCCTATTTGGGGCGATATTAAGTACGGTGCGCCGGCGCCGCTGCCCGAGGGTGCCATTGCGTTGCACAGCTGGCTGTTGCACTTAGGGCATCCAGTGCGCCGCGAGCTGCTGCGGTTGGAGGCGCCTTTGCCTCAAGCCGGGCATTGGGAAGGCGTTGCCCAGAGCCTTTAAGCCGTTTCTGCCTGCAATTTGGCGGCATTGTCGGCTACGGTAAGTGCTTCGATGAGCTCATCCAGCTCGCCCTCGATGACTCTATCTAAGTTAAAGTTTTTCTGGTCGCCCTCCAAACGATGGTCCGTTACCCGGTTTTGGGGCCAGTTGTAGGTGCGGATTTTTTCCGAGCGGTCGCCCGAGCCGACGAGGCTGCGGCGCTGTGAGGCTAAGGCCGATTGTTGCTGTTGCAGCTGCATTTCGCGCAGCTGCTGAAGCAGGCGGCCCAGTGCGATTTCGCTGTTTTTGTGCTGCGAACGGCTTTCGGTGCTTTCTGCCACCAAACCAGTGGGTAAGTGCGTGTAGCGCACGCCCGACTCGGTGCGGTTGACGTGCTGACCACCGGCGCCGCTGGAGCGAAACACGTCGCGGCGCAGGTCTTCCTTGCGGATGTTGACCTCTTCGGGTTCCAGCATGGGCAGCACCGCCACAGAGGCCGCTGACGTGTGCACACGCCCTTTTGCTTCCGTTTCGGGTACGCGCTGTACACGATGGACGCCGGACTCAAACTTGAGCTTGCTGTACACGTTTTCGCCTCGAACCTCCAGGACGATTTTAGAGAAGCCGCCCACGGTGCCCGGGCTTTCGTCCACCACCTCGACCTCCCAGCCCTGGCGCTGAAAGTAGCGCATGTACATGCGGTACAGGTCGCCGGCGAAGAGGGCTGCCTCGTCGCCACCAGTGCCGGAGCGGATTTCAAAGATGACGTCTTTTTCGTCTTCAGGGTCGCGCGGGACGAGGAGCTCCTTGATTTCGGTCTCCAGCGCCTCGATTTGCGCCTCCAATGTTTCGATCTCTTCGCGGGCCATCTGGCGCAGTTCAGGGTCGCTTTCTGCGGTCAGCATCTGGCGTGCGCTATCGAGCTGGGCCTGTGCCCTGTCGTAGCGCTCAAAGGCGGCCACGATAGGCTGCAGCTTCTTGTATTCCTTATTGATTTTTCTGGAGCGATCGGCATCGGCCGCCACACTGGGGTCGGCCAGTTGTTCTTCCAGATGCAGGTATTTGTCGCGTATTGCCTCAAGTTTGTCTCGCATAAAGCCGAAATGCTGGAAATGGGCGGCAAAGATAGGCAGCCTCTGGCGGGGTTTTTAACATGCCTTTGCTGGCGGCCCAATAGCTGCATTGAGGTATCTTTGCGGGTGTTTGGGCCGACGTTTTATCCAAAAGAAGGCAATCGTGATACGTATTTTTATTGCTGACGACCATGCCATGTTTGCCGAAGGTCTGGAAAGCCTGCTGGGAGCGGAACCAGACTTTGAGGTATGCGGCTATGCACGCAACGGCGAGGAGGCGCTTCGGCGCGTGCCCGAGGCAATGCCCAATGTGTTGCTGCTCGACATCAACATGCCTGACCGCTCCGGCTTGGATGTGTGCAAGCAGTTGCGCGAGCAATGCCCGTCGGTGAAGGTGCTGGCGCTTTCGATGCACAACGACGAAAGCTACATCAGCGCCATGCTCGGCCATGGCGCCCAGGGCTATGTGCTGAAGAACACCGGGCGCACGGAGCTGTGCCACGCCATCCGGACACTGGCAGAAGGCAAAACATATTTCTCTAAAGAAGTTACGGACACCATGATGCAGAGCCTCATGCGCGACCGTAAAAGCGGCCCACCAAAAGAACCGCCCAAAATCAGCCGCCGCGAACGCGAGGTACTCCAGCTCATCGTGGACGAACGCACTACGCAGGAAATTGCGGCACAATTATTTCTGTCGGAAAAAACTGTAGAGAGCCACCGCGCGGCTTTGTTGGCCAAATTAGGTGCTCGAAACACCGCCGGTTTAGTAAAGGCGGCTATTTTCTGGAAACTACTGGACGATTGAGCCATCGAATGGCTGTAACACACCGATTTCTGACTGCAAAAATTCTGACCTCTCTCGGCGGTCTTCGCGCCCTGTGCAGCAGCGTCCGGACGATGAGCCTGCGTAGCTTTGCGGTTGTTGTCGGCACGCTCACCCTTAGCCTAAATGGGCTAACGCCGCTGAAGGCCCAAGAGGATGACCTGTTTGAAAAACCGCTGACGTTTGAAGAAATCCAGATCGTGCTCAGTGAGGGCATTCGGGAGCGCGACTTGAAAAAGCAGGGCCTTGGCTGGTACAAATGGGCGCTCTATCGCGAACAAGAGGCCCTTAACCGCGACTCTGCATTCCAATATCTGGCGCGAAGTGTAGAGCTCTTTCAAAAAGCAGGCGACTCTTTAGCCTATCACCGCGCCCGGGCTGAATTGGCCACCCGGCTGCCCGAACGTGGCATGGCTGACGAGGCCATCGCCATGCAACAGGAGGCGCTTCGGTACTTCAAAAAAAACAACAACAAACGCCCCGAGGCTTTGCTGTTGGCCCAAATGGCCCGCGTACACCAGATGCGTGGCGACACCGCCCAAGCCAACGCATTACGGCGCACGTTCCGGGAGCGCGGTATGGCCCTGGGAGACACACTGTTGCTCATTACAGCGCTTTTGCAAGAAGCCGACTACCTGGCCGACGTCCAAAACTACCGCGAAGCTTTATCTCTGACCTTCCGTGCACGCGACCTGGCCCAGCACAGCAACCGCCATACCTATGCCCTCGAAGCAGAATACCGAATCGGGTATTTCAACTTCTTGGCCCAAGATTACCAAATGGCGCTGCGATCCTTTAAACGCGCCGAACAGGCCAGTCGCCAGCCGCATTACGAATTGCGTCGTGAATTGTATCGTTACCTGTCTGCCATCTATTCAGCCTTAGATAGCCTGAACCTGTCCCTCCAGTATGCTCAGCAGCACATCCGTCTGACCGATACCCTCTTGCACCGCGACCGAGTCGCTACCTCGCAACGCCTGGCAGCGCAATACGGTACGCGAGAAAAGACCCAAAAACTAGAAGAGCTGGAACGCGATATCCGAAGCATCGAAGACTCCAAACGCCAACAGCGAAACTTCCTCGTTGCTATCTCCCTCTTCTTTGTCGCCACCCTTATTGCCGGATTTTTCATGGTGCGCGACTACCGCCATCGCCTTCAAGCTAGCCGTGTCATTGCGGAACAGCGCGAAAAAATCAACCAGCAAACCATCCGGCAACTCGAAGATGCCTTGCGTATAGAGTCCATGCAGAGCATGCTCGAAGGCCAAGAAAGCGAACGAAAACGCATCGCCCACGACCTGCACGACAGCGTCGGAGGAATGCTGGCCGCCATACGCATACGCTTAGAAGGCCTCTCCAACCAGGCGCCTCAGCTGGCCAAAAACGAAGACTTTGGAAAAATAAAAGAACTCCTCAACGACACCATTGCCGAAACGCGCCAAATTGCCCACAACCTGCAACCCACCTCTCTGAGCCGTTTTGGACTGGTCAAAGCCATCCAGGACCTCATCATCCGATTCAGGACGCCCGGTGGCCCAGCCATTCACTTCCAAAACTTCGGTAACTTCGGCGACTTAGACCACACGATGGCCCTCAACTGCTATCGCATCATCCAGGAACTCCTTCAGAACAGTATTAAGCATGCTCAGGCCACCGAGATACTCGTGCAACTCACCCGAAACGGCGACGATATCGCCATTCTGGTAGAAGACAACGGCGTCGGCTTTGACCCGGCCAATATTACAAAAGGCATGGGCACTGATAACTTACGCCAACGCGTCCACTTTATTCACGGTGAAATGAGCGTCCAGACTGCCCAGGGCCAAGGCGTGAGCACCCTGATTACGGTACCCGTGAAAGCCCGATGACCTACTCAGGGTTTTCCCTAATTTTAAAATCGCGTGTTTACACGGATAGCCAGACGCGCGCCCGCCCGCACTTTTGTGCAGGGCATCACAAAGACCGCATTACATCTTACTGCCTCGCCCCCCACTTTTTCAAAAGCCCTTCACAAGTAAATAATCTCCACAAATGCCTCGAAAACTACTTCTTTGGCAACATTAAGTCGCAGCGTTCGCTTTTTCGTATCGTTCTCGAGCAGCACTTCTTCCTAACGGGACGATGCAGGCAAACAAACGTTAGTCAGATTAGAACACCCGGTATTCAAAGGAATGCCGGGTGTTAAACTTTTTGGGCATCTCTGAACCATCTCGGCCTGCGGGTGTTTCTGAGCCAATTGCACATTTACGAAAAAACCTGTTTACTCTATGGCTTTTACACTTCTCGACCTGCCCTACCCGCACAACGCCCTTGAGCCGCACATAGATGCGCGCACTATGGAAATCCACCACGGCAAGCACCACGCTGCTTACGTGAACAACCTTAACGCCGCTATTCAGGGCACGGAGCACGAAAGCAAGTCCTTAGAGGAGTTGCTGGCACATGTGTCCCAACTACCTCTAGCCGTTCGCAACAACGGCGGTGGCCACTGGAATCATACATTCTTTTGGAATATCATGTCGCCCAACGGTGGTGGTCAGCCCTCAGGCGAATTGGCAGCGGCCATCGAAAAGGCTTTTGGCTCTTTCGACGAGTTTAAAAAGCAGTTTACTGCGGCTGCTATCGGTCGCTTCGGCTCCGGATGGGCATGGCTGTGCGTGGGCGCCGATGGCAATCTGTTCATTACCAGCACGCCCAACCAGGACAATCCTCTCATGGATGTGGCAGAAAAACCCGGCAAACCCATCCTCGGTCTCGACGTGTGGGAGCACGCCTATTATCTGCACTACCAAAATCGGCGACCCGACTACGTAGAAGCCTGGTGGAATGTGGTCAACTGGGGCGCCGTAGCCCAGCACTACGCCGTCGCGCGCTCGTAACTCAGACAGACTAACTATCCAAATTTCCGTATGAATAGCGGGCTGATACCCTCTTAGGGCAAAAAGCCCGTTTCTGTTTTTGGGCTTACCTCCGTTTTCGCAAGACTACACCTCGCCGGGAGCTACTCCTAGGCCCTATGACCTTTACGTCAGCCTGAGAATGCTGAATGGCCAAAAGGTATGAGGGTAGTTCTTTGTCCTCCTTCAACTGGCCGGCCAAAAGCGGATAGATGTCTCCGCCTTTACGGAGAGGAAGGGATGGTGATCTCAATTCCAGGGGCAGGCACGTCTTAGTGTCTTCAAATGAACGCTCTCGCCTTCGGAGGGACCTCTCCCGCAGCATAGTGGGCACTCGTCCGAGTGAGGATGCTTGCCGAGAGTTCCGATGTAGACGGAGGTGGAGGCTCACCTATGCTACCCGATAGGGTAGGCGGTCGGAGGTTAAACGGGTCGCTTACCACGTGAGGATGATGTCAGATGATGGAAAGAGCGCATGGCCTCGCTTGCCTAAAGTCAGTTGTAAAGCATCCAATTTCGCCGCGTTATTACGATTAGCAAACGAGACCCGACGGCAGATTCAGGGGTTAGGGAGCCTGCCCGTGGTGATTGAATTGTCGAGCGTCGTCCGGTATAAAAGGCCGTGAGAGTAGGTCTTAGGTAGGCTCTATCCTCAGGATGCTTTTAGGATATTCACAGGGTGGCCAAGTGGGTTTAGCCATTACGGTATCAATACGTTGTCGTCATATCGTCGTCCACACAGAGGATAAAGTCCGCCCGTCTGTGGTGTTCGGGCAGCAGGCGTGTAACGTCGGCTTGTTGTACGGTGGAGATAGTCATGTAGCGCAGGTCAGGTCGTTGGCGGCGCAAGTACCACAAGATACCCTCGTAGTTATCGGAGTGGTATGCACCGTTGAGGTGGAGGAAGAGCCGTCCGGGTGTGAAGTTTTGCAAGATAAAATGCGCCATAGTGGCGTCTTTGATGGCCTGGGCCTTAGGGAAATTTTCGTTGGCGTGGTCGCCGAACATGGTCAGCATGTTTTTGTAGCCGGGCAGGTTGGGGTCGTAAGGTATGGGTAAGGGTGCCATGAAGGCTTTTTCGCGCATAGGCAAAGTATCAAGGGCCTCAAAGCCGCCGCGCGACACCGCAGAGGCGTATTTGCGCGGGATGTTGGTAGCGATGAAGGGTAAGTTATTGGCTTGGGCGAAGCGTACCACAGGCGCGTAGTCTGTTTTGTAATTGCGCCACAGACGGGCCAACGAGTCCAAGCCGCGTTCGTCAATTTCGCCTCGGAGGTACTGATTTAAGGCTTGTTGGTTGTCTGTTTCAAACATTTCGGCCCCCAGGCTCAGTGGACGCCGGGCATGCAGGTCTTTGGTTACCTCGAATTGGAGCCAGTGAGCGATGGGGTTGTTGTGGTACTCGCCGAAGAGCACAATGTCTTGCCGGCTAAGGGCCCTTAGCATTTTTTCATACGACACGGCCCGCCCGCGCGAGTCGTAGAGTCGGTAAGCCATCTTTTTTTGGGCAAAAGCCGAAAAAGTGCCCAACAGTAGGGTGAGTAGAAGCAGATTTCCTTTTTTCACTATCGCATTTTTTTCGTGTAAAAATGAACAGGGGGCGAAAGTAGCGGTTACCCGCGCAATAATTCGCGCATCAAAGGGTTTAAAAATGGTGCAGACTTTTATCTTTATTAAACCGACTTTACCCAACAACGACATGGAGCGAATAGTGCTTTTTCTGCTTTTTTTAGTGGTTTCGGGTGTCAGCCTTCAGGCCCAATGCGTGCAAGGCGATTGCATTAATGGCCGCGGTACCTACATTTATCCCTCCGGTGCCAAATACGTTGGTGATTTTAGGGATGGCGAAATCCACGGCATCGGTGTGTGTTACTACACTGATGGCAGCAAGTACAGTGGCGAATGGAAACACCGTTACCCAGATGGTCGAGGGACCAAGACCTACCCTGACGGTACCAAGCGCACCGGCCTTTGGAAGCGCGGCAAACCCGTAGACGAAAACGGCAACATCCTGGAGGAATACATCGTCCGCAAGAAAGAGGAGCAGCAAGACGACGGGACCAACATCCAGTCGGGCTGTCTCAAAGGCGACTGCAAAAACGGCTACGGCGTGTTTGCCTACCCCGATGGCAGCAAATACGAAGGCGAGTTCGTCAACGGCAAGTTCAACGGCCAGGGTACCTTCTATTTTGCCGACAGCAGCCGATATACGGGTGAATTTAAGGAAAACTACCCGCATGGTCAGGGTACGCGCACCCATGCCAACGGAAAGCAAGATACGGGTCAATGGCGCGAGGGCGAGTTTATCGGCTCCGGCCTCATCGCAAGCGACCGCGTCGGCTGCATCGAGGGCGATTGCGAGAACGGCAAAGGCACCTATGTCTATCGCGAAGGCTCGGCTAAATACACCGGGGAATTCCTCAACGGCCAGCCGCATGGCTTTGGCACCTGTCTATATGCCAACGGCGACTACTACCGCGGTGAATGGGCAGAGGGCGCTTATTCGGGCAAGGGCACCCTTTATCTCAAGGACGGCACAGAGGTAGTAGGCTATTGGCGTGCCGGCGAATACATGGGTAAGCAGCCTCCTGCCGATACGAAGCCCGTTGTAGCACTGCCTGCACCCACCGTGCCGACTACGACGCAGATCAAAGTCTGGGCCGTTGTTATAGGTGTGGCGGCTTATGACCACATGCCCGCTTTGCGCTATACCGACGACGATGCCTATCGCTTCTACGCCTTCCTGAAAAGCCTCGAAGGCGGAGCGCTACCCGACGAACAGGTGCGCATTCTTATTGACGAAGACGCCACTCGCCTCAACGTGCTCGGTACCTTGCAGGAGATTTTCGACCTGGCCGGAGCCAACGATCTAGTTATCTTCTATTTCTCCGGCCATGGTCTCAATGGCTCCTTCCTGCCCATTGACTTCGATGGCTATAATAACAAGATTGCCCACGATGAAATCGCTGCCATGTTCAATAAGAGCAAGGCGCGCTACAAACTCATTATTGCCGACGCCTGCCACTCGGGCAGCCTCATCGCCATGCGCTCAGGCACAGGAGAAACAGGGCTGGCCCAGTACTATCAGGTGCTGTCTAAAGCCGTATCCGGTACGGCCCTGCTCATGTCGTCGAAGGCCGATGAAACGTCGCTGGAGTCCGCTGGCCTGCGCCAGGGGGTGTTTAGCCACTTCCTTATTCGAGGCCTCAAAGGCGAGGCCGACAAGAACCGCGACAAGGTCGTTACCGTTCAGGAGCTGCACGACTTCGTCTATGAACACGTGCGCGCCTACACGGGCAACCGCCAAAGCCCGGTCATCAAGGGCGGCTACGACCCGAACATGCCAGTGGCGGTCGTTCGCTGACGATTGCAAAAAGCCTCCTTTCTTTGCGCAGTAAAAGCATGTTTGTTTAGCGATGAGATGACACTGAAGTCATTTCATCGCTAAATTGCTAAAAGTCAGTAAGATAAGACACACCTGTCCTGCTGTCTAGCTTTTTTCGTTCTTCTCTTTGGCGATAGCAGGGCTGCCAAAATGCCCTTCCCATGTACGCATATTTGAAAGGCCGCATTGCCCACCGAACTGCATCTCATCTCATTGTGGAGGTAGGCAGCATCGGTTTTCGCGTCCACATCCCGCTCAGCACTTACACGGCCCTGCAGGGGCGCGATGAGGCTGTTATCTATACACATTTCCACGTTACTGAAGACGCGCACACGTTGTACGGTTTTGCTACGGAGGCCGAGCGTAACCTGTTTGGGCAGCTCATCAGTGTTACGGGTGTAGGCCCGACATCAGCCTTGTTGCTGTTATCGGCTATGAGTGTGGACGAGATTCGCGCCGCCATCATTGGCGAGCAGGCCCATGTGTTGCAGCGCGCTAAAGGCATCGGGCCGAAAGCCTCTAAGCAAATCATTCTCGACCTCAAGGACCGCCTGACGAAAGAGGCGCCTGAAGCCACCGGCTTCCTTCCTCTGCCTGCGGCTGACCAGCCCGTGCGCGAGGAAGCCATTGCTGCCCTCATGGCCTTGGGCTATCAGCGTATCGCTGCCCAGAAGGCCCTCAACCAGTTGCAGCGCGAGCAGCCTCAGTTGCAACGCATCGAAGACATCGTCCGCGCCGCCCTCCGCCTTCTGTAATCGCCAAATCTATTTGGCCCCGTAACCGCCAAACTTGTTTGGCCAAAGTACCTACCAAACTGGCTTGGCCACCTGCTCCACCCCGTACCTTTGCTCCATGCAGCAATTCGTCCAGCTTATTTTCTGGCTAAGCGCTCTGGCGCTGGCATATACCTACATCATCTATCCTTTTCTGATGTGGTTGCTGGCCCGTGGTCGGCGTTTTCAGCATGCACAATACGCACCTGACGACTCCGACCTGCCGGTGGTGTCGGTGCTCATGGCTGCGCACAACGAGGAGCGCGTCATTGGTGAAAAACTGTACAGCCTTACACAGCAGGAGTATCCGCCGGAAAAGCTGCGCATTTACGTCGGCTCCGATGGCTCCACTGACCGCACTAACGACCTGGTAGCCCAGGCGTTCGACATTCATTTCCCGCTTCTGCACGCGCATTTTTCGCTCTTTCAGGAGCGACGCGGCAAGCCGCCCGTTATCAATGACTTAGCGGCACTGGCAAAGGCCGACTTTGAGCGCATCTATGCCGGCAAGCCGGCACCGCAGCACCTGTTCGTGCTGACCGATGCCAGCGTCATGCTCGAGCCGCAGACGCTTTACCGGCTGGCGCGCCATTTTAAGGACAACCGTATTGGCGCTGTGGATACGCACATCCGCGGCAAAGGTCTGCGTCAGCGGGGCATCAGCCGAAGCGAACAGCAGTACCTGAGCGCCGAAGTGCGCCTCAAGCACTGGGAAAGCCTTGCCTGGGGCCAGATGATGGGCCCTTTCGGAGGCTGCTACGCCCTGCACGCCGACCTGTTTGAACCCATTCCGCCGCGCTCGTTGGTGGACGATTTCTGGTTAGTCTTCCGCGCCTTAGAGCGTGGCTATTGGGCCATCAACGACCTAGAGGCCATTTGTTACGAGGTAGCGACCCACCGGATGCACGACGAATACCGGCGCAAAAAGCGTATCGCTGCTGGGAGTTTTCAAAACCTCTCGCGTTTCTGGTGGTGGGCATTGCCCGTTACGCGGCTGGGCTTTGGCTTCTTCTCGCATAAAGTGCTGCGTTGGTTTGGCGGCTTCTTTCTGGCCTTTATGTTCCTGTCGGCGGGCTATCTGGCCTTTTCCGATCCTTTCTACCGGGTTGTTTTTGTAGGAATGCTGGCCGGAGCAGGGTTGGCGTTTGGGTGGTATTTTCTGCAAAATCGCCTTTCGCTGCCCACCAACAAGTGGCTGCAAAACGTCGCGTATTTCCTGGCCATGAATGTGGCCCTGATAGACGGCTTTTTCAAATGGGTGCGCGGCATCCGGAGCAACACCTGGCAGCGCACGAGCCGTGAGTAGTGTTGCCATAGAGGAGAGCCTGTCTTGCGGTTTGCGTGCGTATCCTCATCGCAACAGCGTAACGTTGCCTTTTTTTTCTGTAATGGTGCCGCCCGGGCAGCGCACGCGCAGGTAATAGCCGTAGGTTTCTACGGGCTGCGGTTGACCCTGAAAGGTACCGTCCCAGAACCCTTCCGGGTCGGTAGTTTCAAAAAGCTTTTGCCCCCAACGGTTGTAGATGGCCCAGTAAACTTCTTCTACGAAGCGGCTCTGCAGGCGCAGTATGTCGTTTTCGCCGTCGCCATTAGGCGAAAAGCCCGTTGGGAAGAACACGAACGGTTCGTCGCAGCGCGGGAATAGCACCGTGATAGTTACCTGGCGTGTTAGCACGCAGCCACCGTCGAGTCGCAGGCGCGCCACATAGGTGGTGGTGCCATTAGGCCTGGCTATTGGGTTTGGGATGTTTGGGTTGTTCAACCCTATAGTGGGTGTCCAGCTGAGGGTACCGGTGCCGCCATAGAGCGCTTGCAGCTGCGATTGACCGCCGGCATAAATGACCTCTGGGTCGGCGCTTACAGTAAAGTCCTGTAAGTCAAAGACATTGACACTGACAATGCCTTCGTAGGTGCAGAAGGCATTCGTAATAGTAACCAGGTAATCGGTAGTAACCGGCGGAAAGGCCCAAGGCGAGGCTGCCGTAGGGTCGGAAAGCGTGTTTGCCGGCGTCCACTGATATGTGTAAGTGGGGATACCGCCGCGGTTGAGGCGCACCGAGTCACCCGGGCAGATGGTCAGCTCCCGGCGCAGGCTATCTACGACCGGAATGGGTGCGTTGAAGGTGAACAGCGCTGTGTCGCGGCAGCCGCCTTCCGAAAGCGCTATCAGGCGGATCTGGTAGTTGCCCGGGCGCTTGACGACGAAGGTCGGGTTTTGGGCCGATGATTGCAGCGAGAAGCCACCGGCTCCTGTTAGCTGCCACGACCAGCTGCGCACGCCGTAGAGCGAGTCGGTGCTCTGGTCTATGGCCTGAATGACTAAGCCGTCGTTGTTGCACTGCGGAAATTCCACTTTCGTGGCGGCATCAATGCTAAAGGCGCCGACGCGAATGGTCTGGAATGCTGTATCAGCGCAGGGCAGCCCGGGCGCCACGATGAGCGCAATGGTGTACGTGCCGGTGTCCGGAAATTGGTAGGTCGGCGAATAAATGGTAGAGGTCTTCGTCAGGTCGTTAGGCCAGTCGAAGTACCAGCGCACGCTGGGAAAGTTGCTCTGGTTGACCAATCGCACCACCTCATTTTCGCAGGCACCGCCCACCTCGGCAAAGGCTGCGGTAGGGTATCCGCATTCGGCCACATTGTATTGAAAGTCGCGTCGGGTGGTAGAAATAAGCGCGCCGTTGCGGTATTCGTCCACGCAAACGCCTACTACAAAGTTGCCAATAGTGTTGGGAACGCCCGTCATGAAGCCCGTGGCCGGGTGTATGGCCAACGGGTCGCCACCCAACACATTGGCCAAGCTGTATGGCGGTAACCATACCACCTCCGGGTACGGCCCTTTGAGCGGCGGCGACGGCTGCGGGTTGAGCGAGTCCGGCCCGTTGAGCGGCGTGCACAGCCGATACACCAACGAGTCGCCATCGGAGTCGGTGGCCGAGTGGTCAAAATCTATCGGCTCATTTACGCAGATGGCTACTGGTGGCCACTTGTTGAATACCGCGCTGTTGTTGCATTGCAGTAGGGTCCTCTCCGAAACGGTGGCTATGATGGAAATCCCCGTATTGAGTGGGTTGGGCAGATTCCGAATGAGCTTATTGCGGCAGCACCGCTGGTACACTAAGGTATAGCCTCCGGGCCGAAAGGGTAGGGTAGTGATGGCCCGGTAAGTACTGCGATGCACGCACACGTTGGGCGGAACCACGAGGCAAGGGTTATCCAGCGCCACTGGCAGGGTATCGTGTGCCGAAGGGTTCCAAGACACGAACAAGTTGCGCACGAGATTCCATTGTGCGTCGTAAACACCTATAGATGCCGGATTATCGAACCAGGGAATACCGTTGAAGCAGTCGCGGTATACCGTCAGGTTGATCTCGTACTGGTCGTTGCTCAAGCAACGGTACGTGATTTCACCGCCCACAATGTGTGTGGCGCGCAGAAGTGTTTGGGATGCTAAAACCAACGAAAGCAGGAGTAAATACTTTTTCATGCGCCAAATATAAAGGTTTTTGAAGGCTTACAGCACACCACATTTCATGCAATTGCCGTGCGGAAAGCATGCAAAGTCGCTGCCCAACAACGCCTGGAGCGCGTACCTTTGCTGCCCGCTTTTAAACACGGAACGCTCATGCAGTTTGTCTTTCCCGGCTTCCTGGCCGCTGCGGCGCTCATAGCCATACCTATTATCATCCACCTTTTTTACTTCCGGCGCTTCAAGAAGGTGTACTTCTCGCACGTGCGCTTCTTGCAGGAGGTCAAAGAGGTGACCAACAGCCGCCAGCGTTTGCGCAACCTCTTAGTACTGCTGATGCGTTGTTTGGCCCTTATTTTTCTGGTGTTGGCCTTCGCCCAGCCCTTTTTGCCGCGCTCGTCCGGTGTCAGGCAGGGCCAGCGCGCCGTGTCGGTTTATGTGGACAACTCGTTCAGCATGGCAGCCCTCAGCGAGGAAGCACCTTTGATGGAATTGGCCAAACAGCGCGCTCGCGAGATCGTCAAAGCGTACAGCGCCGCTGACCAGTTCCAGATATTGACAGCGGACTTCGAGGGCCGCGATCAGCGCCTCATCAGCCAGGAAGACGCCCTAGCACGCATTGACGAAATTCGCATCGGTCCAGCCTCGAGGCCCATTTCCAAAGTGCTCCTACGCCAGCAGCAGGCCCTCTGGTCGGGTAAGGCAGAGAACCACATCGCATACATCATCAGCGACTTCCAGGCTAGCCAGACCGACTTGCAAAACTTTCAGGATACCTCCCTGACCGTCAACCTCGTGCCCCTGCGCGCCGTGCAGGAGAACAACCTCTCCGTTGACTCCGCCTGGTTTGAAAGCCCGGTGCAAGTCCTCAACCAACCTACTGCGCTCCTCGTCAAAATCAGCAACCGCGGAACAGCAGACGCCGAAGAAGTGCCCCTGTCTCTGTGGCACGATGGCCAGACCAAGCCCGCCACCACCCTGCGCCTGCCTGCGCGCAGCACGCGTACCGACACTGTGCGCTTCAACATCCTCCGCCCGGGCTGGCATGCCGCCAAGCTGACTATCTCGGACTACCCCGTACAGTTCGACGACAACTACTTCATAGCCTTCTACGTGGCCGAGCGCATCAATGTGCTGTGTATCAACGAACAACAGCCTAATCGATACCTCATCAACGCCTTTGCCGGAGCGCCCTATTTCCGCGTGGACAACGCAGACCTGCGCACCTTAGATTACTCACGCTTTGTCGATTACCAGCTCATCGTCCTCAATGAGCCTACCCTGATTACCTCCGGCCTGGCCCAAGAACTGAGAACCTTTGTTCAAAACGGCGGAAATGTCCTCTTTTTTCCTGCCCAAAACGGCGACCTGAACGCTTACAACGGCTTCCTGCAACTGTTTCAGGCCGGAAATTTGGGACCCTTTCAGCTTACAGAGCGCCAGGCAGCGCAGATCAATACCCAGGAGTTTGTCTTCCGCGATGTCTTCCTCAATGCCGCCGCCAATCTGCGCCTGCCCGCCACCCGCGGCAACTTCCGCATCGCGCCCGAGCGTGGAGAACACATCCTGACCTACCGCGATGGTTCCGCCCTCGTCGCTAAGTACCCCCTCGGAGAAGGCGCCCTGTACCTCTCGGCAGCCCCCTTAGAAGAGCGCGTCAGCGACTTGGTGCGTCATGGCGAAATCTTCGTACCTCTTCTGTTTAAAACTGCCCTAGCTGGCGCCAAAAATCGCCAAATCGCCTACACGCTGGGCCACGACGAGGTCCTAGAAATCAGCCATCCTATATCCGCTACGGGCGAAATGATTTATAAAGTGCGCCGGAAAAAAGATGCTTCCCGCTCCGAGAACAGCTCCGAAGCGGGTACTGTGCAAGAGTTTATACCTGAGCAGCGCATCCTGGGTGCCAAGGCCCTGCTCACACCCGGCAAACAACTGAACGAAGCGGGCTGGTATAGTGCCCTGTTGCGCGACTCTGTCGCAGCCCTCTTTGCCTTCAACTACGACCGCAGCGAAAGCGACCTGCGTTGCCTGACCGAAACAGAATTAGAGCAGCAAGTCGGCCCAAACCAAAAGGTGCTCTCTCGAAGCGCGAAGGCCAACTTCACTACCGTCGTTACGGAAGAAGACCGCGGCGTGGCGCTGTGGCGCTGGTGCTTAGTTTTCGCCCTGCTGTTTCTCGCTGTCGAAGCCCTGCTGTTGCGCCTATGGAAAACGTAAAAAAACTGCTGCTAAGCCTTGTTTGTTTGCCACAAGCCGCCCTACATTTGCGCCACTTTTACGGAGGCTATAGCTCAGTTGGTCAGAGCGTCGGATTGTGGTTCCGAAGGTCGAGGGTTCGAGCCCCTTTAGCCTCCCCTCAAGCAAGCGACAAGGCCGTTTGGAAGCAATGCCTCCAAACGGCCTTGTCGCTTGTCTCACCTAAAGACATTTACTTGCTCTCGTTAGACGGCATAACGCGGCAGACGCTTGCCCAAAAGCCCGAAAAAGAATAATATATTGAAAATTGAGTTTCGGGCTTCTGAGGTTGGGATTTGCCTGACTACATTTGCTCGGTTCGCGCTGTATAGCGGCCGGGATGCGGTCGGTTATGGGCAGGTTGGCGGTAAATTCTTCGGGAGTGGTCGGGTACTCCGCCCAATGCCGAAGGAGCCGGTGCTGGCGGGCCACTTTTTCGGTGATGCATCCGGCGGCCCGGGCAAGACCTGCCGCTGAGCGTGCGAAGAAAGCCTGGTCTTTGCGCACAGCTGCAATCGTAGAGGGGCGCCCGCTGCTGAGTTGCTCCAGCGGGTAGTGCGTCTGCGTGTCAATGAGCAGCACCGAGGTGTCGTTCTCTACGGCCAGCAGCGCCGCATCCGTGCTTATACCCGTGCTACGGGTGAGCAGGATGGCATCTACAATACGCACCGGAAAATGGCGAACAACGCCACTGACACGCATGCGCACGCTGGACATACTGCTCTGAACCGACAAAAAAGCCAGGTGTAGTTGCATGGAAAGGGCTTTATTCCGAAGAACAACGGCTCTCCCCTGGCATTTTTCTTACCGGAAAAAAAGTAGCGCACTTTCCTCAGGTCCTACTGGTGCCTTTCTTCAGAGGGCACCGCAGGCAGGTCGCCCAGCAGCTATTGAAAAGGATCCGACCATTTGCTGTCGGTATAGACGTTCGTACCAGACAGTGTTCGCAGGAAGGCCGTCAGGGCGCTCATCTCTTGAGGCGTCATGTTCAGCCGGGCAGGAAAGCCATTGGGCCTCAGCCTGGGGTCGAGGTTAGGGTTGTTTTGCGCCCCCGGCGTCAGGTCGTTGTAGTGCTCAATCACAGCTTGCAAAGAGGTAAACGTGCCACTGTGCATCAAAGGGCCGTTCAGGGTTCCGTCAGGCTTTAGCAGGTCCCTCAGCGAGGGCGATCGGGTAACGGTGAAATCTTGACCTCCTGAAGGCGCATGGGTTACGCCGTTGTTGCGAGAGTTAGGGTCAATGTCAAATTCAGGCGCCCGATGGCAACCGCCACAGCCCAAGCCCCCACCTGTCCGGATGCCATTCGCGTTAAATTGTGGTGGTGCGAGAAACAACTGCTTCCCCTGGTTTTCCTGCGGGCTGAAGTTGGGAAACGGCAAAATGTCGGCCATCACCTGTGCACGACCAATGTCATACTTAGCATCGAACGATTGAATGCTCCGAATGAACTGAGCCAACGCCAGCTGCATTCGGGCCTCCGTGATTTCCTCTGAGCCAAACGCCAATCGGAAAAGCTCCTTGTAGTGTCCAATCTCGCTCAAACGCGCCAGCAATGCACTGAAGGGCGGATCGCCATTAGTACCGCTAAAGCCCATCTCTCCGTGGTCTCTTATTGGCAGGGTGGTTTGGGCTTCCAGGCTGGGCGCCCGCTCATCCCAGAAAAATCGGGTCTCGTTCGAGAAACGCGCATTGACCAGCCGCATCGAATGCCTCGCCGTAAGGCCATTTACCCCCTGACTGACAACAGCCAGATCGCTAAAAGCATTGGTCTGCTGATGACAACTGGCACAGGAAACCGTCCTGTTTGAGGACAGATTTTTATCATAAAACAGCACCCTGCCCAACGTGGCACCAGCGTCTGTAATAGGATTAGACAGTCCATTGCTTTTGGTAATGTACGGCGGAATGGGTGGGCTGCTGTAATTGGCCAATCGCTCCGGGTCAATCTTACCTCCAAAGGCGGCCCGAATGTGCGCATACGCATCCGAAGGAGTCTCGCTCTTCTGACAACTCAGAAACAGTACCGCAAATACAGTCAACAGGTAGGCGTTTTTCATATCTCATGCTTTTATTGTTATTCGACCTTCTGAAAGATGAAATTTAATGACAATGCTACAACTAACCTTACGCAAGATTACTGCAAAAGGTTAAAAAAAA
>FQKF010112781.1_pt1 | contig 20317 bp, 14 predicted proteins | sample 1504521 | NCBI WGS metagenome assembly FQKF01 (sample SAMEA4475357, study PRJEB15587) | soil metagenome | biome: Soil; feature: Field | place: India | collected 2015-03-11 | depth 0 m
GTGCTTCGAGTTTTGTCAGTCAATCAGCCCATCGGGAATACAGCCAGAGGAAAAACATCCAAAACCTAACAAGTGTATCGCAAGTGCGTAAATCTGGTGCTTTGCTGCCATGTGCAGGCGTACAGCGTCATGCTCACTCAAGTCTATGCTTTCGAGTCAAGCTCGAAAGTGACGCTTAAGCACCTGCTACACGCCATACGATTCGACGCTCAGAAATTTCCCGCTGGAGGCGGGCGTGCTGCTGCTGGCTCTCTTGCAAGATTCGCCGCTGCACCGCCAGTTGGGTTTCCAGCTTGGACTGATATTGCAGTAGCTCTGCTAGCCTCAGCTTGTCGGCCTGCATGGCTTGGTGGATGGGGGCGATCGCCCGCTGACGAGCGCTGAGCAGGTTTACCTGATGTGCCAGTCCAAACGCTTGTTCAATTTGCGAGAGCGCGGGCGGCAGTGTTTCTGAGTCGGCGGCCAGGTCTGGAAATTGCGTCAGGAGGAACTGGTTGAGGGCGATCGCCACTTGCTGAGTCATCTGCCCGCTGAGGAGTTGGTGGCGCTGATAGAGCGCCTGCAAAGTTTGGGCGTCGGGCTGCGCCTGGGTAAGCGTTGTTGCAATTTGCCCCTCGGTCTGGTGCAAGGCTTGCAGCAATGCTTGATAATTGCCCTGCTGCTGCAAGATGCGATTGGCATCGGCGAATGCAAGCTGGGTCTGAATCACCTGATATCGCTGCTGCGCTAGCTTTAGCTCTTGCTCGGTCTGCGTCAGGTAGCGGGTGAATTCTGCGGTGCGGCGGGTCAGGGTGTCGGCGCGATGAGTGAGATTCTGGGCATCGGGGCGAGCCTGAAACTGGGCGATCGCCTGCTCTAGCCGCGCCACTTGACCCGTCGCCTCGGTCAAATCTGCCGTTGCCTGCTCCAGCGCATAGCACGCATCCAGCCGACAGCGATCGCCATAGTCCACATAGGTTTGGGCAAGCTGCCGCGATACCATCTGCGCCACACGCTCACTGCGATGGCGGTATCGCACTTCCAGTCGCCCATCCGCCAGCGGCACAATTTCCAGATTTTGCGCCAGCGCTGCCGGACTCAGATTGATGTTATACGCCCGCAGGTCGCGCACCGCAGGCAGCAACACCTGATGACTCCGCAACACCTGAATCAGCGTCGCCTGATCCACCTCTGGACGAATGTCAGTCGTTGCTGTGGCTGTGCCGCTAGTCTGCGATCGCTCTGCCACGGGGGCCAGCTCAAACGTGCTTTTATAGAGCGGCGGAGTGTAGCTCTGGTAAAGCGTAGTGCCCACAGTAGCGGCGATCGCCACACCCACGGCGACTCGAGCCGGCTGGGGCACGGCTGCGGGAACTGGGGGATGGTAAAGGGGGCGATCGCTCTCTCGATTGCCATCTGCACGCCGCCGTTCCAGAACCCCACTCTCCGGCTGCACCGCACGCTGCAACTGAAGCGCAGGCTCCGGCGGAACAAACACATGCCGACCCGCAACGGGCTGGAGCATAAGCGTGAGGGTAGCTGCCTGGGTCATAGCGTATCTGTTCGGAAAGTCTGTTCGGAAAGAAGGAGCGATTCACACATCAAAAGCATTAAACCAGGGAGATGTCTCCAGGAAGCCATCGTGTAAAGGTCTCACCTACCTACTTCACTGATCCGTCATTTCATCAGGAAAGCTGTAAATAGACTCGTTGAGCAGGCGGCGTTTCCTTAGCTCGTAGCTCGTGCCATCGCAATCCAATCAAAGTCGTGACAGTCAGCATGTAGCCAGGTTCTTCCATCTGGGTGAAAATAAAGCCGAATATAAACACCGTAATCACCGTAAATTTAGAAAAATCGTCCTGGCACAGAAAATGCCAGACCACCCACCAGAGAAATAGATAAATCCCTAATCCCAACAAGCCAAAATCTCCCCAAATCCCAATCCATCCGAAAAGCGGCGAGAAGAAGCTGGAATCTAGATAGCTCTCTCCCCAGACTCTTCCAACTTCTGAGCTTACAGGACGAGTTGTGGCTCCTAGCGGATTTAACAATGAGACATATTCTTTCAGCAGCCAGCCTCCCAAACGCCCTACTGTATGTCCTGGGCCCAGTCCCCACAGCCAGTTCAAAGAGTTTTCATAAAATGAGACGATGATCGGAAAACCGCTGAGCTTCAGAACAGTTGCATCACCATCGGGGCCATAGAGTCCAGGTCGAATCCAGCCGTTAAATGCAGCAAATAGGGGGACGTTGCTGAGGGCCCAGAGAAATGAATAGAAGGCAAAAATGCCGCTAATAATGTACTGAATTGCGACTCTAATATCCGTGAGTTTAACCAAAATCAAAACTCCCCAGGCAGCCAAAAAAACCAGCAGGGTTTGCTTGGCATCAGCGAACAAAAGCTGAAGAATTGTAGCAATTACAACGGTGGCTCTTAGCCAAAGCGGAGAATTTTTGGCGCTTGCAAAATAGTATAGTCCGAAGGTTAAAGAGACGGAGGCTGAAACGACATGCCCCGCTCCAGAAAGATAAAACACGCCCTGAATGTTATCGTCTACAGTCATTCTAGTCACCCTGAGTAACCCAATCGTAATCAAGAGCTTTTGGGCTAAGGCCAATAAAACATTGCTAAAGCCGAATGCTAAAATCCAGCTTCGCATCCAACGGACATTCCGAAGGGTCATTGGCGTATAAACAACGATCGCCAATAGCAAGAATGGCTCTGCTAAGAGCATATAGCCAATGAACAGATTAACCAGCCCTGCTTTATTCAAAAAGGCGCTGATAGTCATGCTCAGCAACAAAGCAAATAAACCCAAAAGTAGGAGTTGAGCGATCCAAATCCCCTGACTGCTCTTGCTGCGAACCTTGGTAAAGGTCAGTCCGAAAACTAAAGGAACAATTGCAAAGTGAAAAAAGTTAATCGCTGCTGGTGCGCCTGCTGATTCCAGGATGCGAGGGAAAAATACCGTTGCAAACGCAAAAACAATTAACGCAGGAATTCTCAGTTGCCCGCGTTGTTGCACCGAAAGATTTACAGCTTGATTCATGCTTCACGAGAGCTTTAGAGGACCAGCAATAGTGGGAAGTTTTAAGGTGCTGAGGCACAGGTTAGTTTATCGCTGAACCTTGCTGTAAATATCTATTAGCATCTGATAATTTGCTTGAGCAGTGTATTTAGCTGAAAATTCAGCACGAGCATTCTGGCGCATTTGCTGCCATGCAACGGGGTTGTCCAATACCCACTTCACCTGTTGCACCAGATCGTCCGGATCGCCAGGGCAAAAGTGCCGTCCAGTGTAGCCGGATTGAACGACTTCGGCGATCGCCCCAATTTTCGACGCAATCACAGGTGTTCCCTTGGCGAAAGCTTCTACTGCGACTCGTCCAAAGGTTTCATACCACTTAGACGGAAAGATAACGGCTGTCGCATTGCCCATCAGTTCATAAACCGCTGGCATAGGCTGCCGTCCTAGCCACTCAATAGCGGGCTGCTGCCGAGTGGCAGTTTCTACAAGATCCGCTAGTGGTCCATCGCCTACAATCTTCAGCGGAAATGGCGGGTTCAGTCGCTGCCACGCCTCGATCAGTGTATCTAGTCCCTTCTCAACGGATAGTCGCCCTACGTAGAGCATGTAGCCGCCCCGCCCGTCGCCTATTCCAGGGTCGGGATTGACAAAGTTGGGTTTGACGATGATTTTGTCTGCCGGTAGCCCGCCTTCAATAAACTTTTGGCGGGCAAATTCTGTGAGGGCTATAAAGCAATCAACTGTCTCAATCCAGGTTTTGAGTAAGCGATGGGCAACCAGCATTGCAGACACAGCTGCGCTAGCGGCCCCGCTCTCTCGATAGCAGCCATGCAAAACGCCGGGATAAGGAATAGGTTTGCCCAAACAATCTTCGCAGACCTGACCCGCTCGAAAAAATAGCGCGTTGGGGCACAGCAGTCGATAGTTTCGCAACGTCTGCACCACTGGAACGCCTGCATCCTTAGCGGCGTGGTGGACAGAGGGAGAAATAAGCGGGAAAAAGTTTTGGATATGTACGACATCGACGGTGTGCTGGGCAAGATGCTGGCGAACAGCCTGATAGGATTCGGCCGACCAAACAGTTTTGAGAGCGGTTTGTATTGGATTGAGTGTTTGGATACGGTCGTTATTTTCTTCGTAAAGATCTACCTGATGCCCATGCTCTCGCAGGAGTTGCTGTTCGGCAGCACAGGATTCATCTTCGCCAGCGCGAATTTGATAGGCATTGTGAATGCTGAGAATACGCATGGGCAATTGTATATGATGAGAATTTTAGAGCTTTTGGCGCTCAGCCTGCCGTATTATAGAGTTAGCTGAAAATTCTAAAACTAGACCATCCAAGCACTACCTTATCCCAGCGCTTTTGAAGTTTTCTATTAAATTTTCATATATTGATTCTAGAGCTTTGGATTGCTTACATAGATCAAAATTTTTAACTACATTTTCCCTGGCTTGATAGCTAAAATTTCTCAATAATTCCTTATTTTGAAGGGCCGTTATAATAAGTTCACTCAGCAATTTCCAGTCTCGTTCTTCTGCCAAGAAACCAGTTTCTCCATGAATGACTGCCTGCGGAATACCTGCATGTCTAGAGCCAATAACGGGCAATCCCATTGCCTGTGCTTCAACAACTACAGTGGGCAAGCCCTCTGAATCACCATTAGATGCAGTAATGCTGGGTACAGCAAGAAGTGAGGCACGGTTCATCCATTGCCTGACAACATCAGAGGGTTGAAAGCCAACAAACTGGTATTGTTTTAATAATTGAGATGCCATATTTTCGAGCTTCTCTCTCTCACTTCCATCACCGATCAAGATGAGGCTGACGTGTGGCAAAACCGACTGAACTGATGCCATTGCTTTTATAAGATACTCGCAACCTTTTTTCTCTGTGAAGCGTCCTACAAATAACACAATTGGTTCGCGCTCGATGTATAAGTCTGGAGAAAACTCCTTTGTGTTTACGCCATAGTAGTGCGAGATGACTCTCTCAGATGGAAAGCCTTGAGCAACCAATCGATCCCTGACAAAGTCGGATACTCCAATAAATAAAGAAGCCGACTTCTTCAAGGATTCTCGTCTTTTTACGTAGACTTTTGTGCTGATAGATTCACGATTTGCATATTCATCTGTCATCGTGGCATCTAGTCCGTAAAAAGTGACTACTAATGGCAAGTTCAAAACCTTCGAGATAGGCAGAGCCAACGCTCCACATACCCCAAAGTGTGCATGAATCAGTGATATTTCAAGTTCTCTAAGATGTCTTAAAAGATGTGGCGCGATCCCCAACAGTTTAAATATAAGTTCTTGAGCAGAGCCGATAAAATTACTTGAATTAATTGCAAATGTTTTTTCTTTTGGAAGTGGCAATCCGGAAACATAGCGCGTACCAATATAGTAAGGATTAAATATTTTCAGACTTTCTGCCTGCGTGCGAATGAAAGTTTCTGAGGCGGGTAACAGGCGGCCAGTAAAGTAGGCTATGTTCTGAGTGGTCATAACTTTTTGTCTTTTGAAGAGATAGAAGGTTTCTATTAATTCTTGGCGACTGATTTATAGGTCTGTATCAAACTCTTTGCTTTTTGCTCCCAAGAAAACTGTTCTTGGACTCGCTGTTGTCCGGCTTGGCCCATGCGCGATCGCAGGTCTGCATTCTTCGCCAGCAGCACCATGGCCGTTGCCAAATCTCGGACGGCTTGCTCTGGCGACTCGGCGGTAATTTTGAATCCGGTTTCTTCTGTCACTTGAACGGCTGGCCCGCCCAAATCCAGACAAACGACCGGGCGGCCACATGCCATTGCTTCTAGACAGACCCAACCGCCGGAATCATGCAGGCTTGGATGCAGCAGAACATGGCTTTCGCTGAGGCGATTGAGCGTTTCGTGGCGCGAGAGCCTTCCCAAAAACTTCACCTGCTTTTCCACTCCCAGGTCTTTTGCGAGTTGTTGCAGGCGATCGCGCTCTGGCCCTTCGCCCAAAATCCAATATTCTGTGTTGGATAAGTTTGTTTCGGCAAAAGCTCGAATGCCTAAATGCAGACCTTTCCAGTGCAGCAGTCGAGCCATACTAATAAACCGCATAGTGTCAGAAACGGGTGGCAAAACTGCCTGAAGCGTAGCAATTTCTTCTTGAGAAAGTCCCGATTCTGAGTAGAGTTCCAGTTTCTGTGCGCCCATCAATTGCAGGCGTTCAGCAGTGTCTTTTGTGGTTGCTCTCACCAAAACGCTACGAGTCGCTGTTAGGCGAGTAAATGGGTCTGCTTCCCCCACTCGATGAGCCAGATACCGCAGTGTTTCATAGATCCGCGCATGGAGGTGAAAGTCTTCCCAAAACGCCAGAGGAGCCATTTCACCACCCCCAACTGGACCCCAAACAAATGGCACAGGCAAGAGGCTGAGGAAGCTGGGCGAAGAGTAGCGAACGTATGTAATGTGGTGAATTACGTCCCACCGCATTTGCGGTAGTAAGCGCTTTGCTGTGGCATAAGCACTGATCTGCCAGAGATAGTGATGTAAATGAACGGTTTTAGTGCTGCGATTCCAAAACTTTGAACCGGGAACATCACAATAGATAAATTGCAGATTTGGAAATGGGTTTTGAGTAAGTTCAGCTTCGATAAACGGGCGGTTGTCTGCGCGAGTGAGTACCCAAACAGGATGATGCTGGGCGATCGCCCGCGCCAGATTCCAGCCCACACCCGGCTCCGACCCCATATTCGGACGACAGGCATAGGCCGACAGCAATATGCGGAGAGGCTGGTTCACGCTGATTCGCCTCCCATGACCATAACTGCAACTCGACTTAAAAACTCTCCCGCCTTCTGAGGGCTGTAGTGCGCCATAATGTCTTGCGATCGCTGCCCCATCTCAGCAAGCTGGTCGGGATTTTCAATCAGGCGCTGCATAGCGGCAGCCAACACTTGTGGATTGTCTGGAGGAAAGCGATAGCCATTTTCACCCTCCAGCACCAGTTCTGCCGCGCCTGCCCCCGTGGAACACAACACAGCCTTACCCAACAGCATCGCTTCTAGCACCACCATGCCCCAGGTGTCTTCAAGTGTCGGCAGCACAAACACATCCGCATGGTGAAAATAGGAGCCAATGTCGCCATAGCTCACTCGCCCCACCCAAATTACGCAATCTTCTAACTGATGCTGTTGTGTGAAGGTCTGCAAGTCTTCTCGCTGTGGGCCATCACCTACCAGCAACACGCCAAATTCCCGACTTCCTGCATTCTTTAATAGCTTGCACGCCTCCAGCAGGCACGCCACCCCTTTGCGGGGCACTACACTGCCCACAAATAAGAACACCGGACGCTTTAGGTCTGAAAAGCGGAGCGGCTGCCCCGGCGCAACCCATTCCAGTGCTTCGTTCACTTCAGACAAAGAGCGGCGATCGGGCACTTCGTAAGGCTGCACAAACGTCAATTCTGGTGGAGCGCCCAGGCAGTCGATCAAATACTTTTGCCCAGCATGGCTATTGGTAATACAGGCATCGGCCACCCATACCATCGCCCGACGCAGCGCCAGCCGCAGCGCAGAGTTTCGATAATCGACCCCTGGCGAACTGCCCTCGTAGGCAATTACAACCTTCCAGCCACCCAGCCACTTGGTCAGCAGCGCCAGCAGAGTCCAGATGCCAAAGGAACTGGAGAAGACGACCTGAGGGCAATATTGAAACAGCCGAGGCAAGATCTTGGGCGAAAGATAAGTAAAATTATTGCCGTAACTGGTAGCAGATTTCGTAACTGCCACCACTTTTTGCTTGCCGACAAGCTCTACATCTAAGGTGCTTTCCAGTCCTTTTGCAAAACCTGGAAATAGTCCTGTAAAAACCTTGGTATGCGGGAAATGTTGAGTGAGTTCACTCAAAGCAGGCTGCCAATAGAACCAGGCTGTTGGCAACAGCCAGGCAATTTTAGAGGAGTTGGGCTTTTGCATAAACCTCCTGGCTGACGCACTCACTCAGGATCAAAGCGGAGAATTTTGTCGAGGCATGACTTGCTATTAGTTCGTGTGTCTTTTGAAGATTGACGTTGATTACCGGGTCTTTCAAAACGTATCGAGCAAGGCTAGTGGCGATCGCCCTTGGATTTTCAGAATCAATTGCCAGCCCCAGTTCATAGCGACGCACCAATTCACCCATCAAGCCATAATCGGAACTCAACACAGGCTTTTTGTGCAGTGCCGCCTGCATCAAAATGCCGCTCATGCCAACGTGTTTTTGGTAGAGCGCCAGCACTACGTCTGCCATTTCGATGTATTGATGCAGCACAGCATCTTCCACAAATTCATAACGCTCTAAAATTTGAATCGATTTGCATTGGCGCAATGATTCGGCAGTAGTTGCAATATATTGCTGCATTTTTGAACTAGCTTCTCCCAATAAAACCAGACAAATTTTTTTGCAGGTTTCTTCGGGCAGCAGTTCCAAACTTTCCAGTAGTGGATATATCCCTTTACGGGATGTCAGCGCACCAAACAGGAGAAATACCGTGCGATCGCCCTCAATTTCTAACTGCTGGCGGAGTTCTGCGCCAGAGCCAACCAACTTTTGGGACAAATCGACCGGATCGGCCAGCGCACAGACCTTCACATGGGCGGGCGGGGTGATGTAGTCTGGTGCAATCGGGTCGAGGGAAAACAGCGTGCGAAACTGGGGATGGCGCAGCGCAGCACCCAGAATCAGGCGATCGCGCCAGGCCTGCAGGCGATCGCCCCAGGTTTGGGGACGGGGGCTAAAGGTGTAGTAGTGGAATGTAGGGCGAAAGTAAATTCCTGAAACGGGGCAGGGAAAAGAGAATCCAGCCGCCATTGGCAATAGGCAGGTGTCAAGATAGAGCATCAGCGTATGGTCAGCTTGCAGCAGTTGGGCATATCTGGCAAACAAGCGCCATTCCTGGAAGTTGCGGAGATTGCGATCGATACCAGAACTGCGAGATTTCAGATCAGCCTGCTCGGTTTCGGTAACCGCCACAAACTGCACCGAAGCATCCAGGCTGCACTGCTGCACCACATCAGCATGAACCGTGAGGAATCGGGGTGACACTACGAAAAAGAGCTTTCCCAAGGGCGATCGCGCTATCCACCCCTTGCACAGTTGCAAAATATAGTGCGGATGATGGCCATAGATCGACAGGTCAAAACAGACCAATCTGAAATCTGGGCCTGCGGATTGGGTTTGCATGGAAAGTATCGTTATGCAGGGGACGTTTGAGCCAGTAGATCTTGGTAGAGATCGAGATAGCGACGGGCTTGTAACTCCAGTGCAAAGGCTTGTTCAGCTTTTTGGCGGGCAGCAAGTCGCAGCGATTTCTCCGAATCGGTATGACCCAAAATCCAGCGAATTCCCTGGGCCAAGTCCTCAATCTCAAACGGGTTGGCCAGATAGCCATTATGCTGATGATCCACAATGTCTGCCAGTCCAGTTCCCTTAAACGCGACAACTGGCGTACCGCAGGACATCGCTTCGGAAGCGGTCTGTCCAAAGGCTTCTTGCAGCGACGGTGCGACAAATACATCCGCAGCAGAATAGGCCAGCGCCAGCGAAACATGATCGTTGAGATGCCCCAGATAATGAGCAGGAAAGCCCAGATCAACCGGACTCTCTGGCTTAGAGGAACCAAACACCACCACTTCAGCCTGCTGATGCAGTTCAGTCTGAGCAAGCTGCTGCAATGCTGGTTGCAGTAGATGAAAACCTTTGCGCCGATCTTGAGTCGCGCTGATGGCTCCAAACAGGATGAGCTTTTTGTCGAGCGGCAGGTTGAGGGCAGCACGGGCGACCTGCCAATCAATCGGCTTATAGACTCTAATATCCAGGCAAAAGGGAATCACCTCAATCCGCAAATCTTTGCACAGGCTGCTAGCGCGGGCGCAGTCTGCTAGCCAGCGGGTCGGAGCAACTATAGTCAGATTCAAATTGCTCCAGGCTTTGACTTTGCGCTGCCAAGTACGATAAGACAGATCGTTGAATTTGGAACTGCCTAGTTGGGGACAGGTTCCACAGGATTGTTGAAAATGCTCGCACTCTTGGGTATAGTGGCAGCCCCCGGTAAAGAGCCACATATCCATCAGCGTCCAGACGATCGGCTTTTGGAAGCGCGGCAAAGCCTCAATTGGCAGGTAGCTATTCAGAATCCAGTGCAAGTTAATAATATCTGGGTTGATCTGCTGAATGCGGTGCTGCAAAGGATTGGGCGCACGCTGGATGTCAAAGACTGCCTTATTGACGCGGGGATAGGGGCGTAGCGCTAGGCCGTCTACTTCGGCACGAAGGCGACCTGCGACTTGTCCCAGTACCGTTTTCGGCGCTAAGACCGTGCGATCGCCACTCACACTTTTTTGCACCAGCATCCAGGAATCTGACCCGATTTCGCGCAACCCTCGATGCACCCGATAGGCGGCCCGCGCGGCTCCACCAATCGTGTCGAAGGTGCTGAGGTGGAGAATCTTCATGCTTAGATGGCCTCTTCATAGTTTTCTCGGCGCATTACCATTTCGGGCCCTCGTCCGCGCACTGCATTGGCTACAAATCGCAGATAGGTTTTGACGCTATCTACATAGGGGGCGATCGCGCTTCCTGTCATTAAAATATGTGGGTTTAGCGAAGGGCGCAGCTTGGGTGCTTTAGCAGCATATAGCGGCTTAAGTTGGGCTGGATAAAAATGAGCCGTGAGAGACTTGCGGCTATGCTGCGGATTGAGGTTTTTGTACGCGCCATGAACTGTATATGGATGCCAAAACAGCACATCGCCCTTTTCTAGGGGAAAGGATTTGTATTGATATTCAGTGCTGTCTATGAGCGTCAGGATCTCTTTGCGATAAGTCTCATGATCGCTAAAGCTTCGGCCATCCACTCTGGCAATAACACGCCCCTTGTGGCTACCCGGCAACACAAAGAAACAGCCCGCGTCTTCTTGAATATCTTCCAGGGCATACCAAGCGGCAATCATCCGACCTGGTGGATCAGCATCTAAATAGTAGTGATCTTGATGCTCAATTGTGCCTGTTGACTTATCAAAAAACATATTTTGCATCATCACATGATGCGTATCGCCTGATAGCAAACTCAAAATCTTTGCAACGGTTTCGTCCACCAGGCAGCGCTCTACCATTTTTGACAATCGAGGAGCTAGTTTCAGGTTTACTGGATTTAGCATCGAGTTTTCGATGAAGCCTGCTTCCGTGAGGCGAGGACGTGTGGGGACGTGAGTATCCTGACTGTTGAAGACAAAGAGGCGATCGCGTTTCTTTTGATTAACCTGCCCTAGCAATCTATCAATCTTTTCCGCACTCAGAGCATTACGAACAATGACGTATCCATGCTCCTGGTAGTAATGCTTAATCTCTTGCGGCTGATCAATTAAAAATTTCGTGAGTGACATGATGAATTTCCAGGAATAGACTGCAAACTAGATTTATAAAACACCTCAAAATACAAACCAAATAATTTGACTAAAACTTGAATAATTCAAGTGAAACAAGAAATCAAATAACTCTAAGAATCCGTTCAATCAAATCACTCTTTTGCCAATCATTCGCAGCAGCTTTGCTCTAGCACGAGTCATCAAACCAGGATCAAACAACGTATCCTGCTCAAACTGATCAGCTTTTCGATTGCGAATCACGTAGGGCGGATGCTTCAGAGGAAACTGCATTTCTTCTGTCTGCATATTAGCGTACTGACTTCGAGTGCTTGTTGTAGTGGTATGCGTTGCATCTTCACCAAAGCCGATATTAGATACCAGATTCACACTTGGCAACACACTTAGACCATTCTGCAACCAGCTAGATAACAGCCAACGATATGCCCAAGAAGCAGACTGATATCTTCGCTCATAAGTAGACTGAAAGATTCGTGTCCAGTACCCAACAACACGATCGTCATCGAGAATATCTACCAAGTGATTTTCTAACTGTGCAACCTCCCAAGTTTTCATATCATAGTCAAAAAACTTCCAGGCACGCGCCCAAGTTGCCCAACCCCAACAATGGCTATAACGAGAGAAGTAATAGCTGAACTCTGTCCGCTCACGACCAAATTGGACATTCTTGCCGCAGATAGACATAACTCTTTCATCATCTCGATAGTAGTCAAGCAGCTCTTGACAGTATCGAAAGAAGCTCGGATGAGGCAGGCAATCATCCTCCAAAATAATCGCCTCATCAACCAATGAAAACGCCCAATCTAGTCCAGAAGCAATCCTTTTTCCACAGCCAAGATTATCATCAGAGTAATTTTTGAGAACTTCACAATCCCAGTCAACCTGATCAACAATTGCTCGCGTTTCAGCACATTTCTCTACATCATCAGGAAACTTCCTCCTCGGTCCATCGGCAACTACTAAAAGCTTTTCGGGTTTGGCTTGGCAAACTCTGTCAAACACTTTCAAGGTTTTGTCTGGTCGGTTAAATATAACAAGTACCACAGTTTTTTCCATATTCCCGATCGGCTCAGAAGTGTTTTCTGTTGCTGCAAGCCAAGGCTTAAATGATTTAGCTTGCTCTCAAGATAGTCTTTTGAAACAAAGCTCTAGCAATGATAGAATTTCTTCGGTAAGACTCAGCTATTCTACCATTCAGTACCAAAATCTCTTTTTGAACCAGAGCATCCAGCTTTTGCTTTACAGATACATCTTCATCATGAATATCTAGCAATAATGACTTCATCCCAGAGTCAACAAAAACTCCCGATATCTTAGTGTGTTTTTCTGAGTCAATGACAGCAATAGGCAACGCTCCAAAAGCCATGGAAAACATCAGAACATGCAACCGATTGCTAAAAACAAGACATGAACTTGAATATACTTTTTCCATATCCCTGCTAGTCACCCTGGAGTCCAAGAAATCAATCTTGCATATGTTTTTATACCGACCATATAACAGATCTGACATAGACTTGTCGCGATCGACTTGATGACAAATCAAAATTTTCTTTGATAGATTTATTGATACATAGTCCACTATTTCATCCAGCTTGGAGAGCAATATTTTTTGATATTTCTGAGAGTTCAGATGCTCATTCAAAAAACCAGGGGTTGAATCTCGAAAGCTAAAAATTATAAATTCCCGAGACTCGATTGATGGTCTTTTTTGCGTATATTCTGTTTCCATCAACCAAGCTAAATCGGGGAAATATACCGTATTCTGAATTCCTATACTTTCAGCATAGTTTTTTGATATGCTGTCTCTCACAGAGTTAAAGTGCATTAGTTTAGACTGCAATCTCTCTAAACTCTCTCGACCTCCCCAAAATGGCCCGATAGAACAGCCAAAACGACAACGTCTAACTCCAGACAAGTAAATCAGGATCGAATTTATCAAAATTTTAAAGAAACTTCCCCCTAGCATTTTCATATCGCCATAGCTATGCCCAGGGTTGATAATAGCAAAGGTGTTTTTCTTGAGTCCGGACAGCCTCTTGATACCCGCCAAAATAATGCGTGTTCGAAATTTCATCCTAGATTCCTCAACTATTTCTCCCGGCAATAAGTCAAGTTCTTCTTTGTACCATTCTGGAACACCATTAACATTCACCACAAGACGTGCATATTTTCTCAATTCTGATAACAAGATCTTATTAATCAAAAGATCGCCAAGATTATCAAACTGAGTCACAGCGCTGTAGAAAGCAAGGGGCTTACTTGAGTTGTTATTTAACTTCTTCATAACTCTGGCATCTCAGGTTTACGATTTCTAAGCAGGTAAATTATTTTTGCGATGCTTAAAAGGCAACAACTTCCTCATATTTTCCTGATTTTGAAATTCTTCCATCCTTCAATAAGTAAATTAGATCACAATGTTCCACTGTTGATAAACGGTGGGCAATAATGATCACTGTTTTCTTACCTGATAACGTCCGAATTGCGTCACTTACTCTCTTTTCAGTTTCGTTATCGAGAGCAGAAGTAGCTTCATCCAGAACTAAAATTTCTCGCTCATGATAGAGCGCTCTGGCGATTCCGATGCGCTGACGTTGCCCTCCAGATAGCATCACGCCGCGTTCGCCGATGCGAGTGTGGAGACCTTTTGGGAGTTTGGCAATCAGTTCTTCAAGCTGAGCCGCGGCAATGGCCTGTCCCAGTCTTCCGCTGTCAATTAGATGATCCGGAACCCCAAAGGCAATGTTTCGTTCGACTGTATCGTCGAGTAGAAAAATAGACTGCGGAATGTACCCTACCAAGTTCTGCCATGCCCGCAGGTCTTGATAAATCGACACACCGTCTACCGTAATATCTCCACTTTGCGGCGTTAGCAGTCCTAAAATAATGTCAACGAGCGTCGTTTTTCCCGCACCAGACTTTCCAATAAACGCAATTGATTCTCCTTTGCGAATCTTTAGCGACACCCCATCAATAGCTGGCTCTAGCGATGGCGAATAGCGATAGACCACGTTGGACAGACAAATCTGCTGCTCAAAGTCCATCGCGACAGAATGCTCCAGAGGTGTTTCTCCAGCCTCGACAATGCCGAAATTGGGTATTGTAGATACTTTTTGAGCTTCTTTCAAGTCGGCATAGAGAATGTCTGGAACGTGGCGAGTAGTTTGCAGGTTGCCAATTGTAGACATGAGCTGACTGGTTGCAGGCAAAAGGCGAATAGAAGCCACAGCAAACACACTCAGGCTTGAGATCAATAAATCCGTGCTTCGTGACAGAAAGAGCTGTGAAACTCCGACAAAAGAAACAATGAACACTACTAAGACTGTTTCAATTAGAATGCGCGGCAGCATATCAAAGCTGCCTGCGAAAGAAGCCGCCTGAGCGTATTGCTTGGTGTTGGTCGCCATCTGCTCCTCAAAGTAAGGCGCACAGCCGATGACGCGCGTCTCCTTGAATCCACCCAGTCCATGATTCAGTGTTTTAATAATGCCTTGTAGGGCTTCTGAACTCTTGCGCCCCCAACTCTTTAGCCGATGACGCATGATATAAATCAGCAAAACAACCGGCAGCAGTGCTGAAAGAGTAGCGACCAAAAGCAGCAGATCTGTTGCTGCCATAAGGGCAAATAGAAAGATGAGGATAAACAAATTTGAAATGCCGTACAGCAAAGAAAGTAGAATCTTGTAACAAAATTCTTGCGTTTCGAGCGTGATGTTTTTAATCAGGCTTGAAGAATTTTTGTTGATAAAATAACTATAGTCGCTATAAAGATAAGCATGATTCAAAGTTTGAATCATGTGTGCCCGATGGGCATGACTGAATTTTAGAATATATAACTTTGACAAGAAATAGAGAATTGATTTCAGTATAAAAACAACACCAATTAAGGCGCAGAGGAAAATAATTGCGTTTCTGGTAGAAAATATTTTTAAGCCCGTGAATATTCCTGACAAAACAGGATTTTCTTCAATGAGCTGAGGATTTGAGATGATTGCAAAAAATGGCCCCAGCATCCCGATACCCAGCGTTTCAGCAATCGAGGAAATCGTAAAAACCAAGAACAGTAGCGGGAGGTGCTTTCGTGAGTCTCCCAGGATAAACCAGATCTTTTTGAAGTATTGCAGCATAGGAAGATAGTACGACTCTCAATCTTTTCCAGATTTTGACTTGCTGATTTTGAGACAATACCTCTAATTGTTGAAACCAACTTTTCTACTTAGATCTGCTTCGCCCCAGACACACAAAAATGCGATCGCCCTTCTGCATCTTGCAGCCAAGTTAACAAAATGCAATATGAACTCGAAGCCTTCTGTATCTAAGTTCATGAAGGCTTCGTGGAAATCCGGAGTATTCGGAAATTCGTTGAGGCTGCGGTTAGGCTGTCCGAATGTCTGAATGTCCAGAGGGTGCTTCTTGGAATGCTTTGCCGGGTGCAGCCTTGCTGATGATTCGTAGAGGATGCGGGGATGATTGGCGAGTCATTGCGGGCGATCGCCCTCCACCGGAGCAAAATCGCGCCCTGTCGTCAATTTTACTTTCCGTAAAAATCCGGGCCCAAATGTGGAAAAGCGTAAATGTTTAACAGAACTCCCATCGTCTGAGCAACCGACCGATTTTGGGAACCCCATCTCAACGATTAGAACGGTTAGAACGGTCATTATCAAGCCGCCCACAGATTCTCAGCAGCCTATGAAAAGCGAACAAAACTCTCAATCCAATTTCAACCCGCAGCACTTGGGCTGGTCCATGTCAGAACCCGTTCTGGCCAGGCTAGAAACTGTCGATCAATCCACCATCAACAGCACTGCGGGAGAGGAATCCTGGAATATTGGCTGGGTCTTTGCTGCGCTGCGGCGACGGGTTCCCATCATCCTGGGCATAGCGACCAGCACCACAGCCGCCGCCACTTTTCTCATCTTGAACCAGGCAAGCAACACGCCGCCCTCTTACATCGGCAGTTTTGATTTATTGGTAGAGCCAGTCACCAGCGATGTCCAGGCTAGCCGCCAAACGACAGCCGCCCAAGTTGACGGAGTGGGCAGTACAGACGTGAGTCGGCCACGGCTAGACTATCCTACTCAAATTCGGATTCTTCGAAATCCTGAACTAATCAAGCCCTTGGTCGATCGCCTCCAGGCGCGTAACCCTGAATTGACCGATGAAGTTGCTCGACAGATTTTGGAGCGGCGACTCGTCGTAGAACGTCTCAGCAATCGCATCGGCAACAGAGACGAGAACACGAAAATTATTCGGGTGTCGTATCAAGACAGCGATCCGGCAGTGGTGCTGTCTGCGCTAGAAGACCTTTCGGGCAACTACTTGAGATATGCTCTGGAACAGCGCCAAACCAGCATTGGGCAAGCAGTTCAGTTCATTGATAATCAGATTCCGGCGTTGCAAGCGCAGGTCGATAACCTCCAGGCGCGACTGCAAACCTTTCGGGAACGCAATACGCTGATTGATCCGGCTCTGGAAGGCACACAGCTAACTCAACAGTCGGGGACATTGCGCCAGGAACGGCTTGCCGCTAACACAAACCTGGTGGAAGCGCGATCGCGCTTCGCGGCCTTAGCTGCCAATGATCCTGTCGCCATTCTCAGCCAGGCCCCCGAATATGGCACGCTGCTGGGTCTGTTTCAGCAGTACGAGGCAGAACTGGCGACCGAAGCCGCCCGCATGACCGACCTGAACCCAGACATGCAGTATTTGCGAGAGCGGCGCGATAACATCCAGCAGTTGATTAACCGCGAGGCGCGGCGCGTATTGGGTAAGGTCGAAGACCAGATTCGCGTGTTGGAAGATCGCAATCGGGCGATCGCCCAGTCCGAGAGCCAGATTCAGCAGCAGATCCGCAACCTGCCCGCCGCTGCCAACGAATATGACGAAATCCAGCGGCAGTTGAATATCGCCACGGGTATCTTGACCGAGTTTTCGGCCCGCCAAAAGGCGCTGCAAATCGACGCAGCCCAAGAGCAAACCCCGTGGGAACTGATCAATCCACCAACCCTGCTCCGCGACGCGAACGGTGAACCAACCAACATCGCCAGCGTTAACGTCAGTCAATATTTATTGCTCGCTGCATTGCTGGGTTCGCTGCTGGGCATTGGCGTAGGGCTACTGATCGAAATTCTGGCAGACCGCTATCATGCGCCCGACGAGCTAAAGTCCGGGGCGCGGCTGCCTGTGCTGGGGCAGATTCCGCTCCAGCCAACGGCTATTTTCACCGCCGATCAGCAGCTCTCGCCGCTATTTCTGGAATCGTTCCAGTCCTTGCTGACGCGGGTGAATTTGCTGAGTGCGTCGCAACCGCTGCGATCGCTCACCATTAGCTCCGCCACGCCGGAAGAAGGCAAATCCACTGTGGCGCTGTATCTGGCGCAGGCGGCGGCCTCGCTGGGTCAGCGGGTGCTGCTGGTGGATGCCGATTTGCGGCGGCCGACGCTGCACGAGCGGCTGAGCGTGCCGAATGATCTGGGCTTGACGGACTTGCTAAGTGATAATGACGTATCGCTGAAGCAGGTGATCCGACGGCGATCGCCCGACTCGTCGCTCTATGTCATCACCGCTGGCTCGATGGCTCCCAACCCCATCCGCCTGCTCACCTCGCCCCGGATGCAGGAAGTCGCCCGCCAGTGCGCCGGCCTGTTCGACCTAGTGATTTACGACACGCCGCCGATCATGAACCTGGCGGATTCCAGCGTCATCGCCGCCTACACCAACGGCACGCTGATCGTCGCCAGCCTGGGGCAGCTTCAGCGCAAGCAATTGTCCGACGCGCTGGAAACCTTCCGCGTGTCGAATCTGCCCATTTTGGGCATCGTGGCAAACCGCGTGCGGGTCAACGAAAAGGCAGTCTATTCTGCTTATACGAGGGTTTAAGGGAGAAGAACGAAAACGAAAAACGAAGAACGAAGCTTGCGACTCCCTCACTCTGGCGGCGGCAGGGGCACAACGGGTTCGGTCGATTTTTGCAGGATCAGGTTTAGGTCATAGCGAGTCGTGCGATCGCCCTCAATGGCAGTGGTAATGCCGAGCGATCGCATTCCCGTTAGAAAAATCTCGGCCCCATTCGGCAGATTGGGCAGTGGAAAGGGGGTGTCGCTCGTCAGCAGCCGCTCAATATCGATAAAAAATTGCCCGTTTTGATTGTTCAGAGAGGTCGTGGTGGCGGCCAAAAAGTCTGGATCGGTAGACAGGGGCGTTTCTGACTGGGGCAGCAGACTGGGGAGCGTGCCTGTGCCCAGGGTCAAAAAGGCGGTGTTGCTGTTCAGCCAGCCGTGGGTCGCGTTGATGGAGCCAAAGGGCGATGCCCAGCCCACCACGGGTTGCCCACCCACCTCTGCCCGGGTAACGCGAAACCGATAGCGGCTGCCCATCACCTCGTCTAGCTTGGCAAGGGCGGCTTCTGCGGCGGGGCGATCGCTCGTTTCTGCCACCCAGGCCAGCGACAGACGACGTTCGCCCGTCGCATCGGGCTGCGGCAACAGCGCCAGAGCAAATTCACCATTCATCCAGTCCACCAGATCCGTTTCCAGGTTCAGCCCAGTGGTGCTGAGCAGCCCTTCGCGGAGCATGTTGGGGTTCAGCGGATTGCGGGGATTGACTACGCTGCCCTGCTGGCTATAGCCCTGCCAAAACTGCTGGAAGCTGCTGCCCGACACCACCATCAGCGCATCGTCTGGCAATAGCCTTGGCAAATCCCCCGCATTGTTGACCACACGATAGCGGTTTTGACTGTCGGCAGGTAGCCAGTGAAAGCCGCGCAGTTGCGCCCCAGCGTCGGTGAGGCGGGCACTGGCTACCAGGCCTCGATTATTTTGCAGGGGGGTCAACCCCAGCAGCGGCGCAGGCTGAATAGAATTCGCAGCGGCGATCGCCTTGGCCTGGGGCCCGTTCACATACAGCCGCGCAAAGGGTTCTGGCACTGCGGTTTGCGCCAGCGCCAGTGAATAATTCGGCAACTGGGTCAGCGCCTCGCCGCCCTGGTAGGTGTCGATCGCCCGTTCAATCGCCGGGGCATGGTCCGACAGCAGCACCAGTCGATCATCCAGCACTGCTGCGCTGAGGGTCTGTCCCTCGGTTCCGGGAAGGGTGCGAATGGCAATCCCTTGATGGCTGCGAGCAGGGGCCGATGCGCCCGCCCCCAGCCGCGACAGACTTTGCCGCGCTTTTTCGGCATCTTCGATGGGCAATATCCAGAGGGCGGGTGGTTTTTCGGTTTCTGCCGCCGGAGCCAGCAGCACCAGCGTCACCTCGTCGCCCACCCAGGGCTGAATGTCTTGGTCATAGCGATAGCCTTTGGAGGTCAGCAGGCGATCGCGCCAGTTTACCAGCGCTTGATCCAGTCGGGCGCGGGTCTGGGGCGTGCCAAATTCGCGCAGTTGTCGCCACTGGGCCGGACGAGTAGACACCGATAGCGCCAGCAGTGCATCCTGGGGGGCGGCTTCTAGCCCAGCGGGTATATCGGAGACTGCACCCGGTTTGGGCTGGCGAGAGAGCCAATAGCCCAGACCACCGCCTGCAATCAGGGCGATCGCCGCCCCAGTCACCAGCCACGCCCCCGCACCGTGTCCCTTGGGCTTGTTTTGATTCATGTCTTTCTTTCCTTTCATGCCGATGCTGCCATCAGGATAGCGAGGAAGCAGGGCAATGCAGACGGCTTTCGCTCCAATCGCTTTGCTGTAGCATGGGGTTGCACGCATCGCAAAGGAGCAGGTCAACTCGTGGCGTTTGCAATCGGTCTGTTGGCATTTTTCATCACGCTGGCGCTGGTGCAAGCGGTGGTCTACTTCCCGATTGCATTGGTCAACCATTTGTTCCATTGGCCCGCGTGGCTGGCGATCGCCCTCGGCGTAATGCTCTTTTCCTGGCTGCTGGGAGAACCGTGGGACGAGCCGTTTTAGAGCAATTGCGACCAGCCCTGCTCT
>FQKF010030076.1_pt1 | contig 20303 bp, 16 predicted proteins | sample 1504521 | NCBI WGS metagenome assembly FQKF01 (sample SAMEA4475357, study PRJEB15587) | soil metagenome | biome: Soil; feature: Field | place: India | collected 2015-03-11 | depth 0 m
AACAGTCCGCCGCTCTAACCGACTGAGCTAATGAGGCGTCTGCTCAAAAGCGGTGCAAATGTATGCGTACTGCACTGGAACGTGCAAGCCCTTTTTTCAAAAAAATTAAAATGCCGAGTCATCCACGCTATCTAAGTAGCGTCGAATTTCACCGATAACGGATGGGAGACACCCGTCGTCGAAGGGCGAGCGGAGGCCGGCCAACTGCACGAGCCTCAGAAAGGATTGGCTGCCGCCGGCACGGCACAGGCGTATGTAGTCAGCCCAGGCATTGGCGCGGTCTTCGCGGCTGCGTTTCCAGAATTGAAAGGCGCAGATTTGAGCCAGCGCGTAATCAATGTAGTAGAACGGCGAGTTGTAGATGTGGCTTTGCTTTTGCCAGAAGCCACCGGCTTGCAGGAATGTGTTGTCGTCGTAATCACGATGGGGCAGGTAAACGGCCTCTAATTGTCGCCAGGTGTTTTTGCGCTCGTCGGGCGAGAGGGTCGGGTTTTCGTAAATGATGTGCTGGAATTCGTCCACGGCAGCGGCGTAAGGCAAAAAGCGCAGGGCGCTGGCGAGGTGCATGAAGCGGTATTTCTCCGCCTGGTCGCCAAAGAAGAGATGCATCCAGGGCCAGGCGAAGAACTCCATGCTCATGGAGTGGATTTCGGCGGCCTCGCTGCTGGGCCAGTAATATTCATCCAGCTCTAAGTGGCGGCTCGACCACACTTGGAAGGCGTGGCCGGCTTCGTGGGTGAGCACATCTACATCGCCGCTGGTGCCGTTGAAGTTGGAGAAAATAAACGGCGCCTCGTAGGCCGGAATGTATGTGCAATAGCCGCCGGTGGCTTTGCCGTTGCGGTTGACTAAATCCAGCAAATGGGCCTGGAGCATGTGCTGGAAGAAGGCGTCGGTTTCCGGCGATAGTTCGCGATACATCTGGGCGGCGCTGTTGACGATGTCTTGCGGGCTGCCGATGGGCTTGGGGTTTCCGGAGGGGAACAAGTAGTCTTCGTCGTAGTAATACAGGCGTTCCAGCCGCAGGCGCTGCCGCTGCCTTTCGTAGAGTTCGGAGGCAATAGGCACGATGTACTCTTGGATTTGCCTGCGAAAGGCGGCCACCATTTCGGGAGTGTAATCTGACCGTCGCATGCGGGCGTAGCCGATAGAGACAAAGCTAGCAGCCCCCAGTTTTTGCGCAATGGTGTGCCGAGCGTGCACCATGCGGTCAAAAATTTCGTCAAGACGCGCAGCATTTTGCGCGAAGAAGCTCCAACGGGCGGCAGTAGCGCGCCGGCGCGTGTCGCGGTTATCCGATTGCTCTAAAGGCGTTAGGCTGCTGAGGTTATGGGTCTGGCCGTCGAATTCGATGATGGCGGTGGCTTTCAGTCGGGTGTAGTCGGAAGAGAGCGTGTTTTCCGCTTGCAGGTCACCCAGGATTTCCGGTTTGAACGTCCGCAGCGCCAGATCGGCCAGCGTGAAGAGGTGCGCGCCAAAGTGCTCCTCTAAAGCCGAGCGAAAGGGTGAGGCCAACAGGGCGCGGTACAGCCGGTCGTTGAGCGCCTCGAAGGCGGGCAGCGTCTCGTCGAAGTAACGATTTTCTGCCTCGTAAAAGGCATCGCGGGTGTCGGCCGTATGGCGCACATAGCAGAGGCTGTACATGCTGCTGAAGCGCTTGCGCAGTGCGTTGATGCGTTGCAGCGTCCGTATCTGCGCTTTTGGGTCAGTGGCCTGCTCGAAGGCGCCGAGCAGATTGTCAAACTCTTGCGTAAGCGGCTGAATTTCAGGCCGACTATAGGTAAAGTTTTCAAATGTTGTTGCGAGGGGACCCATACTGGTCATGGCTGTGCAGAAGATGGTGATTGCCCGATGGTAGAATAGAACAAAGGTAAGCCAAGGTTTAGAAACCGGTCTGAAATTGCCAGATGTGCCGGCGGCTTTGCCGTAATTTGCCCCACAAAAACACAGACAGATGCGCAAAGGAATAGTTTTTTGGTCCTTCCTGGTCGTCTGGTGCTCGGGTCTGGCAGCGCAATCCACGGCGTTCGTGCTGGGCGGCGGGCCGAGCATGGGCTTTCAGCGTTGGGACAACTCCTTCGACCGCCAACCACTGTTCAAGTACCACACTACGCTGGCCATCGAGTCGGTAGAGAACAAATACGACCGTGGCGGCATTTTCGCCCAGCTGGGCTATCATGTGCGGGGCAGCGCCAACCGGTTCACGTTTTTTCAAAGTGGCGGTTCGTTGCTTGTTTACACTGAAGAATTTCAGTTCCGCAACCTGGCGCTTACCCTGGGTGCCAAACAAAAGTTCGACTGGAATGCGGGAAAAAAGTACTTCTATGCCATTGGCCTGCGCGGCGAGTACACCCTGAGCACCAACTTAGGCGAGCTGGCGGGCAGTCAGAACCCGATACTGCAAATCTACTATCCCTTCGAGGGTGCGGTCAACCGCTGGTTGGCTGGCGCTTTTGTAGGGGGCGGCCTGGAGTTTCCCTTTTCCGAACTGGTAGGCGGGCAGCTGATGTGCTCCGTAAGTCCTGACTTCTTGCTACAGTACAATCAGCCGCCCATCGAGAACGTCATTGACCCGCTCAATCCCGGTCAGCGCATCCGCATCCCGGAGCGGCGTATCCGCAACCTGTCCTTCGAGCTCACGCTGAGCATACGCTTGCTGCGCAAGGTGATTTACGAATAAAAAAGGCGTTGTTCCCATGGGCTTCCGCTCTACTCTTATCCGCCCGTTTGCACGGGCCGTCGCGCGCCGCATCGAACGCATGGCCGCCAACGCCATCGCTGACCAGGAAAAAACACTGCGGCAACTCATGCAGTGCGGCCAACACACGGCCTTTGGCCGGGAGCACGGCTTTGCCGCCGTAAGAACTCCGGAAGACCTTTTCAAGGCTGTCCCCATCCGCGACTACGAGGCCCTTAAACCTTACATCGAGCGCATCAAAGCCGGCGAAAACAACGTACTCTGGCCCGGCCGCCCGCGCTATTTCGCCAAAACCTCCGGCACCACCTCGGGTGTTAAATACATCCCTATGAGCCGCGAAAGCACACCCCTGCACTTCGGTACTGCCCGCGACGCTCTCTTCAACTACTACGCCCGCACCGGCAACGGCCGCTGGCTCGACGGTAAAATGATCTTCCTCTCCGGAAGCCCGGCCTTGGATGACGTCGGCGGCATTCCCACCGGACGCCTCAGCGGCATCAGCAACCACTTAGTGCCCGCCTGGCTGCGTACCAACCAGCTGCCCTCCTGGAGCACCAACTGCATCGAAGACTGGGAGCAAAAACTCGAGCGCATCGTGGACGAAACTCTTCACGCCGATATGCGCCTCATCTCCGGCATCCCGCCCTGGGTGCAGATGTACTACGAACGCCTGCTGGCCCGCACCGGCAAACGCACCGTGCGCGAAATCTTTCCCAACTACTCTGTCTTCGTCTATGGTGGCGTCAACTTCGAGCCTTACCGTGCCGTCCTGGAAGGACTGGTGGGCGAACGCATTGACTCCGTCGAGACCTACCCGGCTTCGGAAGGATTTATCGCCTTTCAGGATACCTTCCCACATCAGGGCCTGCTGCTCAACACCGATGCTGGCATGTTCTTCGAGTTCGTGCCCGCCGGCGAAGCCGCCAGCGACCGCCCTACCCGCCTATGGCTGCACGACGTAGAGGTGGGCGTTAATTATGCTGTAGTCCTGCACACCAACGCCGGCCTGTGGGGCTACGACCTGGGCGATATGGTCCAATTCGTCTCTACACGCCCTTATCGCCTCGTAGTAAGTGGGCGCGTCAAGCACTTCATCTCTGCCTTCGGCGAGCATGTCATCGGCAAAGAGGTCGAAGAAGCCCTCCTGTCTGTGGCACAGCAAATGGGCTTGGGTGTTGTTGAGTTCACCGTAGCTCCGCAGGTAACCCCGCCCGAAGGCGGTGCTCCATATCACGAATGGTTCGTTGAGTTCGAGGTAGTGCCCGCCGATTTAACGACCTTCGCCTTGGCCGTGGACGCCCGCATGCGCGAGCAAAACATCTACTACGACGACCTGGTGCGCGGCGGCATCCTGCGGCCTTTAATCATCCGTCCATTGCGGCGCGATGCTTTCCGCCAATATATGAAAACCCAGGGCAAATTGGGCGGGCAAAACAAAGTGCCCCGCCTGTCGAACGACCGAACTATTGCCACAGCACTGCAGGCGTTCGTTCTGCCCTCCCCGTAAAAACGTTGCACCGCAACGTCTCCCCCTAAAACCAAACGCCGCCGAGCCCCGTTTTTAGCCGTGTACAGTCTAAGGCATACCAACACACCCATCACACATAACCAGCAAACACCTACACGATGAACTACAGACCCATATTCACGGCCCTGCTTGCTGCGCTTTTTGCGATGACGCTGAACGCTCAGAAACCTGAGCCTCAGAAGCCTGAGCCTTACGAATTTAAGCCCGTTAAGATGCTGCCCGCTACAGCGGTGAAAGACCAACAAAAAACCGGCACCTGTTGGAGTTTCGCAGCCTCCTCGCTGTTGGAGAGCGAGCTGATGCGCATGGGCAAAGGCGAGCACAACCTGTCTGAGATGTACACCGTGCGCTGCATCTATCGCCAGAAGTGCGAAAACTACGTTCGGCGTCTCGGCGCTGCCCAGTTTGGCCAGGGCGGATTGATACACGACAAATTCAACGCCATCCAGAAAGACGGCCTCATGCCCGAAAGTGTTTATCCGGGCCGAAAGAACCCCAGCCAGCCCCTCGACCATACGGCCCTGGAAACGATGCTGAAGACTCTGTGCGACACCTTTATCGCTCAAGCAAAGCGCAACGAACTGGCCGACGACTGGATGACGCAAATTGAAAAGACCCTGGACAAAGAATTTGGCCCGGTACCCACTACGTTCGTCTATCAGGGAGTGCAGTACACGCCCACGTCGTTCCGCGACTTTTTGGGCGTTAAGCCTGAGCATTACGTGCACTTGACTTCGTTTGCCCACCACCCGTTCTGGACGTACTTCGTTTTGGAAGTTCCGGACAACTTTTCCAATGGCCAATACTACAACCTGCCGCTCAACGACCTGATGCGCTGCCTCAACCATGCGCTGCAAAACGGCTACACAGTGGCGTGGGACGCCGATGTGAGCAACCCCGGCTTTTCGGCTAAAGAAGGGCTGGCCATTGTGCCCGACGTAGACTGGAAGAGCCGCACGCCCGAGCAGGCCGCTGCCGTGTTCAAGTACTGGGAGCCGGAAAAGGTGATTACCCAGGAAATGCGCCAGCGCGCCTTCGACCGCCTGGAAACGCAGGACGACCACCTGATGCACATTACCGGCATGCTCAACGAAACCCAGGGCGGCCTTTTTTACGCCGTCAAAAACTCTTGGGGTGAAATCTCCGAGCGCAAGGGCTACCTCTATGCCTCCAACGCTTACCTGCGCATGAACACCATTTCCTTGTCGATGCACGTCAACGCCCTGCCGCGCGACATCCAGCAGCGCATGAGTCTGATGCCCGTGCCTGAAGGCCGCACAGAAGCGCCCATACCTGGCCCGGCCACTCCGCCTGCTCAGACGCAGCCGCGTACCCGGCCCGAGAGTGTGCCGGAGCCTACGCAGTTGCGCCTGCGCAATCCCAACCTGCCAACGACGCCGGCAGAGCAATACCCGCGCCCGAAAGCCGCTGAAGCGCCAAAAGAACGGTAGGCGAGGTGGTAAAGGTGAAAAATGAACAATGGCGGAGAAGCGTAGAAGGCTTCTTCGCCATTGTGATTTTTATCTCGGCCTTGCCGGTGGCATCCCGGGCCCTCTTTGCTCAGCGCCAGGTGGCTCGGCCGCGGCTGATGACCCCCAGCGGTTGGCCCCGCAGGGGTTGGCCCAGCAGCGGCGTATTGGCAGAGCGCGAGCACAGGTTTTCTTCGGTCAGCGTCCACTCCCGGTTGGGGGCAAATAGCGCCAGCTCGGCCGGGGCGCTTATCTTAACTTCGGGCATGGGCAGGCCCAGCACGCGCCGAGGAGCTAGCGCCCATTTTTCGACTAATTGTTCGGGCGGCAGCATTTCTGTCAGACAGGTGCGGCAGAGGGCGAAAGCCGTTTCCAGCCCGATGGCACCAGCTTCGGCGTAGGGAAATTCCAGCTGTTTGGCCTCCACGTGCCAGGGTGTGTGGTTGGTGCACAGGAAGTCAATGGTGCCGTCGGCCACGCCTTCGAGCAGCGCCTGGCGGTGGCTTTCGTCGCGCAGGGGGGGCAGCACTTTCCACAAGCTGTCGAAGTCAGCCAGTTTTTCATCGGTAAAGCAGAGGTTGAGCACGGCCACAGAGGCCGTTACTGGTAGCCCGGCTGCTTTGGCTGCGCGCACAAGCGCCACACTTTTAGCTGAGGAGAGCAGGTGCAGGTGCAGCCGCCCGCCCGCGTATTCCAGAATGCTCAGGCTGCGCTGAACGGCAACCTCCTCCGCCAGCGGCGCAATGCCACGCATGCCCAATTGGGTACTCACGAGACCCTCGTGCATCTGACCACCGGCGGCCAGGCCCTTGTGGAAAGGCCAGTCGAGTACCAACCCGCCAAAGGCCCGAACGTACTGCAGCGCACGCATTAGCAGCCCGGCATCCTGCACCGGCCGAATGCCGTCGGAAAAAGCCACTGCACCGGCGCTGTGCATATCGTATAGCTCGGCTAAGTCTTTGCCTGCTGCATCCACCGATAGCGCACCGATGGGGTAGAAATGCACGGGGGCATTGATGGTTTTGTGGAGGATAAATGTAACTGCTCCTTTGTTGTCCACAGCGGGCAACGTATTCGGAAACGGCGCTAAGGCCGTAAATCCACCTGCGGCAGCGGCCCAGGCAGCTGATTGCAGGTCCTCGCGGTGTTCGTAGCCTGGCTCGCCTACCTGAGTGCCGACGTCGAGCCAGCCCGGCATCAGCCATACTTCATCGGGGAAGACCTTCTCCTCGATACCGGCCTCCAGCGGCAGGTGCGGGCCTATGGCGGCAATGACGCCTTCGCGCAGCAGCACATCTTGAGGTTCGGAGAGGCGTCCGTCGGCAAATACCCGGACGCGGCGAAGCAACAGGCGCATGTGGTCAAAAATGGTCTGAACCCGACGCACTGGATGCCCGGCAACGGCGTCGGCGGCTGCAAACATCCATAAAAAACCTGGACACTCATCGCCGGTGGCGGGAAAAAAAGAGCGAGGCGTTGGGAGGCTAATCTTCGGGGCGCTCGAATAATAGACGCATTATCCTTGCAATGGAGTGCTGTGTGGTAATTCTGCCCGGAAGCAGGCGTCATTCCAGGGCCAACCGCCCCGTCAGCGTTTCTCCGGTTTCCAGGGCCAGCCGGTAGAGGTATAGGCCTGGTGGCAGGACGCCCCGCTGCCAGCGCAGTTGCTCGCCTGCCCAGGGCTGGGTGAAGACGGTGCGGCCCGTAGCGTCCAGAATGGAGAAGCGACCGCGCAGGTCGGCGCCTGCGGGTGCGTTGAGCAGGTGAAACACTGTCGCATCGGGCACGGGGTTCGGCGCCAGTCGCAGCTGCAGCCCATGCGATGTTCCGTTGAGCTCTGCAGCAGACACGGCGACGCTGAAGAGGTGGCAGAGGCGGTCGTCAGCCGGGTTGGCGTCGAGCCGGTCGTCAGGCATAGCCGCCCAGAAGCACAGCGGAAAGTCCAGCGACTCGCCCAGAGTTTGCAGGATGAGCGTGTCGGTCAGAAGGATTTCGACGGACTCGCCCTGCAGTATTGTTTGCTGGATGGGGTAGATGAGATTGATGTAAGGCCGCGGGCAAATGTAGGGGTTGCACGCCTCCGAGCCGCCGTTGATGGTGAAATGCTCAATGGGCATCTGGCCCACATTCTGAAGCGTAACGAACACCCTGCTGAAGTGGACAGGATAGGCACGTGGCCACTGGGGGGTGCACGGAGGGATGGGAATGGGCGAATAACGCAGTGGCTTGCCCTCAATGCGCACATCCGTCAGTGCCAGCGATCGCGTCGGCTTTACGTCGGGAGCGCCGATGGGCGCGCGTGCTGCGAACAGGCGCTGATTGAGGTCGGCATAAGCGTGGCCGCTAAGCCAGACTGTCTTGGCCGGCGTCGCCGGGTCGGTCAGCACGCGCCGGAGTTCGTACGCTTTGTTGAAGAAAGAAACCTGGCTCAGTGTCATTTGCTGAGTGTCTAAGACACCGAGAAAGCTCTCCTCGTTGCCGCTGTTGCGCCCGATGACCCACAGGCGGTTGTGTGTTTGCTGAAAGCGCTCCATGCGCAGCGTCCCTCCCACAGAGTTCTGTTGCACAGGGCTGAATGCGGCGTCCACGCGCACCAGCACGTGCTGCGACAGCCACAGCCACCCGCCATCGGGCATGGGAAGTACGTCCAAAGGCTCGCCGCCAGGCAGTGAGTAGGTCGCCAGGCTCCCATTAGGGCGGGTGTGCCACACTAAGTTGCTGAAACCAGGTATCAGAAAGTGCTCGCCCTTGCCGTCCGGCAAGACGCGCCGATACTCCCGGTCGAAATCGTGCACTTCCAGTACGGAGCCGTCCGTGCGCATGCGCTGGCGGCATTGCTGGGTAAAAAAGTAAAACTGGTCGGGCTGATGGTGCACGGGAAACAGCCAGCCATTGCCCGAAAAACGGCAATCCGTGTACAGCTCCTTCCATATTTCCTGCCCTTGAGCATCTACACGGAGCAGCCAGAAGGTGGACGCCAAGTCACAGGGATTGACCCGAACGGCCAGCACGGCACCGCCATTGGGTTGCACCAGCAAACGGACGCTGTGAATAGAGTCTGCCATGGGCAGGTGCTTTCGCCACAGTACATGGTTGTGGCGCGCATCCCAATACAGCAGCGTCAGCGTATCGAAGCCGCCGTAGAAGCAGCCGTAATAGACAGAGTCGTTCAACGGCGCCCAATCGGCTAAATGATTTCCGAAGTTGAACTGGAATTGCCGCTCGTCGGCACCTTGCGCGAAGGCGCAAAGACCTGCCGGAAGCAGGGCGAAGCAGATGAAGTAAATTTTGAGCATAGCATAGGTGGCTGAGTGGTTATACAATGCGCACTCTCTGCTGCAGAAACGCAAGCGCCTGCGGACGCAGAAATTGCAGGGTAAAAGTATAGGCACCCAAGGGCGCTTTTTACGCGCCATTGCGCCAGAAATGGCGGTTCGGCATTTTCTCCGTACGAAAGCGAGCGGATGACCGGGGCACCTATTTTTGGGGCGGGCATTGCCCTCATCACACAGCATCATGAACACCTATTTTATCGAATACCGCGGTAGGCGCATGCATTGCCTGCAGTTTGGCATGGGCAGGCGTCTGTTGGTCGCCTTGCATGGTTTTGGCGACCGGGCCAGGCTGTTTGCCGTGCTGGAAAAGGCGCTGGGCGAACATTACACGGTGGTGGCTTTCGACCTGCCCTTTCACGGCCAGACGGAGTGGCCGCACGAGACTTTTGATAAGGCCGATTTACTGGCTGTTATCGGGCAGATACAGGAGCGCGTGAGGATTGAACGGCTGTCGCTGATGGGGTTTAGCTTTGGCGCGCGGTTGGTGTTGGCGCTGTTGCCCGAGCTGCTGCCGCAGCTGGAGCGGCTGTTCCTGCTGGCGCCCGATGGCATTCGCACACAGGGCATGGGCCTAGCCGCGCGCACGCCGCTGTGGTTGCGGCGTTGGCTTTCGCGGGTAATGGAGCGTCCGGAGCTGGTATTGCGCTTGATTGCCTGGGGCTGTCGTTTGGGCGTGGTTCCGCCAGTTGTTGCACAGTTTCTGCGGTTCAATCTGGCGCGTCCGGAACGGCGGCGGCGTGTTTTTGGCTGTTGGTTGGCGCTGGAGGTCTTCCGCCTGCGCCGGTGTGATATTCGGGCCATTTGGGAACAGTCGGGCCTGCCGGTAGATATTTTCGTTGGCACACAAGACGACATCATACACCGCAAAACCCTGCTTCATCTGGCCCAAGGGCTACCTAACGTGCGCGTATTTCAGCTGCAAGGAGGTCACCGCATCGTGAGCGAGGCGCTGGCCGAGCGTCTGGGTAGCCTTCTAGTCAGCTCGTAACGCTGCTCTTTTAGACTTTTCAGAGGGGGCTACCGGCTGCTACTGCCGCCCGCGTCGCGTGAGTTGGCGTTCGAGACTGTCCACGCTGCCGCGATAGACCGGGTCGTCGTAAGGCACCTCATAAGGCGGCCGTTTGTCTTTTCCAAAGATTTTGACTTTGACTTTGCCGTAGCGGTCGGGGTTGAGGCGCAGGTCCTGGGCCAAGTAGCGCGCTTGCCGGAGAGTGAAGGTGATTTCATCTAAAGAAATGGAGTCACGCAGCAGTCGGTTGAGGCTGTTGTTGGGGTCATCCAGGAGGGTGTTGAAGCGCCCGAAGGTGCCTTTGGCAGTGTCGAGGGTAGTGCGCAAGGCGCTGAGGGCCAGGGCCAAGGAGTCGCTGGCATGGGCCAGGCGGTTGCCAAGGTCAGCGCGGTTGAGGCTATCGGTGAACGTGTGGAAGTTTTGGAGGATGCCATCAATGGTTTTGGAGTTGTTGCTAAGCGTTTGGCTCAGGCCTTGGAGGTTGGTCAGGGTGGCAGAGAGGTTCTTGCGGTTGTCGGCCAGCAGGCCATTGATGTTGGCCGTGAGGCGCTCTAAGTTTTGCAGCGTTCCTTCTAAGGCCACTAAAGTGCGTCCGATGCCCTGCGGGTTTTCAGGGTTGGCTAAGGAGTCGTAAAGGACCTTCAGCCCTAATCGCAGGCGGTCGGTGTATGCGTCGAGGTCTTTAGGGTTGCCGATGAGGGTTTCTAAGAAGCCTTTAGTGCGCCCTAAGAGGGTGTCGCCGCTGCCGGCGCAGTCGTCGTTAAAGCAGGGGCCGGGTACTTCCAGGCTGATGGCCTTACCGCCCATGAGGCTGGCGCTAATGATAGTAGCGTGAGTGTTTTTGTGCACTTTGACTCTCCGCTCGATGTCAATAGCGACGATGATAGTGCGTCCGTCGCGGCTGTCCACACTGATGTCTTTGACTGTGCCGACTTGGTAACCGCTGAGGAACACCGGCGCGGAGGGGCGCAACTGCTCGACATCCTTGTAGAGAATATAGAAGGTTTGGGAACGGGTCAGCAGGTTAATGCCTTTGAGGTACTCGAATCCCCAAATGCCAATGGCAAGAGCTACGATGGCGAGCAGGCCAATGCGCGTTTCGTTACTGATTTTCAACATTGTTGCGACGATGAGGGTGTGTCGGTGTTAGTGGTGGGGTAAAGAGGAAGTGGGAGACAAGCCGTGAAGCGTGAAAAGTGGGCAGCAAAGGAAGGATGAAGTAGAGCGTAGAACAGCGGACTACTTAGCGATAACGCGGGCGGTGCGGAAGCCGAGGTTGTAAAGATCAGGCAGGAGTTTTTCGGCTTCGGTGCGCTGGGTAAATCGCCCGAGGTAGTAATGATATTGCCCGTTGGCATATTCTTCTTCTACATCGGAGAGCAAGGCGAGTTGTCCAACATTTCGGTCGAGTTTGACATTCCAGGATAGGAGGAGGATGCGATACTGCCCTTTCGGGTCTTTGGCCGAGGGCGGCAGGTCAATGAACTCATCGGCATAGCGGTCGCCAGCGCGAGGGGTTGAAGCTTCAACGGGTACAGCAGATAGGGCTGGCATGACGGCAGCACCGGCATTATTTGTCGGCGGCACTGGTGTTGTTGGGGCATTTGCTGTGGGAGCAGCGGGGACTGGTGCAGCGGCGGAGGCGGCGGCAGGGTATGGAGCTGTTACGCTGGCCAGCAGCTGGGCGGGTGCTGTGGTGTTTTTTCGAGCAGCCAGTACCATGCCCTCCATGCGGGCTTTGTAAGCACGGAAGGCTTCAAAAATGGCGTCGGCCATCTGAATTTGTCCCTCCTCGGAGGCTAGAAAGCGCTCTTCGTCGCGGTTAGTCAGGTAGCCGACCTCGATAAGGACAGCCGGCATGGCCGTGCGGTGGAGCACGATAAAGCCTGCCTGTCGGACGCTGCGGTCTTCGCGTTTAGCCATAGAGCGCGTGTACTTCTGCACGTAGTCAGCAAACAGGATGCTTTGCTCCAGATAGGCGCTTTGCCACACACTGCTGAAGATGTGGGCCTCCGGGCTGTTAGGGTCGTAGCCGCTGTAATTGCGCTGATAGTTTTCCTCCAGCACAATGACGGAGTTTTCACGTTTGGCCACTTCGAGGTTGCTTTCGGCGGTGTGCAGGCCCATTACATAGGTTTCTACACCTTTGATGTGGGAGACGCTGACGGAGTTGCAATGGATGCTAATGAATAGGTCGGCATTGTTGCGATTGGCAATGGCGGCGCGCTCCTGCAATTCGACAAAGATATCGGTCTTTCGAGTGTAAATAACCTGAACATCTGGGTATTCGGCTTCGATAAGGGCACCCAACTTGAGCACGATAGCCAAGGCGTTGTGTTTTTCTAAGGAGGTAGCGCCTTTGCAGCCGGGGTCTTTGCCGCCGTGTCCGGCGTCAAGGACGACTTTACGCAAGCGGTAGCCCGCCGGCGCTTTATCGGTAAAGTATGGCTGAAGGTATTGGAAGACTTTCCAGCTCTTTTGCGCGCACAGGGTTTGCCTACCTTTGTCGCCCGGATGGCAGTGCTCGTGGGGGCCTTCAGGGCGGCACGCCATGGCGCCGTTAAAATTTCCTAAAAAAAGCCACGCCGCCAATCCCAGCAGCGTTCGTCGCGCGTCAAGTAAATGCCTCAGCATCTTTTTTAACTCTGTTTCTGGAGCGTTCTCAAAAAACGATGGGCAAATATCGGGTTTTCTTTCAAATCGCCCTGTGTGCGTTCGGCTGGGTGGCCCGGGCGCAGGTGCCCGATACCATGTCGATGCCCCTTTCAGACACTCTCGCAGTGCGCATAGACACGCTGGCGCCTGTATTGCTTTCGCCCGACGCCCTCGACCAAGAAGTGGAGTACGGTGCCCGCGACTCGCAGTGGTTAGACATCAAAAACCGCCAGATGCATCTCTACGGGGAGGCGTTCATCAAGTACGGAACACTTGACCTGCGCGCCGGCTACATCGTTATTGACTTCAATACCATGGAACTGACCGCCACCGAACTGGCCGATGAAGCGGGCAAACTGGTGGGGCGCCCAAAGTTCAAGGACGGCAAAGAGGAATTTGACGCCGTGCGTCTGCGCTACAATTTCCGCACTAAACGCGGCCTCATCTACGAAGCGCATACTAAACAACAAGACCTGAACATCATTGGCGAAAAGGCCAAGTTCTTCGGCGAAGCTGTCCGCGGAAAACCCGACGAACCCGCCCGTAGCCTCATCTACAATTACAGCGCCCGTATCTCCACCTGCGACCACCCCGAACCGCACTTCGCTATCCGAACCAACAAGCTCAAAGTCATTACCGACAAGCTCGTCGTTACCGGTTTTTCTAATTTAGAAATCGGCGGCGTGCCCACGCCCTTGGTGCTGCCCTTTGGCTTTTACCCTATCACCAAAACCCGAAAATCGGGCCTCATCATCCCGCGCGATCTCCAACCCTCGCGCACAGAGGGTCTGGGCATTATGAACTGGGGCTACTACCTGCCGCTATCGGACCACATGGACATGACGCTGCTGTTTAACATCTTTACCAGCGGCTCCTGGGGCGTGCAGAACGATATCCGCTACAACTACCGCTACCGCTACAACGGCAACCTAAGCCTGCGTTACAACAACCGATTGGTGGAAGATGACCGCGCCCGTAAAACCTCGTTCAAATCCTTCGGCCTGCGCTGGTCGCATCAACAGGACGCTAAAGCCCACCCCACGCGCACCTTCGGAGGCTCGGTCAACATCGAAACCAACCGCGACCAAAATCGAAACCGAAACGACTTCGGAAGTGTCTTCCAAAATACCCTCAACTCTAATCTCAACTACTCGCAGCGATTCCCGGGCAAACCCTACCAGTTCAACGCCGCCTTTAGCCACACCCAAAACACCCAGACGCGGCTGATGAACATCAGCTTTCCCTCGGCCACGTTCAACCTACAGCGTATCTTCCCCTTCAAACGCCGAAACCCGGTGGGCAACGAACGCTGGTACGAGAAAATCTCGCTCACCTATACCTCTACCCTCCAAAACAACGTCAGTGTAGCCGATACGCTGCTGTTCAGCCACGAAACCCTCCGCAACATGCGCATGGGCATCCAGCACCGACTCAGCAGCGATATCAACTTCAAGGTCTTCAAATACATCAACGTGGCTCCGCGCCTCAATTACGAGGAAAACTGGTACCCTTACACTGTGGAGCGCCAGTTCATCAACGATATCCGCTTCGTTTACGACACCATCGCTGAGCTCGTTGTCGTGGACAGCAACAAAACCGTCTGGGGACGCGACACAACCTTCCGCAACTGGGGCTTTTCACCTTTCCGCCAGTACGACTTCGGCATCAGTATCAACACGGCCATGTTTCTCACTAAGCAGTTTGCTAAAGGCTGGTTCCGCGGCATCCGGCACACGCTCAAGCCCAGCATTTCCACCGGCTTCCGGCCCGATTTTTCGGAGCGAGACTACTTCCGACAGGTGCAAACCTCCTCGCGCCCGGGACGCGAAACTTTCCGCAACTACAGCATCTTTGACGACGCTGTTTTCAGCCGCCCCAGCAATGTCAAGCCCGAGCTGGCAGTCAATTACAGTTTGGGCAACATCGTGGAAATGAAATTCTACTCTGCCAAGCGCGATACTATCCGGCGCGTGCGGCTGTTCGATAACCTCGTCTTCGCCGGCAGCTACAGCATCACCCGCGACTCGCTGCGCTGGAGCACCATCACCACCGGCGGCCTCTTCCGCCTGTTCAAAGGTCTGAGCAACCTCACCTGGCGCGCTACCTTCGACCCTTACCTCATCAACGAACAAGGAGTGCGCATCAATCGCTTCGCCATAGAAGAGGGCAAATTGCTTCGCTTAGCTGCCTTCGGCTTCGAAGTAAACACTCAAACCAGCATCGGCGACCTGCGCCAAATCTTCGAAGGCAAGACACTCCAAGGACCTCAACAGCCTACCGCCAATACACCCGCGGCCGCCGAAGGTTTCTTCGACTGGTTCAACCGCATCCAGGTCAGTCATCGCATCTCCTTCGAACGACGCCAAGTCTTCGGCTCCAACCGCGACACCTTCCTCATCGGAACCAACAACATCAGCTTCTTCGGCAGCATCCCACTGACGCCCAAATGGAGCCTTGACATTGGAAATGTCAGCTACGACTTTCAAACCAAAAGCCTCATCTACCCCGACATCGGCTTCACCCGAGATCTCCACTGCTGGCTCTTCAGCCTCCGCTGGCAACCCGTGCGCGGCACTTACGAATTCTTCATCGCCGCCAAGCCCGGCTCGCTCGACTTCCTGAGGCTACCCTACCGAAACAACGTCTTCGACGCGCAGACGCGATTCTGACGGCACTGCGATTTGTGGGCGAAGCCGATACCTTCCGGTAAGAGAAGCGGCAAGCGTTCAGCGCGTAGCCCGAAAAATGACGCGACGGGATGGACAACGCGTTTTTCGCGGCATTTTTGCCGCGGCCATGGTTTTGCTGCTTGTTTTCAATCGACCCGATCATACGCGCCGCATATTGGAGCGTTTGCGTCAGTTGCGCCCGTCTGTTCTGTACGTCAGCGCCGACGGCCCGCGCACACATGTGCCTGCCGATGCGGCTAAATGCGCCGCCGTGCGTGCTATTTTTGAGCAAGAGGTGGACTGGCCCTGCGATGTGCACACGCACTTCCTACCCGAAAACCTTGGCTGCCGGCGCGCCGTGCAGAAAGGCATCTCCTGGTTCTTCGAGCATGTGGAGGCCGGCATCATCCTCGAGGACGATTGCCTGCCCGACCTGTCGTTTTTCCTCTTTTGCGCCGAGCTGCTCGACCGCTACCGAAACGACGAGCAGGTGATGCACATCGCCGGAAGTAACCCTGCCCCGCATGCCTGCCGGCATCTGCCGGGCAGCTATTTGTTTTCGCGCTTCTCCTTTATCTGGGGCTGGGCCACCTGGCGACGCGCCTGGCAGCACTACGACCCGACCTTCCCTGACCTGGAAAGCCAATGGGCCGACCCGAACAGCGCCTTTTCCCAGCTGCTGCCCAACCGCGCCGCACGCCGATACCTCCTGGATAAATTCGAGCGTATCCGCAGCGGCACTTTCGATACTTGGGACTATGCCTGGTTCTATACCATCGTGCGCGCCCGCGGCCTGTGTATCGTACCCAAAGTCAATATGGTGCAAAACATCGGCTTCGACGCCAACGCCACGCACACCTCGGTCGCTGCAGGCAAGCGACATGCGCAATCCACTACCGCCATGTCTTTTCCGCTCATCCACCCGGAGCAACGCGAGCCAATACCTGCCCTCGAAAAGGCCTTCTTCCATGCCTCACAAAAAGACCTGCTCCGCCTCTGGCTGCGCCGAATAGCGCCCTGGTGGTTTTATCGATAAGTTTTTTGAGGAGGTCACGAATGCCCGAATGGTTTTCTTCACCACTAAGGCACGAAAAGGTTTGAAGAGGGCGCAAGTGCATGAATGAGTTTTGCCGTGAGGATACGGGAGTCAACTTTTGCATTCTCTATACTTGAAAAGCTATCTTTGCATCTATGCCTGCCACTGACATTCTCCGCCCACATGCTGAGACGGCGTATGCTGCCGAATTAGAGGTGCTGGCGCGCGCCGATGAACGTCCGCGTCCGCCGGGTTGGCGGCTGTCGCCCTGGGCAGTGGCTACGTATATTCTGGGTGGCTCGGTGGGCGATGTGGCTATTTCGCCCAAGTACATTGGTTCACGTCGTGTGGTCGAGATGGCGGTAGCCACACTGGCTACCGATCGGGCTCTGCTGCTGGTGGGCTTGCCCGGCACGGCTAAGACCTGGCTGAGCGAGCATCTGGCAGCAGCTATTTCGGGCGATAGCACCCTGTTGGTGCAGGGCACGGCAGGCACAGACGAGGACGCCCTGCGCTACGGCTGGAACTATGCGCGCCTCATTGCCGAAGGGCCTTCGGAACGGGCGCTGGTGCCCAGTCCGGTCATGGCGGCTATGCAGGCCGGTAAATTGGTGCGCATTGAAGAACTGACGCGCATTCCCGCCGACGTGCAGGATGCGCTCATCACGCTACTTTCTGAAAAGACGCTCCCTGTACCGGAGCTGAACACCGAGGTGCAAGCGCGGCGCGGCTTCAACGTCATTGCCACGGCCAACGACCGAGACCGGGGCGTGCACGAAATGTCGGCGGCCCTGCGTCGGCGTTTCAATACGGTGGTGTTGCCCCTGCCGGCCTCGCTGGAGGAGGAAGTGCGCATCGTGCAGCAGCGCGTTGAGGCCCTCGGCCAGGCCCTCGAGCTGCCGCCCGAGTCGGCTCCGTTAGACGAGTTACGCCGACTGGTTACCGTCTTTCGCGAGTTGCGCAGCGGCAAAACAGAGGATGGGCGCACGAAGCTAAAAAGCCCTACGACCACGCTTAGCCCTGCCGAGGCCATCTCGGTGGTGCACCAGGGCCAGGCCCTGGCCGTCCATTTCGGCTCGGGCTGCCTCAGCGCGCGCGATCTGGCTGCCGGCCTGGTGGGCGCCGTAGTGAAAGAACCAGCCACTGACCAGGCCATCTGGGCCGAATATTTAGAGACCGTTGTGCGCCGCCGGGCCGAATGGAAAGACCTCTACGAGGCCTGCAAGGACTTAGAGCACTAAAGCATCATGCCCCAGCAAAACGTCTATGCCCATCTACTGAATGCCCGCCAGCGCTGCGCCAAGCAGCTGGCTGTGTTGCTCGACCCTGACCAGTCGCGTCTTAGCCGCCTGCACCATACGGTCGAACTGGCTGTCGAACTGGGCGTCCATTACTTGCTTGTGGGCGGCAGTCTGGTGGTCAACGACCAACTCGACGCTGTGCTGACCGACATCCGGCAGCGGTGTACGGCTCCCATAGTGTTGTTTCCGGGCAACTCGTTTCAACTTAGTTATCGGGCCGATGCGCTGCTTTTTCTGTCGCTCATCAGCGGGCGCAATGCTGATTTACTCATCGGACAACACGTCATTGCCGCGCCATTCTTACGGCGGTCGCCCTTGGAAATCATTCCGACCGGCTACCTACTGGTGGATGGCGGTGTGGTCAGCTCGGTGCAGTACATGTCGAATACGTTGCCCATACCGGCCAACAAACCCGACATCGCCGCCTGTACGGCCATGGCTGGCGAAATGCTGGGGCTAAAGACGATTTATTTAGACGCCGGTTCGGGCGCCCAACGCCCTGTGCCCGAAGAAATGGTCGCCGCCGTGCGTGCTGCTGTGGAAACGCCGCTGTGGGTGGGCGGCGGCATCCGCACGCCAGAGCAGGCCTCGGCTCGCTGGCGTGCCGGCGCCGATGTGGTGGTGGTAGGCACGGTTGTGGAACAACAACCGGAGTGCTTGCGTGAGTTGATGGCGGTGGCTGGTGTGTGGAAAGCAAGACCCGAATAAAAAGGCGACCGAGATTTCTGTCGAGCGCACCCCGGGGCAGTCCAGCGCCTTTGCCTTAAAAGCCGAAGTGGATACGCTGATGTGCAAGTTGCGGACAGAAGAGGAAGTAAAGTTCATAAAAAAGCCGCAAAAGGCCATCCGGCTTTTCTATGGGTGGGTGCTGACGACGACGGAGCAGTAGGCCAAACAGTGAGACGGTTCTTTATTCCGTCAGCCGCTCCAGTACCTCCCGGATGCGCTGCGCGTCGCTTTCCCAGAGGAACTGTTCCAGGCCGGGCAGTGAAGTGTGGACAGGATAGGGCGCCTGCACGCGTTTTTTAGCACTGAGGTGGAACTCTGTCGCTCCGGTGGCCTCGGCTAAGGCGCGGATATTGTGTGCCGTGACGCCGCCGCCGGGCATGACGGCGATGCGTCCGGCGGCCTGTTCCACGAGTTGGCGCAGGCGCTCGCGCCCATCCCAGGCAGAGGGCGCCTGGCCGGAGGTGAGCACGCGCTTGAAGCCCAGGGCGATGAGCATTTCCAGGGCTTCGGCAGCATCAGGTACGAGGTCGAAGGCCCGATGGCAGGTAAGGTTCATGCCTGCCGCAGCTTCGGCTAAGTGGCGCAGGTGCAGTTCATGTAGTTGGCCCTGTGTGCTCAGCGCTCCTACGACAAGGCCATCGGCGCCCGCCTCGCGGCACAGGGCCACATCGCGGAGCATGACCGAGAGCTCACCCTCCGAATAGAAAAAATGCCCTTCGCGCGGGCGGATGAGCACATACACGGGCATGCGCACACAGGCGCGCACAGCCTGCAACAGACCCAGCGAGGGCGTGAGGCCGCCTAACTCCAGCCCGCTGCACAATTCGATGCGGTGCGCTCCGGCGGCCTGGGCTGCCAGAGCAGAGGAGAGGTTGGCGGCGCAAATCTCGAGAGTAAACATGGTGAAAGATATTGCTTCCAACTGCACAAAGGTAGAAAGGCCGCTACCGGAGTGGAGGATACAAAAATAAAATCGGCAGCGCGCCGCCACCAGCGCGCCGCCGACTCGAAAGTGCAACAAAAGGTGAAATTATTTGGGAAGAGCCTGCAAAGCTCGTTCTAATTGGTTGTCGCGACCGGTGGTCTTGAAAAGATTGACGTCAAAGGGCACGGGCACATCAGACGGAAACCCTACGCCTTCGTATAAATTTTCGTCAGCAAAACAGTGCATCTCGACAGCAGTGGTGACCTCCCAACTGTTGGAGAGCACAAAAGCACCTGCATAAGCATAATCCCTGCCATCGCCACCAGTGAATAACGCCGACGGATCGCCATGGTGATGCGCTCTGCCGCGCTAATAGTGAAGCCATTGCACAGAATGACCACAGTCAGGGGATTATAGCTTTCCGGACTCGGATAAATCTTCTGCGGAGTCCATGGGCCAAACTCATTGCGATTGCTACTGTACTTACAGCGGCACTCGCCTGCCAGCAATTCTTTTTTATCTAAGAGATTGCCAGCTATCAGCGTAACCTCATCAGCGTTGCCACCGCCGTTCTGGCGCAAGTCCAGAATAACAACTCTACACTAAGGTGCTGGTTTGGCCATGAAAATACATTAATCTCTGAAATTCTGAAATACGGATACTTATTGTCTATTACACCGTAAACAAAATCGTTGAGCTTCTTTCGCGTTCCGGGCGACAGGCGGGTAAACATCTTGGTCTCAGAATACTCTCTGTTCAGGAGGAGGTGATAATTCGAGATTTTTTGTTTGACCAGTCCAGGACTTAACTCATCTTCTTGTCTGTCGTCTTCAATCTCGACACTGTGATCAGTAACCCTGTACCCGGTTAATAAACTTATAGAAATGCGTTCAAAACCGCTTCGCTTTGGCTATACGGCTCATGGGCCCGTTCCCTTTGGAGATGCATA
>FQKF010218245.1_pt1 | contig 20290 bp, 13 predicted proteins | sample 1504521 | NCBI WGS metagenome assembly FQKF01 (sample SAMEA4475357, study PRJEB15587) | soil metagenome | biome: Soil; feature: Field | place: India | collected 2015-03-11 | depth 0 m
AAAAAAAACACATCACTACAACATGAACTGCTCTGCTCTGCTTCGCACCGCTTTGATGGCGGCGCTTTTACTGACATCCACGCTGCTGTCGGCCCAAACGCCGCCTAAGCCCGACACCTTGCCTCCGGCGCCCACAGCAGTCAAGGACACCGTACCGGTCAAAGAGGAAAAGGCTGAAAAGAAGGAAAAGCCGGAAGAGAAGAAAGGCCCCAAGCCCTATCGTGAGGTCATCACCGACAAAGCCGTCAGCATGGTTGGTCTGGTAACGGTGCACCGTATCGAGGACAAATACTTTTTGGAAATTCCGGACTCTCTCTTTGGCGCTGAGATTATGGCCATCACGCGCGTATCCCAGACACCTACGGGCGCTGGCTACGGCGGCGAGCAGGTCAATCGCCAGGTCATCCGATTCGAACGCGGGCCATCCGACAAGGTCTTCGTGCGTGCCGTTGCCTACCGCAACGTCAGCCCCGACACTACAGCGCCCATCTACAAAGCGGTGCGCAGTTCCAACATGGACCCCATCGCTGCCGCGTTCGACATTAAGGCCGTTCGGACGGACACCTCCGTCGTCATTGAGGTAACAGACTTTTTCAAGGATGATAATCAGGTGTTTAGCATTCCGCCCATCACCAAACAGCGTTACAAAATGGGTGATCTGCAAAAAGACCGCAGCTACATCCAGGGCATGCGCGCCTATCCCATCAACCTGGAAGTGCGCACGGTAAAGACCTACAAAGTCAGCCCACCCTCTCTACGCGAAGAGGCACTTGGCACGACGAACCTGCTGGCTGGCCTCAACGCTGGCGTGGTTACCTTCGAGATTAACAACTCGCTCATCCTGTTGCCACGCAACCCGGCCCGCAAGCGTTACTTCGACCCACGCGTGGGCTACTTCGCCACCGGCTACCAGGTCTATACTGAAGACCAGCAGCGCGTCGAAGATGAAACTATCATCGTCCGCTGGCGCCTCGAACCTAAAAGCGAGGCCGATGCCCGACGCCAACAACGCGGTGAAAAAATAGAGCCCGCCAAACCTATTGTTTTCTACATTGACCCGGCCACCCCGGTCAAGTGGCGGCCTTACCTCAAAAAAGGCGTCGAAGACTGGCAACCCGCCTTCGAGCAAGCCGGCTGGAAAAACGCCATCATTGCCCGTGACTGGCCCGAAAGCGACACTACCATGAGCCTCGAAGACGCCCGCTTCTCCGTCATCCGGTACTTCGCTTCCGACATCCAGAACGCCTATGGCCCCAACGTGCACGATCCACGCACGGGCGAAATCATTGAAAGCCACATTGGCTGGTATCACAACGTCATGCGGTTGCTCAAAAACTGGTACACCACTCAAACCGCCGCCGTGGACCCGCGCGCCCGTGCCAACGAACTCGACGATAAACTCATGGGAGAACTCATTCGCTTCGTCTCTGCACACGAGGTCGGGCACACCCTCGGCCTGCGCCACAACTTCGGCGCCAGCCACGCCACACCCGTAGAAAAACTCCGCGACAAAAAATTCATCGAAGCTAACGGACACACCGCCTCCATCATGGACTACGCCCGCTTCAACTACGTAGCTCAACCCGAAGACGGCATTACCGACCTCATGCCCCGCGTAGGCGACTACGACCGCTGGGCCATCGAATGGGGCTACAAGCCCATCTATGGCACCAAAGACGCCGAAGAAGACCGCAAAGTGCTCAACCGCTGGTACTTAGAGAAAGCCGCCAACAACCCGCGTCTCCACTTCTTGACCGAAACCAACCCCTACGACCCTCGTGCCCAGGCCGAAGACCTCGGCGACAACTCCATGCTCGCCTCTGAATATGGCATCAAAAACCTCCAGCGCATCCTGCCCAACGCCGCCCTCTGGACTAAAGAGGAAGCCCAAACCTTTGAGCGCGCCCAGGAGCTCTATGACAACGTGGTGGGACAGTTCAACCGCTACATCGGACACGTAACCAAGTGGGTCGGCGGCGTTTATGAAACGCCTAAAACCTACGACCAGCCCGGTGTCGTCTATGAAGTGGCAGCCGCCGAGCGCCAGCGCGAAGCCGTCACCTTCTTGCACAAACACCTCTTCCAGACACCCGAATGGCTCTTCGAGCCTAAAGTATTGCGCCTACTGCGCCCTGAAAGCGGCATCTCTGCCCTACTGCGGCTCCAGGAGAACACGCTCAACAGCCTCTTCAGCCCGACACGCCTGCAGCGTATGATTGAAAATGAAGCACTCGACCCTAAAACCTACACTATTGCCCAACTCTTCGACGACCTGCGCACTGGCATCTGGAGCGAACTGCCCGCCCGATCGGCCGTCAGCCTCCAGCGTCGCAACCTACAGAAGATGTTCATTGATAAAATGAGCGCGCTGGCTCAGTCGTACTATTCTCCCGTTGGCCTCATCCAAACGCCCAATCTGAACTACTCCGACGTGCCCTCGCTGGCCTTGGCTACCCTCCGGCAATTGCAAGGCGACCTCAACGCCGCCAGCAATGCCGTCAACGACGCCACCACCCGACACCACTACAACGACTGCCTGCGACGCATCGAAAGCGCCCTCGACATCGCCAAACGGCGTTAAAAACCCAGCATGGCCAGGGCAACCCACCGCCCTGACCATGCTTCTTGTTTGTTCTTTCAGAGTACCCTTACAGTAAAACCTGCTGCATCAGAGGCTACCGGAAGAACACATTCACACCAGCATTTACGCTCACATTCTCCTCCAGGAATACGTTGCCCATCACCCAACCGGCCGTTTTGCCCTCGACCTCGAGGTAGGGGTTGAAACGGCCCAGGTTGGCGCGTGCTTTCAGGCCCAAAAGGCCGCCCAATTGTCCCTGCGTCGTGGAGAAGGACAACCCCTCCGGCTGCTGCCATATCATCAGGCGTGGGCTGAGGGCTAATTTTCCCTTGAAGAGAGGCTGGTCCACCAGACCTGCTTCGAGGCCTGTCAGCAGTTTGTCCCGATTCAGATAGTTGTGAAGTATAAAAAAGAGATTGTAGCCCGGAGATTGATACCAGGCCTCAACCGAGACATCGTTACCAAATGGGGTTAGAATGCTCCGCACGGCGAAGTTGCCGTAGTAATTTCCTTTCGGGCTGCTTTTAAGGCGTATCTTAGAAAAACCGAAGAGTGTAGGCGACAGCAAATTGAGCCACTGTAGCAGGCCCTGTTTTCGGATGTAGTCCAATTCCTCCTGTGTCAGGTCAGCGGGTTTGATGTAGCGGTTGATGCCCACACCAGAGGGGTGTTCCCCGCGCGCCTGATAGCGCACTTCCGGACGAAAAAGCGAATAGGCCCAGGCCGTGTAGTCTGGCCCAGTAAAGTCGCGAGCGAGGATGTCGGCGCCTTCTTTCTCGTTCATTTCATTTACCAGTCGGTTGAAATCATCGCTCGTACAAGCTCGTACATATTCGCCAGTAGAAATGGTAAGCAGCCAGTACAAAGGAATATGCGGCATGCCCTGGCTATAAAAAAAGCTTCTTTGTTGGAGGGTTTGCACCAGGTGCAACTCACCTTCTTTGCCTGCCACCTGGAGCCTGCGCCAGTCGTTGAGGGAATTGTCGTGCATGCGTTCTAGACCTGCATCGGCAATGCGATACACCCGGATGGCCTCCTGGCCAAAGGGAAAGCGGTTAACCTCGTTAGCACTCCTTACCTCCCGGCGCGTCAGTACGGCGCGATGATATTCCTCATGAAGCCAGGCATTGCCCAGTGGCATCTGAAGGACCAGCAAGTCGAAGGCAGACACCACACTGTAGGTCAACACTGCCCGCAACAGGGGGCTGTTTATGTCTTTGAAGGCCTCCTTTAGTCCGAAATGCGCTGCGCTGTATAGGTTGGTCGTCAGCTGCAAGCTTTGCTTCATGCTTGGCGAGCCATAGCCGGCCAAGAAGTCACCTTGGGTACGAGAGGCATACGACTGATACGGCAAATCCAGCAGCGGGAAGTCGAGTAGCACGCGAACAGTGTCGTTCGGCGCCTGCGCACTTGTTGGGTACACCTGTAGCAATGAAACGGCTACAAGCACCAGCAAGCGTCTTTTCAACATGAACATGTGTACATGATAAATCAGATTTTCCATGGGCATTTTTTTCAAAGTTACGTAACTCAACCGGGCTGCTGATAATAGAGATGGATAAGCGCGTCTTTTTCTGGGATGTATCGCGCTAAAATGAGAGCACCCCTATCCAAGACTCAGACTGCCCATTTGCCGCAGTAAAAGCGCCGAGGGTGCTCTCGAGCAACGCTACCAGAAATGACCTTCGGGGTAAATCGAAACAAATACCAGCACGCCCGCACCATTCGCAGTGCTTCAACGAAGGCCGAAGCCGCTGCCCCCGCGCCAGCATTCTGACATCTGACGTTTTTGCTCCAATAAGTCAGAGGTAGCGCAAAATAGCCCCTTAAGAAAAAAGCATGTGCCAATGCGTGGAGTTACCGAAAGGCATGCCTACTTTTGTCCTGGCATTCCGATAAAGGAAGGTGCAGGGTACTGCTTCATTTTCTCATTAAAAAACTGAAAATCAGTCTGTCATGAAATACAAGGTGGACAAGCAGGAGCACTACACAGTGCTGACGCTCGAAGAGCCAACACTGGACTCACTCATTGCGCCGCAGTTGAAAAGCGAGCTGATCTTTCTGTTGAATGAAGGCACGCGCAACCTGATTTTAGACCTCTCTCACGTAACATTTGTGGACTCTAGCGGCCTGAGCGCTATCCTGACAGGCAATCGGCTCTGGAAAGAAATGGGGGCCTTTGTGATTGCCGGCCAACTTCATCCGTCGGTATCTAAACTGATAGAAATATCGCGCCTGGACGCAGTGCTGATGCTCATCCCGACGGTGAGCGAAGCCGAAGACTACGTCATGATGGAAGAAGTGGAGCGCGAGCTGCGGGCTGAATAGCACGCGCTGCTAAGGACGATCGGGTATTGGTGGTAAAGACAAGAGCGGATGGCCGACGCTCGCTGTATTAGCGCTTTTTTAGCCAAAAATACCTTTACGCTAAAAAACTATGCGTACGCATCGGGTTTTTCTGGAGGGTGTTATTGACGAGCGGCTGAACCTCCAGCCCATGCCCTTGACGCATTTTGACGACCTATTGGACCAAGGCTGGCGCCTGTTGGGTTTCTCCATGGTACGGCACAGCTACGGCATCAACCGCGAAGAACTGTGCCGCACCCTGCCGCTGCGTATCCGGCTGGACTATCCGCCGCTGCTATCGCGCAGTCAGCGCAAATTGCTGCGCCAAAACACCCACCTCGAAGTGCGCACCAGCCCCATTCATCTAACCAATGAAAAACAGGAGCTGTTCTTGAAACACACCCGGCGCTTTAAGTCTTCCCCTCCGGAGTCTATCCTCAGCTTCATTAACCCTGATCCAACCATCCCCGTGCCGGGACTTGAGCTGTGTCTTTATGGACATGGACGTCTGATTGCCTGCAGCTATCTGCACTTAGGCAAAGAAGCTGTCTCTGCCACCTACTGCTTCTTTGATCCGGATTTTGAGCATTACCGCCCTGGTTATTACACCATGCTGCTGGAAATGGACATCGCACGGCGACTGGGCAAAAAATACTATTACCACGGCTATTGCTACGACGTGCCATCGCAGTTCGACTACAAACTGAACTTCTACCACTTAGAGCGTATGGTCTGGAAAACGGGCGAATGGATACCCCAGCCGCGCATGCCAAAACATTCGCTGGGCGATTTGCTGTTCTAATTTTTGGCCAGACAAAACGAAAGGCACTACGATACCCTGGGTAAAGTCTGTTGCTTATCCTTCATTTTCCATTCAGGTGCCGGGCCAAATAACTTTGGCTGTCATTATGACTACCGAGCAGTTCAAAGAGTTTTTTCCTACGGTGCCGCCAGAAGCAGGTGTGTATCGGTTTTTGGATGGACAAGGCGTCATTCTGTATGTGGGCAAGGCCAAAAACCTGCGCAATCGGTTGGCCTCGTATTTTGGCGACAAGAAGCACCAATCCGCCAAGACAAAAGCGCTGGTGCGCCATGCCGAGTGCATCGAATTTACTGTGGTAGAAACGGAGACCGACGCGCTGCTGCTGGAGAACACGCTCATCAAGAAGCACCAGCCTCGGTATAACGTCATGCTCAAGGACGAAAAGTCGCCGCTGGCATATATCTGCATCAAGGCCGAGCGGTTTCCGCGAGTGTTCGTTACGCGGCGGGTCGTACGCGACGGCTCCACGTACTTCGGGCCTTACCTGCACAAAGGGCGCGTAGATCAAATTACCGACCTGATACGCCGGCTGTTTCAGCTGCGTACCTGCTCGCTGAACCTGTCGGAGCACAACATCGCTCGTGGCAAATTCAAACCCTGCCTAGAGTACCACATTAAGAACTGCGCGGCACCCTGTGTCGGCTATGAAAGTGAAGAGACTTACCAGCGTAAAGTCGAGCAAATTAAAAACATCCTGCGCGGCAATTTCGCCCCGGTAAAAGCGCACCTCAAAGAAGAGATGCAACGCTATGCGGAGAATCTTCAGTTTGAGCAGGCGCAGGAAGTGAAGGAAAAACTCGCCCTTTTCGAGGACTACCAGGGCAAAAGCACAGTGGTCAATCCGAACATCCGCGACGTGGACGTGTTCGCCTTGGTTACCGACGAACAGGAGGCCTACGTGCACTGCCTGCGAGTGGTGAACGGCGCTATTATCAACACTTATACGCTTACACTGACGAAGAACTTGGATGAAGACCCCGGCACGCTGCTGTCGTATGCTGTAGAAGCCTTGCGACTGAGGATGGATAGCCAGGCCCCGGAAATCATCGTGCCCTTCCCTGTTGCTGCACCCGAGGGCGTCGTAGTAACGGTGCCCAAGATCGGAGACAAGAAAAAACTGCTCGACCTCTCAGAGTGGAACGCACGCCAGTACCAACTGCAACAGCGCCGTGCAGTCATCAACCGTACCAACCGCCAGACGCAGGCCGAGCGCGTGCTAAACGTGCTCAAAGCCGACCTGCACATGAGAGAACTGCCCATGCACATCGAATGCTTCGACAACTCCAACCTTCAGGGCAGCAATCCCGTGTCGAGCTGCGTAGTGTTCCGAGGTGGCAAGCCCGCCCGGCGCGACTATCGGCACTACCACGTGAAGACCGTAGAAGGCCCCAACGACTTTGCCTCGATGGAAGAGGTCGTCTATCGGCGCTACAAACGCCTGCTGGCCGAAGGGCAATCGCTACCGCAACTCGTCATCATTGATGGCGGCAAGGGCCAGTTGAGCGCCGCCATGAAAAGCCTGCGCGCCTTGAGCTTGGAAGGCAAAATGACCGTTATCGGCATCGCCAAGCGATTGGAGGAAATCTACTTCCCCGACGACCCCGTGCCGCTGCATTTGAACAAGAAATCGGAGTCGCTGCGCCTCATCCAGCAAGCCCGCAATGAAGCGCACCGATTTGCCATTTCGTTCCACCGAGACAAACGCAGCAAAGCATTCCTGCACACGGAGCTCACCGAGATACCCGGCATTGGGCCGAAATCGGCAGAGAAGCTGTTGCAGCACTTTGGCTCTGTGGCCCGCCTGCGCCAGGCATCCGCGGAAGAGATAGCGCAGGTGGCCGGCAAGGCTGCGGCGGCGCGGGTGATGCAGTACTTTGCCTCCGGTCCTGCGGCGGAAGGGGAAGTTACTCCCTGATTTCTTCGTAGTCAATGTATTCGCCCTCCTCGTCGCGCGGTTGTATGCGGACGCTGGCCTCCTTTTCCGGCTCCGGAGAGAGTGGCGGCCATTCAGGCGACGCCTGCGCGTCTTTAGGCCGCAGCGCAAAATAGCGCCGCCCTACGAACCAGAGCCATGCAATGGCCAGGAGTGTGAAGAGCCATTTGAACAACATATCGAAGAAACAACCCAAAACCGGCGAAAGTTATCCGCTATGCGCCCCTTTAACGCGTCAGTACGATATAGTCACGCAGCAGTGTTTCTAAAAAATCATAGGTATCCACAATCTTAGGCTGTGGGACTTGCAGTAGGTTAGCCAAATGCTCGGCCAACCGCAGGGCCGCCTGCTGATGTGCCGCATTGGGGTGCTGGTTCCAGCGCAGAAGGACGGTTCGGACGAGCAGCATATCGGCCTCGCCTAGCTGGCGCACCTGCGGATAGGTAACGGTGTAGTTTTCGGTTGTAGAGATGTTGAGCACATCACTCAGGTTGATGGAGCGCACATTACGCACATTGACAACCGTCGTGTGGGCTGCCATATCGCCCAAGCGCTGACTGCGTGGATGCGTCTGGATGAATAGTATCCCGATAAAACCGCCCGAAAACATGCCGTCCATAAAAAGTAGAATAGCACGCACAAAGGCATCGCCCCATCGCAGCGGACGGCCGTCCAGACGAACCGTCTGAATGCCCAGAATGCTCTTGCCCAGCGTTTGACCGGCATTCCACACATCGTAAACCATGTGGTACAACAGATAAAACAGCAACCACGAGAACACAGCCACGACGCCAGAGGCCAGAAATTCCGACACTTTGGTGTAGAGCAGCGCGAGATAAACCACAAACCACCCGAGGCTGACAATCAGCAGGTCTAACAATGCCGCCACAAGGCGGCTGAAGGCGCTGGCCTGCTCGTACTGGATGACTACGTTTTGGAGCGTAGGAATTTCAATGGTTTTCACACTGCAGCAAAAAGTTAGCCGGCAACCTGATAGTCGCGCAGGGCGTCGTTGAGCGAAACTTTTTTATCAGTGCTCTCCTTGCGTTGCCCGATGATAAGGGCACACGAGACCTGGTATGTTCCTGCCGGAAACTGGCGCGTATAGCTGCCCGGAATGACAACCGAACGCGCAGGCACGCGCCCGGTGTGGCGAACGGGTTCAGGCCCGGTTACATCAATGATGTGCGTGCTTTGCGTGAGCACCACATTAGCACCCAATACAGCCTCACGCTCGATGTGAATGCCCTCCACGACGATGCAGCGCGAGCCGATGAAGCAGTCGTCTTCGATGATGGTAGGCCGGGCCTGCGGCGGTTCCAGTACGCCGCCAATGCCCACACCGCCCGCCAGGTGAACATTGCGCCCTATCTGAGCACAAGAGCCAACCGTGGCCCATGTGTCCACCATCGTACCCGCGCCTACCCACGCGCCAATGTTGACATAGGACGGCATCAGAATGGCCCCCCGCTCGATGTAAGAACCGTAACGCGCCAGCGCCTGGGGCACAACACGCACCCCGTGCCGCGCAAAGCCCTTTTTGAGCGGAATCTTGTCATGGTATTCAAAAGGGCCTACCTCAATAGTGTGCATGTCCTGAATGGGAAAGTATAGGATAACGGCCTTTTTGAGCCACTCATGGGTCGTCCACTCACCGTCGGGTAACGGCTCGGCCACGCGCAGGATGCCCTGGTCGAGCAGGTCAATAACCTCTCGTATGGCCTGTTTGGTTTCCTGCTGTGCCAGTCGGGTACGGTCGTCCCAAGCAGCCTCGACCAGCGTTCGGAGTTGGTCTGTCATGTTGTTCAGAGTTCTTTGCGCAGGCGTGCCACCGGAATACCCAGCTGCTCGCGATATTTTGCTACGGTGCGCCTGGCGATGTTATAGCCTTTGTGCAACAGGATTTCCTTCAGCTTCTCATCCGAGAGCGGGCGCTGCTTATTTTCCTGAGAAATGAGTTCTGTCAGGATTTTCTTGACCTCCAGTGTGGATACTTCATCGCCCTCCTGGGTTTGAAGGCTCTCGGAAAAGAAATCCTTAAGGCGCTTGGTACCAAATTCCGTTTGTACATATTTGGAATTCGCCACGCGCGAAACTGTGGAAATATCCAGGCCCGTAGCGTCGGCGATGTCCTTCAAAATCATGGGGCGTATCCGCTTTTCGTCGCCGGTCAGGAAGTAGTCGCGCTGATGCTGTAGAATGGCATTCATAGTCAGCATCATGGTTTGTTGGCGCTGCTTGATGGCGTCAATAAACCAGCGAGCGCTCTCTATTTTTTGTTTGATAAAAAGAATAGCCTCCCGATCTTGTTTAGAAGGTCTCTTGCCATTTTGGTTGTTGTTGTGGGCACGAAGCATTTCGCGAAAGTATTCGCTGATGCGCAATTCCGGGGCATTGCGGGCATTTAAAGAAAGTTCTGGCTCACCGTCGCGGTTCGTGACGATGAAATCGGGCACAATGTAATTGTGCATGATTTCGCTGCGAGAGGAAAAACTACTGGCGGGCTTGGGATTGAGTTTCAACACCTCGCCAATGATGGGCTTAAGTTCTTCTTCACTAATACTGAGATGGCGAGCCAGCTTGGCGTAGTGTTTTTTGGAGAACTCCTCGAAGTACGACTCGAGTATCCTGATGGCCGACTGAATGGCCTGTTTTTCGGATGGTGAGAGGCTGCTCTGCTCTCCTTGCAGTTTGTGCCTGAGTTGAATGAGCAGGCACTCGCGCAGGTCGCGTGCTCCAATGCCGGGAGGGTCAAATTGCTGAATGACGTGAAGCAATTTCTCCAGCTCTTCACGTGTGGTGCGAATGTTCTGGCTGAACAGCAGGTCATTGACCATGGCATCCAGGTCGCGGCGCAAATAGCCATCGTCGTCGAGGGAGCCAATAATCTGCAAGGCGATGATGCGCTCGCGCTCGCCACCTAGGTTTTGAAGCCCGAGCTGCTCCTCCAAATACTCGTGGAGCGTCTTTTCAAACTTAATAGGGGCACTTTTTTCCTCTTCCGACTGGCCATAATCTTCGCCGCGCAGACCGTAGGTGCCCGGGTCATCTTCAATAAAGTCGCGCATGAAGTCGTCGTCCATGCCCGAGTCATCATTGCCCAGGGACTCGGCTTCTTCTTCGGCATACTCTTCACTGCTCTCGCGCTCTATAGCTTCCAGCTCTCCTTCGCTGTCTTCGGCTTCCGCTTCCGTCCCATCCGGGCGCAAGCTCCCCTCTCCATCGTGGTCTGGCAGTGTGTCGAGTTCATCATCCTCGCGCTCTAAAGCCGGATTAGCCTCCATTTCTTCCTGGATGCGCTGGTCGAGTTCGCTGGTTGGGATTTGCAGCAGTTTCATCAGCTGAATTTGCTGAGGAGACAGCTTCATCTGCTGCGTTTGGGTAAGGGTCTGCCGGGTAGCAACAGCCATAAGCGTTCATTTAAGAGATTAAAAAATGTGGTTTCGGAAGCAGTTCAGCGGGACGCGAACGTCGGTTGTCGGATGAAAAAGCCGCGGCCCATCAAAACCGAGGCCAAAATTAACGGATGACCCATAATCTCGTATGCCCTCCAATGGACTTTTTCAACTACATTTATCTTAGTAGCCTCATTTACAGTGAAATAAATTTCATCCGGAACTAATTATCGGTCCTAAAAAAAATTTCACGCTCCCGCATCCCGCGGTGCCTCCAAGAGTCGGCCGCACGCTTCCGACAGAGAAATCCGGATATGCTTCATCTCCTTAATCGGCCAAAGATGGCATGCTCTGTTGCCCTCCCCATACGCAGCCTACAGGACAGCAGCCTCGCGCCAATTTTTCTGCCGGGTCAGCCGCTTTGAATAGCTATTCTGTATTGTTTTTTGAATACTTTTGTCGCAAAGGGGCAGCCATGGGCTACTCCTGAACATTGCCGGGCATTTGCTGAAAGCCGGCCTCTTGACCAAAACGGTAGTATGCACAGTGGGCATTCGAGTACAGGCCCCACGACGCCAGACACACAATAGGCACACAGAAAGACCCGGCTAAAGCGCGCAACAACCCACCTTCATCGCCGCACTATGCCGCAAAAAGGAACCCTCATGGAAAACTGACTGCATACCCTTTACCTTTGTTTCTAAAACACAAGAACGTATGGCTAAAGAATGGACCCTAGGCGAAAAGATAGACCACTGGAACGTGGAAGAGGAGTACGCTGTACTGGTGGGCCTGATAACGCCGCAAGTCAACGATATACAGGCACAGGAGCATTTGGATGAGCTGGAATTTCTGGCCCTAACGGCCGGAGCACACACGGTACGTCGCTTTATACAACGGCTGGAGCATCCGGACCACCGTACCTTTATAGGCAAAGGCAAAGTGGAGGAAATTCGCCTTTATTTAGAGCGGCATCCCGAAGTAAACATGGTCATCTTCGACGACGACCTCACGGGCAAGCAGACCAACAACTTAGAGGAGGCGCTCAAAGTCAAAATCATAGACCGCTCTACGCTCATCTTAGACATCTTCGCCCGACGGGCGCAAACGGCGCAAGCCAAGACGCAGGTCGAACTGGCGCAGATGAAATACCTCCTGCCAAGGCTGCGCGGCCTGTGGACGCACTTAGAGCGCCAGCGCGGCGGCATTGGCATGCGCGGCCCGGGTGAAACGCAGATAGAGACCGACCGCCGCTTAGTGCAGCAGCGTATCAAGGCGCTGGAGCAAAAGCTGCGCGAAATTGACCGGCAGGCCCAAACACAACGCAAAACCCGCGGTGAATGGGTGCGCGTCGCCTTAGTAGGCTATACCAACGCTGGCAAGAGCACACTGATGAACCTGCTGAGCAAATCCGAAGTACTGGCCGAAGACCGCCTGTTTGCGACTTTAGATACCACCGTGCGCAAAGTGGTTTTTGGGCAAATGCCCTTCTTGCTGTCAGATACCGTAGGGTTCATTCGCAAACTGCCGCACCACTTAGTAGAAAGTTTCAAAAGCACCTTAGATGAAGTGCGCGAAAGCGACCTGCTGCTGCACGTTGTGGATGTGGCACACCCGCAATTTGAAGACCATATCCGTACAGTGCAGCAGACCCTGGCCGAATTAGGCGCCGCAGAAAAAACGACTATCATGGTCTATAACAAAATAGACCTGTACCGCGAACGCTACTTCGACGCCCTCTTAGACGCCCAAACGCGGCATGACCTGGAAAGCGAACTGGCCGAACGCCTCTGCAATACCTTCGGCGAAGGCGTGTTCATCTCCGCTCGCACCCGCGAGGGCGTTGACGCCCTGCGCAAACTGATGAGCAGCCACATCCGGGGGCTATACCTCACGCGCTATCCGCACCGCATGCAGACGTGGTAAGCGCTTTTGCCCGGTGCTCAGGGAAGCAGCGCCTTTTCACACCTGAATGACGCCGACATTGAACTTCTCTACCGGCGCGTGGTTGGCCGCTTCAATGCCCATGCTAATCCAGCGGCGCGTATCACGCGGGTCAATGATGGCATCCACCCAAAGGCGGGCTGCCGCGTAGTAAGGTGTTGTTTGCGCGTCGTAGCGCGCCTTTATCTCTTCGTACAGCGCTTTTTCAGCTTCAGGATCTGCCGCGTTGCCTTTGTCTTTGAGCGCCTGTACCTGGATTTGTGTCAAGACTTTAGCCGCCTGGTCGCCGCCCATGACGGCGATTTTGGCCGTAGGCCAGGCCACAATAAGCCGCGGGTCATACGCCTTTCCGCACATGGCATAGTTGCCCGCACCGTAAGAATTGCCCACCACTACGCTGAACTTGGGCACCGTAGAGTTGGCCACGGCATTGACCATTTTTGCTCCGTCTTTGATGATGCCTCCATGCTCAGAGCGCGTGCCCACCATGAAGCCCGTAACGTCGTGAAAGAACACTAACGGGATTTTCTTCTGGTTGCAGTTCAGAATAAAGCGCGTGGCCTTATCGGCAGAGTCGGAGTAAATGACACCGCCGAACTGAATTTCGCCCTTGGCATTTTTGACTACCTGGCGGTTATTAGCCACGATGCCTACAGCCCAGCCGTCAATGCGCGCGTAAGCGGTGATGATGGTTCTTCCGTAGTGCTCTTTGTACTGCACCAAGTGGCCGTCGTCCACGATGCGGCGCAACAACTCAAGGGTGTCGTAGGGCTTAGCGCCGTTTTCGGGGTAGATTTCAAAGAGGTCGTTCGGGTCTCCGTAGGGCGGCCGAGGCGCCACCCGGTCGAAGCCGGCAGACGGCGGCTGGCCCAGTTTGTCCACTAATTCCTTGATGGTGTCTAAGCAGGTCTTGTCGTCGGGCATCTTGTAGTCCGTAATACCGGAGATTTCCGAGTGCGTGCTGGCGCCGCCGAGGGTCTCTTTGTCCACCTGTTCGCCAATGGCAGCTTTTACCAAGTAAGGCCCAGCCAAGAATACCGACCCAGTGCCCTCAACGATGAGCGCTTCATCGGACATAATGGGCAGGTAAGCACCGCCAGCCACACAAGCACCCATAATAGCTGCTATTTGCGGAATGCCGGCTGCAGACAGGCGAGCATTGTTGCGGAAAATACGGCCAAAATGCTCCTTGTCCGGGAAAATCTCGTCCTGCATCGGCAGGTAAACTCCGGCGCTATCCACCAAGTAAATAATGGGCAGGCGATTTTCCATAGCAATCTCTTGTGCGCGCAGGTTCTTTTTACCCGTGATGGGAAACCACGCGCCCGCCTTCACCGTAGCGTCGTTAGCCACGACAATTACCTGTCGCCCGCGCACATACCCAATGACTACCACGACACCCCCTGCCGGGCACCCTCCGTGCTCGGCATACATCTCGTAGCCGGCAAAAGCACCTATTTCAATGCGCGACGTGCCGACGTCGAGCAGGTAATCTATTCGCTCACGCGCCGTCATCTTGCCTTCCTGATGCAGCTTTTCTATCCGTTTCCGTCCGCCGCCCTGCGCTATTTGCTCCAGCAAACGATTGACCTTACCCACGGCTAAGCGCATGGCGTCGGCATTTTTCTCGGCCTCTACATTCAATACTGTTTTCGACATGTAAACCCTTGTTTTTTACGCTCCGCAAAGAAGCGGTAACGATAGCCATTTGGCGAAATCGGAAAGCGGTTTTTGCTCGAATAAGCGGAGAGTTTTGCATGAAATACTGTCTTAATCAGGCCCTCTCACACACCCATATCTTTAGAAAAAGCCCGCGTCGGCACACCGACGCGGGCTTGGGTTGCCGTTCCTCCTATCTATTCTTACAGTTTCTTCTTCCACTCAGCGATGGACTCTTCGTTCATGCGCGGATAGTCGGTGTTGCCATCAGCTTTGGCCAACTCAGTGCTGCGATTGGCCACGGCAATCGCCTCCTGGTAGCGGCCCAATTTGGCTAAGATGTTCGCCTTCAGGCGCAACACCCAGAACTTCTCACCCGCCATTTCGATGTTTTTATTTACCCACTCCAGCGCCTGCTGCATATCTTTGTCTTCCTCATAATAATAACGAGCAGCAGCGTAGTAGTCGTTGGCCTTAGGCCCGGCCATGGTAGATTTAATGTCGGCCATAACCTTCGCATCGGTGTCCACCTGAATTGGAATAACAACCTTTGCATTCTCCCAGACCAACTCCATGTCGGCGCTGCTATTGGTCAGGTTACCGATGTTGATGGTGAAGGTTTCTACCTTTTCGGCAACGGTCTTTACCGGCACCTTAAAGCGGGCGGCGACATCTTCCTCTTTGAACGACTTCGCGTCAGGTACGCCCCAAAAAGAGGTATTTTTATAGAAAATAATCGTCCACTCCTTCTCGCCAGGAATGGTGTAAAGGGCATACGTGCCCTTAGGCAGATTGACATAGTTCACCTTCACCTCGTCGGCAAACGTAACCTTTGTGGAAGCATTCGCGCCGGTGCGCCACATTTCGCCATAAGGCACTAAGCCACCAAAGACCTTACGCCCTTTGGCGCTGGGGCGCGAGTACTCGACATCAATTTTGACTAAGCCAACGGTCTGGCTCAGATTGCCCAGTGGGCTGGGCTGCGGAGTTTTGATCTGGGCGAAGACCGACGAAATGCCCAGCAGCAGAGCGAAAACAAGGGTTGGAAGCAAGTTTTTCATGCTTAAAAGAACCAGGTTTTAGTGAATAATTGTTTCTCACCTCAGTAAACACTGGCTTCGGTAAAAGGTTAACGCGCGGCGGATGCGCTGCCGCAAAAGTACCTTCCGTCCCGACGCCGACCACAGCCTAAAAGATACGGCTGCTTGTTTTCTAAAAATAAAGCTTCTCTCCCGCTAAGATGATAGCCCACAGAGGGGCACTCATTAGAAGGAGTCAGGGCTTGCGCGTGAAGCGGTCGTCAGTCAGGGCGTGCAAGAAGGCCTCTAAGTCATCTTTTTCGGCCTCCGTCAGGCCCAGTGGACGGGCCAGTAGCGCGTCGCGACCGATGCTGTTGGGCACGAAACGGTCGGGCGTGTCGTAGTAATCAATCACTTCGCGCAGGGTGCGGAAAGCACCATGGTGCATATAGGGGGCCGTGACGGCCACATTGCGAAGGCCAGGCACCTTAAAGCGGCCCAGGTCAGCAGAGTCTTTGGTGATGGCGAAGCGGCCCGGGTCGCTGAGGTCCTTACCGTCGAACAGGCCGATGTTTCGGAATTCATCGCCCGTAAAGTCTGGGCCGAAATGACAATCGAAGCACTTACCCTTTTTCATAAAAATGGCGCGTCCGCGCACGGCAGCGGCGCTCATGGCCTGCTGATCGCCGCGCATCCAGCGATCGAAGGGCGTATCGGCGGTTTCTAACGTTCGGATGAAAGCCGCCAGCGCGTTGGCCAGCGCAGTCGTATCGGGCGAACGGCCGTAGAGCACCTGGAAATAGCCTACATAGCGAGCATCGGCGCGCAGGCGGCTGACAGCCTCTGACAACGGAAGCGCCATTTCAACAGGATTTTCAATCGGGCGCAGCACTTGCTCTTCCAGGGTAGCAGCTCGGCCATCCCAGAAGAAGCTGGAGCGGAACGACATATTGGTAATGGGCGGCGTGTTGCGCGTGCCTTTCTGGCCGCCTACTCCCAAGCTAACGGCCGAAGTGTCGCCAAAAGCAAAAGCCGAAATATGACACGACGCACAGCTGATGCTCCGATCGGCCGAGAGCAGTTTGTCTTCAAACAGCAGCCGCCCCAATTCCTCGCGTGTGAGGTCTTCGCGCCGCTCCAACCGAAAAGCAGTCAGCCCCAGCGCAGCCATACCTAACAGGAAAAAGACAGATAAAGCGTGTTTCATAACGGCCACAAAGATAGGCGCACAGCAAGGTTCGGTAAAAAGACGAGAAAAGTGATTTCAATCACTCTCAGCGCTGCCTCAGGAAAAGGTTGGCACGGCGCCGTAACGGTACGCTTTTGACAGCATCTACGCCGCCGGAGCAGCCTCCATTGTGGCCGCTTTACAACTCCTGCGGCCCTTCGCCGGCGCTGTCGGCTAAGTAGAATCCGTTTTCGCACAGAGGTTTCAGCGCATTTTCGACCCAGGGGCGCACAGCGTCGGCATGCCGGGCTGGGTAGAGCAGGTGCACATTCGGCCCTGCGTCTAGGGTAAAGTACACTGGCAGGCGCGTTTCCTGTCGAAAGATGCGCACCTGATGCAGGATGGCCACGGTGTTGGGCTGTAGAAGCAAATACGGCGGCTGGCTGCACATCATGAGCGCATGCAGGGCCAATGCCTCGTCTTCGGCAATCTGCCCGAAGGCCTCTACATCGCCGCTGCGCAGCGCTTCTAGCAGTCGCACAGTGCGCGAGCGGGCCTGCGTGTAGCGCATTTCGGCAAACGGGTTGCCCTCCATCAGGGCGTGTCCAGCACGGCTGCTGACGGCCTTCTCGGCAACACTCACGACCAGCACGTCGTCGCGGAGCGACTTGAAGACGGGATGCAGCTGGGTATCCAAAGGCACGGCGCACTCATCGGATGACCCCGGTAGCGCCGGTGTCAGGCCCCACAACGCGGCGTAGGGATAAATGGAACGACAGGCACTACCGCTGCCCAAGCGAGCCACATAGGAGGCTTTGCGGTCAAATTCAGCATCATTGGGCAGCGTCTGAAAGAAGCGATGCTCCAGCGAACACAGGCACAACGCCAACGCAGACATGCTGGAAGCCGATGAGGCAATACCGGTCGAATGCGGAAAGGAATTAGAGGTGCGAAGGGTGATTTTCAGCTGCCGGAGGAACGGGAAAATTGGCGTTACACCCTCCAAAAAGGCGGCCACCTTGCTCTGGAAGGCCTCGTTGGGTTTGTCTTCAAAGAAGAACGTCAGATCTATTTTCGGGTCAGGATGCTCCTTAAGCACGTACTCAAGCGCCATGTCGGTGTAGGCTGCTGTCAGGGTAAAGCTTAGGGACGGGTTTTGCGGCAGCTGAACGCCGCGCTTGCCCCAATACTTGACGATAGCGATGTTGCTGGGGCTCCTCCAGGCGACCTTTCCAGGTTCGGGCGGTCGGGAGGAGTCGAGCACTAAGCGCGGATTTTCGTAGGTAGCCATGTTTTTTATAAAAAGCAATTTGCTCGCGGCAAAGATGCTGTCTCTTTGCCAGCTAACGGGTAGAAAGAAACCACAAAAAGCACCTCCGATGCGAGGTTCAGTCGTTGCGCACAGGCAGGAAGGCGTACTCGCGTCCGAAGCGGAGCATTTGCTGCCCGAAGTCCGTCTCGACCTCTACACGCACGTCGGTGATGTTGCCCTGAGCATCCCGTACGGCTACCAGACGCGGCTGCACAAAGCCTGAATACGGTTTGGTAGGCAGAGTGGCATAGCGGTCGCGCACCTGTTGCACCAGCGCGGCATCTACCCGAACGCCGTAGGTCTCCACCAGCTGACGGGCAGCATTGAAGTCGCCTTCGGACTTAATGCGCTGCACTTCGGCGAGCAACCGGCCGAAGAGTTCGCGTAAGCGGGCATAGTTGCGGATGTCTATGTAGGTTTTGCCTTTGCGCACCACCTTTACCACAGCACTATCGGCCTGAGCACGCTCGAGCACCCAGGAAGACACCAGCTGGCGGTTGCGCATATGGTCTTGCTCCAGATTTTGCCCGGGCTGTATGCGGCGCAGTTGCTGCAACAGGCCGTTGCGCAGATATTGGTCGTAGCCGGCGCGGTAAGCTACTGTGTCGGGCATGACACCCCATTCAACCAGCTTAGGGTCGGGTAGGAAGTAAAGCGCCACTAAGTCGGCGCGCGCCTCTTCTAAGGTGCTGGCATATTGCTTCAGGGTGCTGCTGGGTTGGGCAACGCCGGGTTTCAACTGTCCGCTGGCGTGGCCAATGACCTCGTGCAGGGCTGTGTGCATTTTGCTCACCACTTCGCCGTAATGTTTGGCTAATGCAATCTCTTCCTCGTCGTGGGCAAACTCAGCAATAGCTGCTGCACCGCCCGAGCGGGCGTAGGCGTTTTCGATGTTGTTGAGGCTGATGGACTTGGAGCCGTACTGTGCCCGTATCCAGTCCGAGTTGGGAAGATTGATGCCGATAGGTGTGCTGGGCGCACAGTCGCCGCCTTCCATAGCCACGTTGATAACGCGGTAGGAAATGCCTTTAGCTTCTTTTTTCCGGTAGTCGGGTGCTATGGGGCTGTTATCCTCGAAGTACTGGGCATTTTTACTGATGATCGCCATTTTGCGCGTGGCCTCAGGGTCGTTGTACTGAACGACGGCCTCCCAGTCAGCCTTGTAGCCTTTAGGATCGTGATAGACTTCGATAAAGCCGTTAATGAAATCCACGGTGCTGGTAGTGTCCTGCACCCATGCGATGTTATATTCGTCGAATTTACGCAGGTCGCCTGTGCGGTAATATTCGATAAGCAGACGGATGACCTTCTGCTGCTGTTCGTTTTCCGCATATGGAATGGCTTTTTCTAAGTTCTCGATGATGCGGTCAATGGCCGGCCCATACATGCCGTCGCCGGCGCGCCAGACACGCTCGTAGGGTTTGCCGCCTTTGACACCGATGAGCTTGGAGTTGAGGCCCACCATGGGCGGATTGGGGCCGGCAGCGCGCAGTTGTTGCTGGTAGAAGCGGTCCACCTCGTCGGCGGTGATATTTTCGTAGAAATGCACGGCAGAGGTGAGCACCACGTCCACGCCCGCTTCTTTGTTGGTGCGTTTGGGCAGGAAGTTGGGGTCGAATATCACACGCGCCAGGGTATCCAAAAGGGCTGCAGGCGTCTGGCCTTGCGAAAGAGGCAATGCCTTCGGATCGGCACCGTTGACCAACGAGGCGAAGTATTCCTGCGAAAAGTCGGGTTGAATTTTTACTTCATTGTAATGGTGGTGAATGCCATTGCTGAACCACACGCGCTTAGCGTAGGTCTCGAAGGCTTTCCATTCTGGCGTAGTGCGGTCGCCCTTCCAGCTATCAAAAATGGCTTCTAAGGTTTTGCGCACTGTCAGGTTGTATTTGCAGTGCTGGTCGTAGATGATGTCGCGCCCTGCGAGGGCGGCTTCGCTGAGGTAGTAAATGAAGGTTTTTTGTCGAAGGCTCAGCTCGTTCCAGCCGGGCAGGTCGTAGCGCAGTATTTGCAGGTCGGCAAACGTGTCCAGGATAATGCGCTCTTCTGCGGCCGTATCGGCTTGAGGCGAGGGCGACGTTCGGCGGCAGGCCAGCAAGGCCAACAAGG
>FQKF010024579.1_pt1 | contig 20213 bp, 15 predicted proteins | sample 1504521 | NCBI WGS metagenome assembly FQKF01 (sample SAMEA4475357, study PRJEB15587) | soil metagenome | biome: Soil; feature: Field | place: India | collected 2015-03-11 | depth 0 m
TTTGAATAAAGTGCAGGTAGTTTTTGAAAAGATAGTCCATTAATATTCTATTTGTCAATAAATATCATTTTTTTATATAAACTTTTCATAACTCAGAATATTTTAATTTCCTATTTTAGCGGACTTTGCTAACTAAATGTTGATAACTATTTAACCATTGTAAACACTACCTTTATGAAACTTTCAATGAATTCACTTAAATGAAATACCTTTGTAAAAATTTTTATCAATTGTAAAATCTTTTATTTCAGAGCAATAAAAAATGACCGATCAATCGAACAGTGCATTAAAAGTAAACGATGGTATTCCACAGCCTCCAGCAGTAAGTCGTGAGTCGGTGGAACAATTAAAAATGAAAAAACGTCGAAAATTAACTCCCGATGAATATGTTGAAGGCATATTAAAGGGCGATAGGACTATACTAAGCAGAGCTATTACTTTAATAGAAAGTAACTCAAACGAACATTACCAGATAGCGCAACAGATTATACAAAAGTGTTTACCCTATACAGGAAATTCAATAAGAATTGGTATTACAGGTGTTCCTGGAGTTGGAAAAAGTTCATTTATTGAAACCTTTGGAATGCATTTGGTTGAAAAGGGCAGGAAGATTGCTGTTTTAGCCATTGATCCCACCAGCGAACGTTCGAGGGGAAGCATTCTGGGCGATAAAACACGAATGGAAAATCTTTCTACGCATCCATCGGCCTATATACGTCCTTCGCCCTCGTCTGGAACCTTGGGAGGAGTAGCGCGCAAAACCCGCGAAAGTATTTATTTATGCGAAGCTGCTGGTTTCGATACCATTTTTGTTGAAACAGTTGGTGTTGGACAGTCCGAAATAGCAGTACATAGCATGGTCGACTTTTTTCTTTTACTTGCTCTGGCAGGAGCCGGTGATGAACTTCAGGGCATAAAAAGAGGAATTATGGAAATGGCCGATGCTATTGTAATTACCAAAGCCGATGGCAATAATATCGATAAAGCATTAAAAGCCAGAGCAGAATTGCAAAATGCATTACATCTTTTTCCTTTGCCTGAATCGAAGTGGAAACCTGTAGTATTAACCTGTTCGGCACACTATCAGATTGGTATTCAAGAAATCTGGGATACTATTCAAAATTTCATTGAACTTACCAGAGAGAACGGTTATTTTACCAAACATCGCAAAGAACAAGCCCGATATTGGTTGTACCAGACAATCCACGAAATGCTTTCGCAAACCTTTTACCAACACCATGAAATTGAAAATAGGCTTAAACAATTTGAAACAGATGTAATTGAAGGAAAAATAAGCAGTTTCGAAGCGGCTCAACAACTAATTGATCTTTACAAAACAAGCCGCTAGGCTATTTCGATAGTTAAATTTTGAAATTCGATACTAGTATGTTTTTGCTTATACTTTTATTCCAATAACGAGCATATCATCTACTTGCTCATAGCCATTCCTCCACTCGTTCATAAATGACTCGAGCTTTGTTTTCTGCTGTTCAATAGGATAAGAACTTATTTCGGTTAGTAATTTTTTGAAACCACTCGACTTTAATCGTTTTTCATTGGGTCCACCAATTTGATCACGAAAACCATCGGAAAATAAAAATATTTCGTCGTTGGGTTTCAAATCAATTTCAATGGTGGTAAAAGTACGTTCATCAACATACAAGCCTATTGGCATTTTATCTCCGCCAAACTCAGTTAGCATTGAATCTCGGACTAAATATATTGGGTTATTGGCACCGGAAAAATGGAGTTTACGAAACTTTTCGTCAATAATGCACAAGGCAATGTCCATTCCATCTTTCGATTGAATTTCCTGTCCTTCTTTAATTAAGGCATTTTTAATTTGGTTGCGCAATTCATTAAGTATATCACTGGCCGAAAGTTTTTTTTCTTTAGCTGTAATTTCGTTTAAAGTAGCAATACCTAACATGCTTAAAAAACCACCGGGAACACCATGCCCGGTACAGTCGGCAGCTGCAATAATTTTTTGACCATCAATTTGTTTAGCCCAATAAAAATCGCCCGAAACAATATCGCGTGGTGCATAAAAAATAAAGTAATTTTGTCCAAAAATACTTGTAAGTTGTCGTTCGTCGGGTAAAACTGAAACCTGAATTCTATGGGCATATCGTATGCTATCGGTTAGTTCTTGATGCATGAGTGTTATTTTATTTTTTTGTTCTGTAATCACTATATTTTGCATGGCAAGTGCATCGCGCTGAGTAAGAATTTCTTCCTTCTGTTCTTCAATCTGACGTGTACGTTCTCTAACTTTTTCTTCCAGTATTTGCTTATCGTGTTCAAGCTGACGAACACGCCATTTTACAAATAAATAAACCAACCCTATAAAAACAATAAAGCATAAAATATAAAACCACCATTGATTATAAAAAGGTTTCTTTATATTAACTGTAATACTTTTAATATCGCTTTGTTGCCCAAAAATATTTCTGGCTTTAACCTGTATATTCCATTTACCCGAAGGTAAGGTAACATTAAATTCGGGAATTGCAGACCAATTTGACCAGCTACTCATTAATCCATCAACATAAAATGCATATTGATTCGAATTAGGTTTTACATAATATGGTGCCGATACAACTATTTTGATATAATTATTTTTTCGTTCAAGGGTTACTCCTGTCAATGTAAATGACTGTCCATTGGAACCTACCAATCGTTTTATTATGGCATTAAACTTAGGCTTATAACTTTTTATTCTGGATATATCAACCCGGTATATATTTTCATAATTATCGGTTACCCATAAAAAATTATCGGATAAATAGAAAAGATTAGTGATATTATCGAATAAATTTAAAAATTGGAAACTCATACTATCTATGTCCTTATTTCTATCAAAAAAATACCATTGATTACCCTGTTGTAACCAGGTATGACCCGAAGTACTGAATAAGCTTTTAAGTGAATAGTTATTTATTGTATCAGAATTTAATTTTACCAATTGATTGTTTTTTAATACATATATAACACTCGAGGTAATAAAAACAGGTTCCCTGTTTTTTATTCTAACCAGAATTTTCTCGTTTTGGTCGTTAGATATATGAAAACGATTAATAATGTTTGAATTCTGAATTTTATATACTTTATTATCGGAACCTGCCCATAATATGTCGTTGTCGGAACAAATGGAATAGACATTCATTGCCGTTTCGGAAATAAAATTAGCTAAAACCCATTTGTTCTTATCTTTTTCAAGCGTTTTAATTCCATCGGTTGTACCAATAAGCAATTGATTTTTTTCGGGCAAAGGATAAACCATGTTGATGGCCATAAGGGTTGCTATTTTATTAGCTTCTATTCCATTTATTAAATATATATCTTTGTTAGTTATGGCAAATAATTCGTTTCCCAGTTTAATAATTTGTTTGCATTTTGCATCAATTCCCTTAATTTTCTCATACTCATAGGTTATTGATTGAAGCTTATAAGTTTTTTTAATCTGCAATTTATCTGGTTTTTTCTCAACTCTATCTTTATAATCTTTGGTAGTTGGCAATAGAGTAGTTTCTTCTTTATTTGCACTAATTTCTTCTTTCCTGCTTGATTTTTTTCCGAAAAGACGCGACAGAAAACCCTTTTTAGATTCAGGTTCAAGTTTTTCTGTTTTATTAGTTTCAAATTCTTCTTGCTTGGTAACAACAGTTGATCTGGTTTGTTTTTCTGAAATTGGTGACAAAGATTTTTTTTCTATAACAAATTGTTTCTTTTCGTTCAATACAAATAGCCCTTCATTAGTTCCAACCCATAATCTGTTATCGGCAAAAACACACTGCGGTTTCCCATATAGTCCTTTATAACGACTGTAATTTTTAACAGGCAATGCTAAATCGATACGCGAAAGTCCGTAATAATGAGCCAGCCATAGTCCATTGTTATTATCGGTAGCAATAGCATAAATTTCATCATCGGGCAGTCCAAATTGAAAGTTTATTGTTTGTAATGTTTTACCCGTATGTGGGTCAATAACCAGGCAACCTGAATTCATGGTAGAAATGGCAACCGATCTGACATCAATTTTACATGCACCGTTTATAAGCCCATCGGCTAAATATTGTGCATCCTCAATAGATATTGGCTGTGTTTTTTTACCATCAAATAAATAACAGCTATTCTGAGTTCCCAATAGTGTTTTATTTTTCTCGAGAGGTAAGGCAAAAATAATATTACCTGAAAGTTCAAATGGTTCATACTTTTTTATGCGCTTGTTTTTTAATTCATAAAGTTGCCTGGAGCTATGGTCAATGAATAGCTTATCGCCTACCGGAATAAGCGAAAGGAAAAAGCCTTTTGAGGGTGAAGATATATTAGTAAATTTTGTTTCATTATTGTAATCGCTTAAAACTAGTGCATCGGGTGTTAAAAAAATAATGTGTTTTTTCCAATTAATTACTTGAAAAACCACGCCTATGCTATCATTTAATACGCTGTTGAAGGTAAATTCACCATTAGCGTTTTTTACAATTTCCCCAATCAGGTTATTTCCGGCAACCCATACCGCATCAAATATACTATCATAAGCAACTACAGTAGGCATAGTTGGCACTTTTACAAGTTGCCATTCGTTAGCATCGAACACAATAACTCCTTTTCGGTTAGCTAAATAAACAATGCCTTCATCATCGACACAAATACCGATATTATCGGCATACGAAATTTGATTGGGCAGAAAATTTGAAATGTAGGGTATTCCAGGTTGCGCTGAAAGACTTACCTGTATAGTAAATATAATTATTAACAGACCATATACTTTTTTCATTTGAAAAGAATTTTAATTGTTCAGAAAATGAATTTTGATAACTCGTATATTAGAACCTTACATTCAAATGAGAAGCATGTCTGCAGATAGGACATTCATTGAAAAAAAGAAACAAAAACCAGGTAGAAAAAGTTTGAAACCTATTTCATCAATTTTTTAAAGATATAAGAAAAATCAAAACTTTTTGACAATAAAAATAAGTCAATTATATTTTTTTTACCACTATTTCTTCAAGGCTGCGTTTGGGTACATGATGAGTATCGGCCTCATCACGCCAGTACCGAAAGTCACCATTTTTGGGTATGGGTTCCAGCACAATTTTTTCAGCAGGCTTGCCTAATGCTATAACCATAAGAATTTCATACTGATCAGATATTTGCAAATCTTCTTTGAGCTTATCTTTTTTCAGGCTCATAATAATACATCCTCCCAACCCTTTTTCAACAGCACCAAGTAAAATGGTTTGAGCTGTAATGCCGTGATCACAAAATGGGTTTTCGGAAATATTTTTATCAAGTAATACAACAATATATGCTGTTGGGCGCTCTCCTTCGGCAGGTCCATTCCAGTTTTTAAGATATGCAGCCCATGCCAGAGAAGGAAAAATTAAACGATTGCTTTCGGCCGTGTATGAAATAATATATTTTAAAGGTTGGGCATTGCGTGCCGACGGTGTTATACGGGCTAAATCAATTAATTCCATCAATATTTCAGGACTAACCTGAAACTTTTCGTCGAAACGCCTATAACTTCTGTTTTTTAAAACCAGTTCTTTTAGTACTGACATAGCTCCAAACTTTTAAATAAACAAAGTTATTTAAAATGTTTACAATTGCATGAAAACTATTTCGATTTAAAATGAAAAAAGAATAATGCAAGTAACTGGTAGTATTTTTTATTACTAATAAATAATTTAATCATACTACCATCTGCCCGTTTTCCGAAAATGACAGTTATAATTTTTCTTTAATTAAGTAAAATGTTATTTCTCCTAAATTGGATTGAAAAGTAAAAAATGGATGCATTAACTATTTTTATTCATCAGTTCAAATTGCCTGAGTTTTTTATAAATTTTTTTACGGTGAGTATTAACTGTATGTACACTTATGGCAAGATGCTGTGCAATTTCTTTGCTCGATAATCCTTTCTGAATTAAATTCCAGATTTCAACTTCTTTACGTGTCAAAATGCCTTTTTCATATTCGCTATAGAAAACATTTTTGTAAACTTGCTTTATGCCTTTTGCTGTAATTTTTGAAATAATCAATATTTGGTCAAATGATTCGCGATAATCAGTAATATCAAGGCAAAGAATATACAATAACCGGGGTGAACCATCGAAGTTATATCTTAAACAGCGATTATACTGAATAAAATGCTGATAATTACCATTTTTATTTTTTAAACTAATATCGAACGATATAATATATTTCGATCGAACTCTTATCGATAGTTTATCAAAAAACCTATTTATTTCTCGATATAAAGCCTGTTGTGTGGCTAACGTATCAGGGTGGTATTTCGAAAATGCCACATCCAGTTTGTTGTTCAAAAACATACTGGAATTATAACCAAGAATATACTCTACTGATGGACTAATGTATACAAATTTTCGTTCATTTAAATCGATTAATGCATTAAAATAGGGGCCAATACAGTATGTTAAATCATCACATTTAATTTTCTCGATATATTTTGAATAGTCGATTGAAGAAGAAAATTTCACTTTGGTAATGATATCAATGGGATCCTGAATATTAGTTTTCTTTTTCGACGACATTTTTAAACTGGTTTTTAAGATTATTCATACATCATATACGATAAATCAGATAAAAAGTTTTTATCTGACTATATAAATTTTAAAACGTTATGCAAAAATTATAAAAATAATTTGAAAATCAATGGATAACGGTGATTAAAATAACGTTGGTTTTTAACAATTTAAATTGAATCTAAAGAAAGTTAACTGGTTAAGCAAATGATAATCAGACCAAATCCAGAAGTTTTTTCATCGACCTTTGATTGTCGATGTTAACTATTGATTTTGATTCAGGCAAATATAATGACTCAATACGTTGTTTATAACATTCAACAACCTTACCGCGTACCAGTTTTAGAGTGCTGTTTATCATTTGATTCTCTTCGGAAAATGGTTCATCAAGAACTGCAATAGCAGCAGGCAACCAGCGTTGGGGGAACATATTTGCATAACGGCCGCCAGTTTTAAATTCGTTTATTTCAGATTCTATAAGTTTAAGAGCTTCTGTTATAAGTGCCTCAGATGGTAAATTTTCAAATGGCTTCTCTTTTAACTTACGTTTAATGGCCTCTTTATTGGGCACAACTAAAGCAACGGTATAAGGATTTTGATTATTATACAGCATACATTGGTCGATAAAATGCGAATGGTTTACAATGGCCTCTTCAATACCTTCGGGGCTATATTTTTCACCATCGTTACCAATTAATAAACTTTTAAATCGGCCCAGAACATATAGGAAACCATCCTTATCGAGGTAACCCATGTCGCCTGTATGTAACCAGCCATCGATAATGGTTTGTTCGGTAGCTGTTTTATTTTTCCAGTAGCCAGCCATTACGTTTTCGCCCTTAATAACAATTTCGCCTTTTTCACCTAAAGGAAGTGTGTTGCCTTTTTCGTCACAAATTTTTAGCTCAAGAGGCTGAACTACTTTGCCCGACGAACCTAATTTGTGACATTTTAAAGAGTTTGCCGAAATAATAGGTGATGCTTCTGTTAAACCATAACCCTGAAGCATGGGTATGCCAATGGCATAAAAAAAACGCTGAAGTTCAATATCGAGCAAAGCACCTCCACCGACAAAAAATTCGAGTCGGCCTCCAAAATTTTCACGAATTTTAGAGAATAAAATTTTATTGAAAAGCCAGTTGAATGGCTGCAATAATTTACGTAATCCTTTACCCTTATTAAAACCAATACCATTATATGCATATGCAACTTTCAGCGCAATGTTAAAAAGTGATTCCACTACCTTTCCTTTTGCAGAAATCCCTGCTTCGATATTTTTTTTAAAATTTTTGGCCAATGCCGGTACACTAAGTAAAAAGTGAGGTCGAATTTCTTTTATATTAACAGGAATATTTTTAAGTGTTTCCAGTGGTGTTTTACCAGTTTGCACAGCGGCTAATGACCCACCTGCTTTGGCCAATGTATAAATGCCCGCAGTATGAGCAAATGAGTGGTCCCATGGCAATATAAGCAAGGTGGTATAATACGACGGCACGTCAATTAAACTTAGGGCCTGTTCAGTATTAGCCGTATAGTTTCTGTGAGTTAAAAGAATACCTTTGGGATCGGCAGTTGTACCCGAGGTATAACAAATATTGGCGTAATCGTTTGGCGAAACCGATTTCCACCTTTGCTCAAAATTGGAAGCATTTTGCTTTAAGTATACTTCACCTAATAAACAAATTTCTTCGAAGGTAAATACCTTAAGCGATTGTACTGGTTGACTCTGATCAAGAAAAATAATGGTGGTTACTGTGGGCAAGTTTCCAATAATATTCTCAAGCTTACGGGCTTGCGATGCAGTAGTAATAATCATTACCGATTCGGAATGATTAATTCTGAACTGCAAATCATTAGGCTCATTAATTTTTATGGATAAAGGAACACTTACAGCTCCCGCATAAAATATACCTAATTCCGACATTACCCATGCAGCACAGCCTTCGGCTAATAATACAATCCGATCGCCTTTTTCAATTCCAAGCGACATTAAGCCAGCTCCAAATTGCTGAGCTATTTGTTTTACCTGCTGATATGTATAATATTGATATTCAGTTGATTTTTTTTCCCAGAGAAAAGGATTGTTCGAAAACTTACTTACACTTTCTTCGAATAAACCAGTAATAGTCATAATCGTTAGTATTTAAAATTATTCCGAAACTTTAAGTTTAGCGTAAAATATGCCATTTTTAACTTCAAGTTGTGTTTTCTTTTTCGAGTTATAAGCAATGCATTCGAAGTAACCCTGTAAGGTATTATAAGTTAGCTTTTTGATGGTTATTTTACCACTGGTTCCGTTTTTTCCGTCGGCAGTAAATAAATCTATGCCATCATCAAATGTGGCATAAACTTGTCCAATTGAATCAATGGTCTCGCCAATTTTATATTCATAATTAATTTTAGGTTTGAAATTTTCGAGTGTTATAACTAAATTCTGGTTATTCTGCGAAATACCATTAATTACATATTTATTTAACGACACTACATAACTGGCTACACAGGTCATTTGAAGTTTGGCATCATCAGTTTCAATATGCATTGTTCCTGGAGGTATGGGTAAATTTGGAATACGATTCGAATCAAAACTCGAAAAGTCAAGATTCACTTCACCGGTTAGTGTAACGGTATCGGTATTTAAAACTTGTTTCAATTCTAATTTAGCCTGTAACACACTATTTGGACTATATTTTACTACATCAATGATACCGTTTTCAATAGGTATATTTTGATAACTGTTGTTCAATTTCTTTTGCAAGAAAACATAAACTATATTTGTTTCCAGCTCATCATTGTTTTCTGTAATTGTATATTTTTTTTCACTGAAATTAATAACGTTACGAAAACCTATTATCAGATATTCATTCGAGGAGTCGCGATTGACTGCAGTTATTTGTAAAGAGGTAGTATCGGCTGAAACCAGATAGTTTACTTCCAGAATATTATAAAAATTTGAAATGGTATCGTTTTGATATAAACTGATTAATCCTTCCTGTATAGCTACCTTCGAATTATTTTTTCCACCCGAACAGGCAAAAGCAAACAACGCAATAGTAATAAATAAAAAAATATATAGTTGTTTTCTAAGTATTGACAAACTTTTGGTTAAAAGTTTTTCAGAATAATTAATTATAAAAAAAGTAGCACACCTCATTTTCAGTTTTTTTAATAAATAAATTATGTTGATTTAAATGAATTAAACTATTCAAAATTAATTGTTTTTTTTTAATGACCATATAACGGATTTATTATTTTACAACATACAAATTGATAAGCCTGCTGGTTAGTTAATGTCAAAATCATAGCTGTTCGGAGAAGCCGGAAATATTAGCGGAGCGGTTTGGATTTAACTAGTTAAATTGTTAAGAAATTTTCTAAGAAACTACATCCTTAAGCTTTTGCCCAATACGACTAAAGAATTTTTATCAATATATACTACTATTGGTCCAAGTAAAGCATCATCAACTGTATTAAATGTAACGGAATATACTTTGTTATTCATATAAGTTGTTTCTGTTACAAAAGCTTTTTCCGAGTTGATAACTGTTGATTTTTCCAGTGCACTAAGTGAATTCCAGGCAATTTTTCTAATTTGAGTATTCAAATCATTAACAATGTAATTAAAAATATTTAGGTGGCTAAGTCAAACTGCTATCACATCAAAATGTTGTTGACAAGGGTTTAGCTATTCTTCGATTTTGTATTTTTTCAGCGTCATAAATATATTTTTTAATGTTGGGTCAATATTATTGTAACCTTTCCCTTCAATAAAAACATCTATATCTCCACAAATAATAAGTTTGTATTTAGCTCGACTCAATGCTACGTTAACTAGTCTTTTGCCCATTTCAAACTGATAAAGTTTGCCTATCTTCTCATCAATCGAGTCAACAGTATCAAAAATAATTAAATCATATTCTGAGCCTTGAAAAGCATGTATAGTACCAACTTTTAGCAGTGTTTTAAATCTACTAGAGTAATTTCTTTTATGTATTAGATCTTGAATAAGATTAACTTGACCTCTATATGGTGTAATGATACCAATAGAATTATTCAATTCATGATTTGAATATTCATCTAAAATTTTCAGTACTTCATTAGCCGAACATCTATTCACCCTTGAGCCTTTTTTCGTAAATTCAACTTTATTTTCTTTTTTAAGTTCTTTATATACGATTATTTTTCCCTTAAAAGGATTAACATGGACTATATTATCGTTAACAAATTTTGTATCAGTTTTTAGATTACCCTGATAAAATGGTTTATTAATTAAATTGCATATCAACTCATTTGACCTTCTTTGTATAAACAATTGCTTAAGAGCTTTATGTTCAATAATAGAATTCTTATGGTTTATACCGCAAAATTCAAAAATATCGCGATGTAACCACTTCATGGATGCTTCAGATTGTGAGAGAGCAACAGGTCCAAGCTGTCTAAAATCACCTGATATTATAATTCGCTTTTTTATTTTGAAGCCGAGAGCAAGAAAGTGGGGAATAGATATCATACTTGCTTCATCTATAATTAGGTTGTCATACTCTTTATTGTTTAATACTTCATCAACAAAGAATTTTGAAGCTGTGGTAAATGTAATTATTGAGTTTTTAATTAAAGTATTGACTTCCTTTTCTAATTCATCTCTTAAGTCTTGACGTTCTTTCCTTAAACTAAGGTCTTTGCCTTGGTTTGTGTTTTGTAATTTAGAATCAATTTCAAGTATTCTTTTTCTTATTGATTTTGTTCTAATGTTGTCAGGAAATAAATATTCGGTTTCTAAAAGTTTTTTGTCTCTAATGTATCCTATTCTCAAAATTTCGCCTTGCCCAATATTCATATTTTGTTTTTGTAAAAGCTCTATTACTTTTAACGTTATTGAGTCAACTGCTACATTTGCAATACATATAACTAATGTTTTCTCCTTTTTCTTATAGAATGTATCTATTATTCCAGCAAGAGTATGAGATTTACCTGTCCCAGGAGGCCCCCAAATAATTGAAATGTCATGGTTTAGAACATGATAATATGCTTCTAATTGTGATTCGTCAAAAGAACTTATTGCAGGTTTAATTGTGCTTAAATCTATATCAATTTTTTTCGGATTAGTTTGTCCATTAATAAATCTTGATATTAATGCTCCTGTTCTGTTTTCTGCAACAAGATTTTCTTTTAATCTATCTTTTATTTTTCCAAGAATCCAGGATGCGTCAGCCTTTATAAAAATATTGTCAGTAGGACTTAATATATCTGTATCTAAATGAAAATAAAGTCTGTTCTCTATTTTGTCGTAATCTAGAACCTTTGTTTCAAAAGAATGCCTTCCAACACTTACTGTAATTGGAAGATCTTCGACTAATTTAGGTTCTTCATCATTTTCAATATTTAAAGTAGCAGCATAGATTTTTTCACCATTTTCTAGTTTCAGAATCTGAATACTGGATACTTGGTATGTGTTCTTTTGTGCATCTTTTTTTGACTCGTTAATTTCATGTTCAATGGCTTTAAACATTTCATTGAAAAATATAGATTCACTGTTTGTATCTTCAATAAGAAAAAAATTCGGATGTTCTTCTAAAATTTTTTTAAAATTCCACTTGTATTTATTTCCTTTGTTTATGAAATAGCTGCTAAAGTCAGACTTAACTTTAGAAAGATATAGATTGTTGATATTATTTCCTGATCCAAAAATCAAGCTTGCCCATTGGGTGTGATTTTTATATGCCTCTTCTCCATTTTCTAAATCCATCGGATATTTCAAGTCATTCATTTTTTGAACTAGTTTATTGACACAAAATTCAAATAATGAAGAACTGTCATATCCTTCTGGAGATGATAATTTATGTCTTAATTTATATTTCACGATTTTTTAAAATTTTTGCCAAACTCCTTCAGCTATAAAATGTTCAGAGGTTGAAAGTTAATTATTACTTTTTTTCTTTCACTAGCATTCGTTTCTTTTATTCCCTTCTGCCTGCATAACATATAGCGGTCTGTTGAACTAAATTCCTCTAACAGTAGCATAGTATTTTCAAATTTACCATTTTTTTTAAAATCTTATTCAACCTTTATCAATAAACTTTACTTCAACCAAAAATTATAAGCAACAGCCAATAATATGTTTGGTTAATATAATTTTTTAAAAATTATTTTTATATCCATTTACGAATTTACTTTCAACAGGACCCAGATAACTTGGCTTTAATCCACCAAAATCAATTACAAATCGCTGGAACACAATCCCTGCATCAATCATCCATATCTTTAAAGTATGCTTTCCAGGGGTATTAATTTTATGAGTTGAATATCTTATTTTAATATGGTCACCAACTGATTTCATCCACCAGTCGGCATATTTGTAATCGGGTACTATTTCTCCTTCGTTTATATTCACAATTTGTGGTTCTTCATTATCAATAGCCACAGCATATTTTAATCCGCCTTGTTTTTTGAAATCCTGCGTTGGCGAGAGATATGCTAAAACTTTTACACCTCCTGAGCTAAATGATGTAAATTCATATTCAAGACGTGGTGAATTATCTAATTTAGTCTGACTTTCGGCAGTAACTGGTTTAATAATAACAGAAGAAGCTGTACGCCCAAGATTTGGAACAACTGTCCAATGCAAGTCTTTAGTATCAATTTTTCGAGTAAAATGCGGAGCTTCGAATGCAACAACTCCTTCATTTTCGATAAATCCAGTTACCGGAGGTCGTACATTTTTAATTGGTACCCTTACTTTATATTCTTTTCCTGCACCAGAAATAATTATTTCTCCCGTTGCATTTCCTTCAGGAGCTCTATTCCAATCAATGCTTACATAAATTTTCTCGTTATACCGAATGGTACCTGATTCCCTGGACAATTTTATCCAGTCTTCTTTTGCCTTAATTGTATAACTTAACTCTTCCTGCCCTCGGTTGATAATATCAATATAATAATTCTGGTCATTGAGGGGATCAAAAACCGGCATTTCTTCACTGAATGCCCAATCGGCCTCAACATCCAACCAACCCCATCTGGGAGTAGCACCATATTCAATGAAATATCCCAACTCAGCGGGTTTCTGAACCTGAACATACGAAACAGCAGGCATCTTGTTCAATGGCGGATGATTCCAGTATGTGTAACCAATGTGTGTCTGAGACATCATATGATTCCATTTGCCACCCTCCAATTCATGAAATTTGCGAGTTAGCTGAGCATCTTTTTCAAACAGCTCTTTTACTTTGTCGGCATAGTAATTTGCTGATGCAGCACCGCGAACTGCATAATATTTGTTTTTGCCGGCAGCTACATACATCTCGTTTACATTTGCACACATTTCAATAGGCAAGTGCACAAGTTGCATGTAGGCCGATTTATAATTTTCAGGAATTTTATCTAATGTGGCATTACTTTTATTCAGCAAAAGATTATATTCTTCAACAATTCTGTCGGCTTCACGGTAATTTTCGATACTGTATGTCTCGGGTGTTAGCATTTCGGGAGTGCGTCGAGCATTATATTTTGTGTATAATGAAAGTAGTTCAGCAATTTCTTTCGCATAATGACCACCAAATTGTTGTTTTGCCCATCTAACATAAAAATCGGGCAAATCTTTTGCCTGAATAGCCTCTGGATCCCATGCATATTCGAAGAAGAAAATAATAGGCAACTCCATAGGTTTGATGTCGCCTACATTGGCAATCCATAATTCTTTAACACCATGTTCATAGGTTAATTTCATCTGTTCCCAGACTCTTTCTATTTGTGTCACATTCAACCATTTGTATGATACAGGAGCACCCACATAATCGAAATGATAATACATTCCGAATTTAGATGTGGGCTTCATATCTTCTTTTCTGGGAAGGTAACGGATATTGCCCCAATTGTCGTCACTAAACAGCACAATTATATCATCGTCCACTCGCATGCCTTTGTCGAAATAGTCCTGTACCTCTTTGTAAAGAGCCCAAACCTGAGGTGTTTGATTGGCAGGTTTACCTGTTATATCGGAAATAATTTTACGTTGGTCCTGTATTATGGTTTTTAATAAATCAACCGCAGTTTCTTCCGACATTGCCTCATCGCCATCACCGCGCATACCAACTGTGATTAATGTTTCGTAGTTCACAGCCCGTTCAAATCCACCACGCCAAAATTCAAGTAATTTTTCTTTATTGGTGCTGTAGTTCCATTCACCGCCATTAAACACGCTCCATTCATTATGTGCACGCGTCATGGGTTCGTGATGCGATGTTCCCATTACAATTCCAAACTCATCAGCAGTTTTGGGATTCAACGGATCATCAACATAAAACATTGTTGGAAGCCACATGGATGGCCATATATAATTGGCCTTAAGGCGTAAAAGCAATTCAAATACTTTTTCGTAGCATTTATGATTGATACCGCCAAATTTTTCTTTAGCCCAATTTCTAAAAGCAGGTGCTTCATCATTGATAAAAATCCCACGATATTTTACTGCAGGGCTTTTCGAAACATAGTTACAATTTTCTAGATATATTTCATCGTGCTTTTCAACCGGAACATCAGCCCACCAGTACCATGGTGAGACACCCATTTTCTCCGAAAGCGTAAAAACGCCATATGCCACTCCTCGTCTGTCGCTGCCAATAATAACAAGAGCTTTTTTTACTCCGGGAAATGGTTTTTCAATTGTTTTAATAAGGAATTTTTCCCAATGACCAGTAAGATTATCAAGGTTTAGTTTATTTTCTGCTACTAATTTGTTAATTAAAGGATTTTTACCGGCTGTAGCGACAATTACAATATTGTCACCCTTGAAATTTTCCGTAGTTGTAACTTCAGGTTTTTTCCCGGTTACTTTTTCAATGTCTTCGGAAAGGAAATTAGCAGATTTTTTAACAAGTATGTTTTCAGATGTATCATAAACAATTTCAACTAATTCCGTTTTACCCACCAGTGTGAAACAACTTGTTTTTTTGTTTATCGAAAAATTTAAAGTAATCTGCGAAAACAACAAATGAGGTAATAATACCAAGACTAGCAATAATTTCTTCATCTTTAATAACTGTTTGCATTAACTCAGTAAATATATTAAAGTTAAAGATATTTTCCGGAGAGATTTTTTTCTTAAATTGACTTAAACGACATATGTAAAAATGCTTTAAATTTTTGAAGCATTTTTCTGTGTAATTACAAGTGTATTAAATCCCTTTCTTAAACCTTTTTAATAATTGGGAGGCAAATCATGTTTTAATTCCAATTGTTACTTTCTAAGTTTATATTTTAATTCCTTCAAATTATTGTTTCTAAATACATTATTTACACCTCCTATTATAAATTGAACTGTTATAACATTACCTGTAAGATCAACAACTTTATTCAAAGAATAATCAACAATATTGTATTTCAATCTTAATCCCAGATAAAATGCATTTGTCACATAATATCTATAACCTAATCCAAAATTAAAGTTATAAGTCCATGTTGATTCAGATTTTAAATTATTGACCTTGTCTTCTTCCAGGGCATCGAATCCATCAAATGCAATTCCTCCCGTTAATTGAAGTTCGTGTCCATCTTTAAAATAAATGTCTCTACCGATATCAACACCAATATGTCCGCCCAAAAAATGATTTGTCAATTCAAGAGAATCGTTTGATCTTGTTCGTCTTGCATAATAATAATTTGGCGAGTTAATAAATTTGAAAGCCATAATCAGATCATAGTTCATTTTCTTATGTTTTGCACCAATTTGAAAACCCAGTTCAGGATGTATGCCTATTTTTTTTAGTGTACCTGTGGGAATCCATACACCAGTTACCCATGAAATGTGAGCCTCAGCCATATTAACATATTTAGCTACTTCCTTTTCATATTCCTTCGTCAAACGCGACTGACCATATGTTTGAGTTTGAATCCTATCAAATATGGTATCACTATTTTCTCCGTAAAATTCTGCTAATAAATATTCCATTTGATTAGGTTTGTACTTATTAATAAGAGCTTTTGCTAATTCCTGGGTATATTTATCAAATTCTTGGCCGGGTGGAATAAATCCATAATAGGGTTTGTACATATCGTATGAATAATAATTTGAATATTTTATCATATCCATTCGATATTGATAATTGAATATATAATTAAGCACTCCATCTGTCAAAAGTGAATCATTATATAAATTTTGTTTTAAAGCTATTAAAATCTTTGCTCTAAATATTGGCTCTCTCATGCCGCATTTGCCCTCCCAATATTGTAAGAGATATTTTGCAGAATCAATTTTGTTTTCCTGCATATACTTAATAAAATACAAACTGCTATTGTATGAAATATCGGAACAATCTGGTTGCTTTCGTGTCAGGATGTTTTCAAAATCCTGCCCAAATAAAAAACTTGTTATAAAAATCAGAAGTGTGGTTAATCCTGTTTTCATATGTTAATTTTTTATTTTGTTATTGTTCATATAATTAATGTTAACTGCTCCCGACTTAGGTCTTTGAGGTAGTAGTTATTGACCCACAAACTCTCTCCTGTTACAAACTTGCAGGCGAGAGAGCACGAAAACTTTTCAAATTCACTACCATGAGGCTTAGTGTGTTGAATTACGTGTTTATTTTATTAAAAACCCTACACGAAATCCTGACGAAAGCGCAATAGGAAAATCTCTTGCACCAGTCATATAACCGTATTGAATATCAAATGAATCATCGGAACTATATCCATAACCTATTCCAACAAACCAATCAACTACCATAATATTGTTAAGAACCCATTGTTTACCAATATTGATTAATAGAGCCATAGAATAAATATTATTTGAGTTCCTTTTATAAATTGAAGTGGCTATTTCAGGCCTAATATAGAAACCATTTAATACGTGGGCGTATTGAAGACCCTTTAAGTAAAAATCAGGGGTCATAATAAACTTATATCCAACTCGTACTGAAGCACCTAAAACATCATTCGTTATTATTTGTTTTCCCAATCCAATCAAACCAATAGAACATTCAATGCTTGCTCCAGGTTTTAAACTCCTCTCAAAGGCAATATCACTATATCCGTACAACGGTGATAAAAGTCTAAACTTTACCGCATTCTTTCTCTGCTCTTTATAATTATCAGCATTATCCATTGACTTTTGGAAATTCATAACTAAACCATTGGAAAATACAATTTGAGACACGTCATTCTTATCAATGCCAAGAATTATATCATTGTCCAGAGTTTGATATTTTATTTCATCAGTAGCAACTTCCTTAACTTTACAAACAATTCGTTCATTATCCCTTTTCACAATGGTATCTTGTGAAAACAAATCATTAAAACCTATCAAAATAATAACTAAAATAATAAAAAGCTTTTTCATAAAATATATTTTTAAGTGAGACAAAAAACATGTTGCATAACGCTTTGCGGTATGACCAGAACGGGGTTTCGCAGCCTCGACTGTCTGAACCTTAAACAAATGTAATTGAAAAAACTTTCATTTACAAATTTGTAAACCCTATGTTGCTTATAGCTATTATTAGTAACTGTAATTTTCGTTTTTTCTCATCTACCTTCAATTTTACCCGTTCTTTTTCCAAGCTTTCAGAAAATACCATTGGAAGCAGGTATAAGGTAGACGAATGCAGGTGTTGGTTGTTATACTTTTCGTAAAACAAGGTGAGGCATTGTTGTAAATCGGTCAAAGACCAAAAAGTATACCGCGCAAGCTTTTCGGAAAGTATTGCGTGCAAGCTTTCAATATGGCCTTTATCCTGGGGCGTATAAGGATGTAAAACACCTGGCTCAGATGGTAGTCTCGAAAAAACAGCTGAACAGTTTTGCCCACAAAATGGCTGTCGTTATCGTTACAACTTTATATGTCCATTTGCTTGTTTACGCAGTCGTATGGTTGCAGGTGTATTTCAATAATTTGCAACCAACGTTGTTTTGCCATTTCTTAGTTCAACCATGGTAAAGGTATTTATCGCTGGTTGTTTATACTCTTGTCTGATTATTCAGGCAGTTATGACAGAAACTGCTTATTGTTATTTTGCTAGACCAAATGATACCCCAAAATAAATGGTTGGGACAATTCGATGTCTATGGGATTTTATTGGTGTCAAATCTGCTACATTATATAAGTAATACTTTGCGTTTATGGTTTCACTGTCAAATGAATGCAAAATTCCTAAGCCAATGTAATTCTCAGAAATCACATGAATCCATTTCGCTCGTGAGAAAAATCCTACTTTAATTAGTCCACCAAATTGAATTTTAGATCTTGATATTATATAATCTACATCATACATATCACCTTCATGATCTTCATATCTATTGAATCTAATCGAGTTGAAAAATTTATAATTAAAGATGGTTGAATAACTTATAAATTTATCATTATCAAAGTACCTCTTAATCCCAACTCTTAGGGCTATACTATTGTAATACCACGAAGCATCTTTAAAAAAAAGAAGCAATAAAGCTGAATTAACCGTTTTCGTATAAGATTGCCTGTATCCGCATGATATTTCAAGGTATTTATTTGAATTGATAGGTGTTGAATAGGTAAGAAAAAGTCGATGAATAAAAAGATCAGTAAGATTAATGGCAATACTATGCCTATACAACAAACTATCATTTTGAGAGTAAATAGCCTGCGGGCTACAAATTAATAAAAGTAAAAAATACAGTTTCTTCATAGAATTATTATTTTTAAAGGTTGGCGGGATAAAACGTAGCGGATTTCGCGACAACAAACCTATTCCCGTTCAAAACTTGACAACGGGAATCAGGTTTGCAAATTGTACTGAAACCGTTATGTTTTATGACCACGCGTTGTGTAGCGTTATATTCTATTTTTCAAATACTTAGATAATCTTTTTTCAAAAACTCCCGGCCAAAAACCCATCCATCTATCTATAATTACTCCCTCTGGATTAATCAACATATAAGTTGGAAATCCATTAATCCCATAAATATAACCTGCACCTCCAAACGTGCCCTTTCCGTCTGATAAGTTTATCCAAGTTATGCTATCATTTTTAGAGGCTTCAATCCAAAACTTCTTTCTTGTTTCCATATTTAAACCAATAATAACTAAATCATTTTGATACTTAACAGATAACTTCCGCAATTCAGGTATAGACCTAACACATGGAGGGCATCCTGCGCTCCAAAAATCTAAAAGAATATATTTGCCAATATAATCTGACAATTGGTGTGATTTACTTTCAATATCAAATGCCTTAAAGTTTACAAATTTATCGCCAACATTAGGAGGTACAACTTTGTTGAGATAATTTTTTAAACCTTCTCCCCATAGTGTATTCAAATATGTAGTATCAATTTTTTGATAAATTTCTTTTATTTTAATTTTTTGTAATGAATCGCCAAATTGTGCTAATCTACACAAATGAATTACAGAAATCTTTGAATTATAATTATTTTTCAAACTCAGCATACTTAATTGCAGTTTCTTGTGTCTTTATAACCGTATCAACAAGTATCAGTTTTTCAGATGAATTATTTAAAGCACTTTCCAATTCTTGTTTTGCGTATTCAATGCCTAGTTTTGACTTATCAGTTTGTGAACAAGCAATCAGAGTTGATATAAAAATCGTCATTATCAGAACTATGTTTTTCATGTGTCGTAGTGTTTTTTTGAACAACGCACAACGGTTGACAATATGAAACGGTTGGGTTTTCGGA
>FQKF010003225.1_pt1 | contig 20165 bp, 21 predicted proteins | sample 1504521 | NCBI WGS metagenome assembly FQKF01 (sample SAMEA4475357, study PRJEB15587) | soil metagenome | biome: Soil; feature: Field | place: India | collected 2015-03-11 | depth 0 m
GGGGACGCCGCCGCTCCCTCGCAATGACATGAGGCCCCTCGCTCCCACCTGCGGGCGAGATTGGGGAGCCGCCGGATTGGCAGCAAAGACATCGCTACAGCGGGACAGCGTAGCGCCCCTCTCCTGCCACGCGGGAGAGGGGCAGGGGGTGAGGGTACACCGGTGCATCCGCAAGCTATCGACTATGGCTGTACTGATGGGTTCTGTCCGGTCGGGCGGCGCTCACTGCGCGGGGTGGCCTCACCCCCTCGCAATGACAGAGGGTAATGATCCTAATACCGCAATATCGCCGCAATCCGCTGGTGGGCTTGGAGGGAACCGTTCGGCACAAAGACCACCTTGCCGCCGCGATCGATCACCGTCGCGATCACCTCATCGACTGCGTCATCGAGGGCGGCTGGCGTGGTTGGCTCATCAATGAAGGTCAAGCGTTGGCCGCTCTCATCAACCAGCGCCGCTTGGTGGTAGTCTTCCTCGACTAACAAGGTTGCGATGCGACCTTCGTAAGCAAATCGCCACACTTCCCCCAATGTTGAGCAATAGCGTTGCCCGCTCACCGCTGCCTCAAGCTCGCGTAAGACGTGCTGGCTGCGGTGTTGCAGGTTGGCTTCGACCAACGGCCAGATCAGGCGGCCAAGATCGTGGGCAGTAGTATTATCGTAATTGCCGGTCAGCGTGGCGACAATCGCGTCGTTGTGCTTGCTCACTTCACGGAAAAAGGCGAGGTAGCGATCAACCCCGATCAGCGCCAGCGGCAACGGATCGCCGGCCATCAACGGCGCGAAGGCTTCATCGACTTGCCGGAAGAAGATGCGGTGGTGCTCGTCGCGGTAGGCCGATTGGTTGATCGCCGGATCGTTGGGGATGCTGCGCGCGCCACCCGGCCCAAGGTGAGTCATGGGGAAGCCGCCGGTCTGAATTTCTTGCAACGTCTCGCGGGTGGCTTCAAACAGGCGAGTTGGCTTCTCGCTGAGGGCCAGCACCCAATAGCGCGGCGTGCGGTTGAGCGCGTAGACCAAATCGCGGGTGTAGAACGTTTCATCCACCACCACCCGCTCTTTCAACGGAAATGGCACCATAAACAGCAACGATGTGTCTTGATTGACAAACAATTGCCAATCCGTCGAGCGTGTAACGGTAATCGATGTCGCCGGCCAGCGCCTCAAGCCGGCGCAAGATCGGTTCGACGGCGCGCTTGCCATAAGTGTCGGTCAGCCGGTTGGCAGCAGCCGTGACCAGATTCTTGACCCGGATGGGGTCTTGTTTGTTGTCAGGGGAGGTGCGGTGGGTGGGTAACGTGATGGTCAGCGAGGGATCGCTGCGGATTGATTGCAAGAGTTTCACATCATTGATATTCATAACCACCTCCTCGTGAGTGGGCAATGCGCGGCGACCATTGCCGCGCGCTGCGCTTATCGGCAGCATACCACGAAATAGGCTCCGTTGGGAGGAGCTAGCTGCCGCCGATCACGAGCAGGTGACTGGATGACGCGCTACTTAGTTTATCGCTTGAGCGGTAGCCGATCCCACGTGAGCAAGATCACGAGCCGAATCCCCACTACGAGCGTTCCCTGCCACCACTCGGCCGCGAGCAAATCCTAGCCGCCGGTTTCGTACAGATCATAAAGCCACACGCCCAAGATGAAGCCGAGTATGAGCGAACCGACTTCTTTGATGGTCTTTTTCGATGGCATTGGTAGGTACTCCTTGAGTTCTGGAATCTTATCTCATTGTTAGAATTAATATTGTTATCAAAAACGATAACAACGAGACAACGGTTTGTCAAGAGGGGTGAATCGCAAGCTTGGCTACTGATTGCAATTGCCGGCATGCTCCGCACACGGCATTGCCGCGAATGGCAGCCGGCGTTTACAACCCTGCTTGCCGTACCAAACGCAGCAGGGTGCGCACAGCCGGCGGCGCGTTGTGGGTGACGACTTCAAACTGGCAGATTCGTTCGCCGATGCGGGTGTAGAAAGAGTAGACATAACTATCAGGCGATGATTCGCTGCGGCGGGGGAGGCGGCAGGGGCGGGTGCGCAAAAGGGTGTGGTAGAGGCGCCTGATGGCTTGCGGTGAGAGAGTGCGAGGACGGCGGGCCGGATCATCGCTGATCACCAAGCCGTTGTGGTAGATGGTGATGGTGCGAGTGGTGAAACGCAGGCCGCCGCTGCGGCTCACCATCAACAACGCGCGCCGGGGTAGCGCCGGCGCGCGTAATGATGCGTCGCTGCCGTCAGCGAGACGCTCACCCAGCAACCAGCCGCCTTGCTCATCAGGAATGCTCATGGCGCCTCCACCGAAGCGATAATCCGCGCTAGCGCGCCTTCGAGCCGGTCAAACTCAGCGGCGGGAGCGGCCAGCGTCAGATAGAACGAATGGTTCGCGGTGACGAAGATGTATTCGCGCGCCCGCACCACCACTGGCAACGCTGGACGGCGCGGCTCGTCGATCGGTTGCACGACATACGCAAAATCAGTCATAATCGCGCGCTGGCCAGCGACCGTTGTCTCAGCTTCACCCAGAAAATGGTAGCCGGTCAGCAGACTGCGGTCTTCGACCCGGCGGTCGAGCAGCTCTTGCAAGGTCGGTGGATTGGCTGGATCGATGTCGCGCTGTTCAACGCTTAAGGTAGTTTTGAACAGGCTCGCCATTTGCGGGTCTTTCACCTTCAGCAGCACATCACTCAGCGAGTCAACGCTGACCCAATGGGCCGGATAGGCGAGGCGCAGGGTAGCGTCGGGACTCACAAACGAGCGGGTGGCCGTCTCGGTACGCCACATCAGCAACGTGCCGGCCAGCAGCGCCAGCGCCGTGACCAGCGCCACGCCGAGGTCTTTATTCCAGAGCCGCAATCGCCAGACTCGTTCATTGCCAATCTGCCCGATCATAGGTATTCCTCGCTATGACGATTGCTGCAACGTCACCATCACGCTCCGCCGGATCAGCACGATCAGGGTGAGGTAGGCGATCAGGGCCACTGCCACCCCTAGCGCCAGCGAACGCCACGGATCGACGGTGAGACCCACGGCGCTCACTTCGGCGATCAGCCAGCTCACCAAACCGTTCAGCGCCGCAGTGACGGCAAAGCCAAGCGGCACAAACCAGATCGGGCGATGGCTAAATTTGGCTTCCGCCATCACGTACCCCATCAACCCGCCAAAGCTGGCCTGCGCCAGCGCCGTAGTGGCGGTCGTGATCACCCCCGGCGCCAACGCCACCCCTTCGCTGGCCAGCACGTAGCGCAGGTTGAGCAGGGTGGCCACGCCGAGACCGGCGACCGTGCCGTAGACAATCCCGTCCATCCGTTCATCGAATTCATCGGTGGCGTAGACCATGGCACGCACGGCGACGTAAGCGATCACCTGCCGCAGCGGCCCCAAGATACAGAGCGCCGCCAGTAGCGATGTGGTCGTATCGGCAGCGGCCCAGTCACTGACGCGCCACCACTCTTCGATGGCCCGCCGCCCGATCACATCGGTGAGCAAGAGCGCAGTAAAGAAGACGGCGGCGATATTGCGTTTCGGTTCTGGTTCGAGCCGATCTTGGCGGTAGAAAAAGATCAGCCATAGCGCCGCCGGCAACACCGACAAGACGATGCCGGCCACGAGCAGGGGCAAGCCGCTGAGCGGGCCGATGGCGTTGCCCAGCCATGCCAGCAGTGCGCTGAGCGCCGCCATACCGAGAATCTGGATGAGGCTAGCCTGCCAGAAACCACGGTGCGGTTTGTTGACCAGCGCATAATGGCGCGCGCAATAGACCCTCCCGCCGAGGATGTGGTAGGGCGGTGATTGGGGTTGGTGGCAGATGCAACACTCCAAACGTTCATTCGACATAATATGCACTCTTTACGAGACGGTTGCTGTGGATGACGGTAGGGGCGGATCCCGCTCGGCCTTAAGGGCGGATGCCGCTCCGCCCCTACTACCGCGACCGGCGCATTCGGGCATCGACCCGGTACGGATTGGTGGCCGTCGCCGGAATGCGTAATTCGCCATCAGAAAGGATTGTGCGATACCCACGCGCCACTACAATCACACTATAACTCTGGCCGCGCAACACCGGCTGCTCGGTGCGGAAGCCGCCATTGTCATCGGCGATCGCCATCGTCAATACCTCATCCGTCGTGAGCGTGTCATCTGCAGCGGCTTGGCGCGCCGTAATGCCCGGTTTCAGAATAAAGATCTGCGCGCCGCGCACGCCGCGCCCGCTGTCAGCATCGCTGATCGTACCTTGCAGGAAGACCAGATCGTTATTATTGACCGGCGGCGTGCTTGGCGCATTGCCGGTGGTGCAAGCAATCAACGCAACATCATCGACAAACATACTGCTGATATTGCCGCGCGGGTTTTCGGCGGCAAAGACAATACGCACCGTCTTGCCGGCATACTGGCTGGCATCGGCGCGCCGCTCGCGCCACGTGTCATCGCCGTCGCTCGATCGGATCCGCTCCACGGTGGCAAGTGGGTTGGTGCGGGTATCGGCAATGACGACCGAAAAGATCGCTTCACCGGCAAAGAGACCGGCGATGCTGCTAAGCTCAAAATGCACCAGCCGGGCATAACGCAATTCAACGCTGGTGGCGTTAGCCGGAATGCGGACATCTTGATAGATGAGCTGAAAACTCTCTTGATCGGTTCCACCGAGCCATGCGCTGCGCTTGCCGCTGCGAGGCAATTCGGTATCGATCAACGAGGCGTCAAGCGTTGTCGCCTGTTCCCAACCGGCGTCAGCTTCAAAACCGCCATTGACAATCAGGTCACTGCAACCGGGGGGGAGATTCTGCGCTGCCGGCGGCGCGGGCGTTGTGTCGGGCAAGCTGCTTGGTGGCTGCACGACTGGGCCGCCGGGGGTAGCCGTGCTGGTTATGCCAACGGCGGCAAAGGCATCGCGTACCGCAGCGACTTCGGTCTGGCCGTAGAGATCAGCGGCAGCGCGAGCGGTAGCGGCGGCAGCATCGGCGAAGGTGCTGCTTGGCGTCAAGTATTGGGTCAGCGTTCGGTAATAGATTCGTTCCACCTTTTCGCGCCCGATCTGCTGCGCAAGCAAATAAGCGGCGTGGTTGGGAATGCCGCTATTCACATGCACGCCGCCGTTGTCGGTGCGACGAGTGTTAGGCAAGTTCGCATACTCGTTCATCGTGGCTGGTTGGCCGACGCTGCGCAGCGGATCGCGCGCGTTATATCGTCCGCCTAACGTCGGGTCAGCCATACTCCGCAGGTGCGTGACAGGATACGGCGGCGACTTCACCACGTCCTCGCCGATCAGCCAGTCGTCGCGGTCGATCATCACCGCAAACACATCGGCATACGACTCGTTGAGCGCGCCCGACTGGTTTTCATAGATCAACTGCGCCGTCGCATCGATCACGCCGTGGGTAAACTCGTGGCCGATCACATCAAGACCGTACGGCAACGGTTTGAAGAGCCGTCCGCCATCGCCGTAGATCATCTGCTTGAGTTCGCCAATCCATGCCGCGTTGTCAGCATCTTCAGGATCGCTGCCATAGCTGACGGTTGAGACCATTGCGCCGCCGCGACCGTCAAACGAGTCGCGTTGGTGGGTATTGAAGTAGTAGTCGTAGACCTTGCCGGCTCCCTCGTGGGCAGCGCGCGCAATCGCATCACGCGGTAATTCACCCTCTTCGGCCAGCAAGCGACCGGGCAAGCGGGTGGTATTGTTGGCGGTATAGGTGCGACGGCGTTTCGCGCCGGCGAGTTGGTCAATCGCATGCACCACGCTGCCGCGCCGGGCATGCACGAACACCTGCCACTCGCCGAGCGGCGCGGTGGTCAGCACACGCACCGACCAGACTAGCACCGCATGGCCGTCAGCGCGGACGTAGATCATCAAACTGGTACGATCGGGCAACGGCGTGAATTGCACCCGCATCCGCTCGTCCGGTTCCAGTTCTTGCCAGATATGGCCCAGCGCAATCGTCATTGCAGCTTGCGACGCGAGCGTAGGTTGGGTCTCGACTGCAATCCCCGGCTCGAAGTGACCGTTGACTGCCACCACCTGCCCGGCTGGATCGAGATGGACAATCAACCGGCGGCCAAAGACGGGTATGCCGTTGTAGACCTGTTCAAACCGAATATGGTGAAAATCGAGCTGGCGATCAGGTTCCAGCGGCAACGGGCGCAACTCGGCAGCGACGCTGCGCAGGCCAAAGAGTGCGCGTTCGCGGTCGAGAAAACCGCGGGCAATCGCGAGCGGGTTGCCGATTTCGGCAGCGGCCGGAGTGTAGGGCAAGCGGCCATCAGGTGTGGCGGGAACAAGGAAGGTCGGAATGCCGGTACGGGCGTCCCATGCGGCGAGCAATGGTGTCGTGGTGCGAGCAGCTAAGGCGGTGAAGGCATGGCTGGCGTGGGCCGCAACCGGCGCGAATGGAGGTCGAAGTACGGTATCAAGCGACGCAACCGGCCACAACTGCACGATCAGCAAGGCAGCGATCAACCCGCTGATTAGTCTGATTAGTACTCCGAACCGGTATCGCTTGAAGCTTGCTAGCATGTGCATTCCTTCCGCTACGCGGTTTTCATGCAGACGCCGAGCTGGTATCGCACTGCCGCGCTAGAGGCGCACCGCCGGGCGGCCCTACGAGGGCGGTTGTTCGCGGGCGAGGTAATAGGTCATGCTCTGCAACACGGCCACCGGATCGATATACCGCACCCAGACATCTTCCGGAACTTGCAAAATCATTGGCGCATAGCTCAGAATAGCGCGAACGCCGGCTTCGATCAACACATCGGCGACGCGCTGCGCTTGTAGCGCCGGCACGGCGATAATTGCTAGCTTAATGCGCTTTTCGGCGATGACGCGCCGCACATTGGCAAAATCTTGCACGACCAGCTCGCCGACTCGCTGACCAATCTTGGCCGGGTCAGAGTCAAAGAGCGCAACAATCTCGATCCCTTCGGTGCGGAAGCCTTCGTAGCGGGCAATCGCTTGGCCTAACAGACCGATGCCAACCAGCACGACCGGCCAATGTTGGTTGATGCCAAGAATGCGCTCGATGTGCTGCAACAACTTCTCGACATCGTAGCCGATGCCTTGCTTGCCAAACTCGCCAAAATACGAAAGGTCTTTGCGGATCTGGGCTGCGGTGACGTTGATCCGTTCACCGAGCTCTTGGGAAGAGACGGAGTGAATACCCTCTTCGAGCAGGTAGCGCAAGCTCCGTGCATAGAGAGGAAGTCGCCGGATGACAACATCAGGTGGTAAATCAGAACGCTCCACGAAAGTCCTCCATTGGTTCGGGGAGAGTGTTGTGAAGTGTAGCACAAGCTTATCGGTTCTGCAAGCGCTTTTATCGCGTCATTTAGCGAGCATTTTACGCCAAACTACGCTTAGCTGTGGCATCGCGTTACATGTGCTACAATGCGCCCGCAGGGAGTCGGCCTGAATGACGGAAATGGTATGGATACGCTGGCGGGCAAACGAATTGTACTAGGCGTATGCGGCAGTATTGCCGCTTACAAAGTCGTGCAAGTGGCGCGCGATCTCACGTTGGCTGGGGCGCAGGTTGATGTCATCATGACCGAAGCCGCCGAGCGGTTTGTCGGCCCGGCAACGTTTCAAGCGCTCACTGGACGGCCAGTGTTGACCGACATGTGGAGCTTGCCTGAAGACGGGGTAATCGGCCATGTGAGCCTTGGCATACGGGCCGATGCGGTGGTGATCGCGCCGGCGACGGCCAACACCATTGCCCGGCTGGCCGCCGGTCTGTGCGATGACCTGCTCACCACCACCGTGCTGGCGACACGCGCGCCACTGCTGATTGCGCCGGCGATGAATCCCTCGATGTACGAGCATCCGGCGACGCAGGCGAATGTGGCGACGCTCCGCGCGCGCGGGGCTTACGTGGTGGAGCCGGAGGTGGGCCGGATGGCCGAACCGGTGGTTGGCCGCGGTCGTCTCCCCGAACCAGCCGACCTGCTGGCTGAAATTCGCGCCTTGCTGGGCCGCCACCATGGGCCACTGCGAGGCCGTCGCGTGGTGGTGACGGCTGGCGGTACCCGTGAGCCGATCGATCCGGTGCGCTACCTTGGCAACCGCTCATCGGGGCAAATGGGGTATGCGCTGGCCGAACGCGCCCGTGATCTAGGTGCGACGGTGACGCTGATTAGCGGGCCGACGGCGCTTACGCCGCCACGGGCAGTCACGTATGTTGCCATCGATACCGCGCTCGAAATGCGCGCGGCGGTGCAGGCCGCGTGTGCCCAAGCGGATATCTTGATCATGAATGCGGCTGTGGCCGACTTTCGCCCGGCGCAGATGGCGGCTGAGAAGATTAAGAAGCATGGCGATGAAGGCATAACCCTGCAACTCGTGCAGAATCCTGATGTCGTCGGTGAATTAGCGCACCGCACCGATATCTTCAAGGTTGGCTTTGCCGCCGAAACGCATGATCTCTTGGCCAATGCCCGCAGCAAGCTGCAACGGAAAGGCTTGGATCTGATCGTTGCCAACGATGCCATCGCCAGCATCGGCCAACCTGAGATTGCCTTGACCGTTCTTGATGGTAAGCAGGCCGTGGAATTACCGCGGCAACCGAAAGCTGAAGCGGCGGCCACGCTGCTTGATCTGATCGTAGCCCAGTTTGAGCAGTGGCTGCTGACGCGCCAGCCACATGCCGGAGAGATTGCAGACTGATGACGACTGAACCGCAACCAAACCAATCGCCGCCCGAACCTACTCCAACCCCGCGCCCGACCCAGCGCTTGACCTCGCCCCGGCTGCCACGATCAGCCCCACCGGCAGAACGCCACCCATCGCGGGCTGAGATTAACGCGCTGATTGGCGCGCTTGGCGATCCCAACCATCCGCGCCATGCCGAAGCGGTTGATGCGCTGGTCAATATCGGTTCAGCGGCAGTGCCGGCCTTGTGTACCATCGTCAACCCTGATCAGCCGTGGTTGGCTGTCTATCGGGCGACGGAAGCATTGGCCCAGATTGGCGATGGCCGGGCAACCGGGCCGTTGATTGCCGCCCTCAAGCATCAGAACGCTAATGTGCGCTGGGGGGCGGTGCGTGCTTTGACTCAAGTCGGTGATGTGCGAGCCTTGTTGGCTCTCCGTGAAGTAGCTCGTTCGGATCAAGGCCGCACCAGTTGGGGCGAATCGGTGGCCAGCGCCGCGCAGAGTGCACTCGATCTGCTGAGCCGGCGCAGCATTTGGGCGCAGAGCCTTGAATTAATTAAGCTGGCGGTAGTGAGTGTAATCTTTTTGTTGTCGGTAGCGCTGGCGTTTGAGGTGATTGGCGCGCTACGCAACGAATTGGATCAGTTTGGCCGCTACGTACCCGGCCAAACCGAATTGCCGATGCTGGCGCTGCCGACGCCGCGCCCGACCGCGACCCCGCGCCGGCCAACGCCAGCAGCGAACCAAACGCCAGCGCCAGCCGTGACGCAGCCAATTACTGGCACAGCGTTGCAAGTGGCGAATGTGCGCCCGCTGCCTGGCACTAATAACCAACCGATTGGGCGCATTAATGCTGGTGATGAGATCATCTTTCTGGCCCGCACCGCCAATGACCAGTGGTATCTGATCCGGCTAGGCGAACGGCGCAGTCCCGACTCGTTTATTGCCAATCCCGATGGCAGCGGTGCCGGTTGGGTGAACCGGGCCTTGGTTTCACCGCCATCGGCAGACGTGCCGGTACAAGAGCCGTTACCGCTCACTGCGCCTACGGCGACCCCGTAATGGCTAGGGCGTGTCTTGTGCGAGCGCTCATCGCGATGCCAACCCTGAAGCCTGCGTTGGCCGGTGCGCTCATGGCCGTTCTAGTTATTGCCCTCTTTAGCCAAACACCGGTGCAACGCACGTTTGACATTGGCCGCAATGACGCAGCGGTAGCGCAAGGCTTCAGCGAACCTGAATCCGGGATGGCCGGCGCTGATGGGGCGGTGCGGCGGGTGTTACCGGCGGCGGCGCTACGCTTGCCGCAGATCGGCGCACCGGCGATGGTTACGTTCCGGTGGCAGGCGCCGGCTGGCACACCACTAACGGTACAGGTGAATGACGAAGCGCCGCTTCAGTTGCTTGCCCGCGGTGATTGGGAAGAGCATAAGGTCTCTATCACCGGCGGTTGGACGAAAGCGGTGGATGTGGTGATCCGCTTCGCTTCACCTGCTACCAATGCGCGCATTCTGTTGGATCAGGTTACGCTCAGCGCTCTGCCGCCGTTGCTGCCGTACCCTGCGCAGTTGGGGTATGCGGCGTTGATTGGCGCCTTGGCCGGGATGATGTTACATAAGCGGTCGTGGCGATTCGTACTGGCCGCAGTTGTCGGTTATGGCTTTCTCTGGCTGCTGTTCTACCGTCTCAGCCCGTATCCCTTGCTCTATCTGCCACCGGTGACGGCGGCGGTGATCGCTGCCGGTTATGTGGTTTGGCAATGGCCGCGGCTGAGCGCCGCCTGGCCGCGCTGGAGCCTGCCCGTGCTCGCGCTTGCCATCGCGCTGAGCTGGATGGTATGGCTTATTCCCGCTATGCAGGCGCATGTCACACTGGCCCGGCCCGGCGTCGAGAACGATTTTCGCGTGTTTGCCACCCGTGACACGCTGGCAACCATCTCTCAAGCCGATGGCTTTTACAATCTCGGCTATCCATTATTGCTCTGGCTGATACGGCCATTGACTAGCGATAACGCCTTTCTCGCCGCGCGCCTGATTGCGCTCGTGAGCGGCGGGATGCTGATCGGCGCTGGTTATCTGCTGGCGCGCAGCTTGCTCCCACCTGCTCCGGCAGCGCTGGCGGCAATGTTGTTGGCGCTGAGCGGGATGGTGGCGCAATACGGTTTGCTGGTCGGCAGCGATATGCCGTTTGCCGCCTGCTTCACGTTAGCGGTGGCCGTAACCTTGCACGCGCATGCGCGACGATCACGCCCGCTAGCGTTCCTCGCCGGAATGCTGGCCGGCGCCGCGTTTCTCATCCGCCATCCCGGCTTGCTCTTGCTGCTATGGGGCGCCAGTGCGCTCTGGTTTAGTGGCGAGAAGCGCGCTGCCTTCAGCTTTGTGGTAGGATTTGCCGTGGCGGCAGCGCCGCAGGTGGTGGTGAACACGGCGCAAACCGGCCAACCACTGTTTAATCAACAAGCGAAAAATATCTGGCTGGCGGTCTACGCCAACACCGACTGGCAGCGATGGGACGAGGTTCCCAATAGCATTAGTCTGGTAGAAGTGATTGGGCGGGATCCCGTGCGCTTTCTGACTAACTGGGGCCGCAATATCGTAGGGTTTCTCGGCGCTGGCGCTGAAGATGTGAGTGAGTTTGGCCGGGCCGATCAGTTGCGCTTGCTGGGTTGGCCGGCTAATTGGTTGGCGATCGGCGGGATCGCGGCGGCGGGGTGGCGAGCGTGGCGCAATCGCGCTGACCGGCGTTGGCTGGCATTGATCGCCTTGATTGGGTTGTACGTAGCGGCGATTGCCACCGCCTTCATCTTGCCGCGCTTCTTCTTGCCGTTGGCGCCGCTGTACGCTGTCGCCGCAGCGTGGGCCTTGGCGCAGCTTTGGGGGAGCCGACGCTCGTTCTTGCTGGCGACGTTGTTTATCATCACCATCCTGCTCCCCGGCCCGGCCAATGGAGTGAGAGCCGTGCTGGCGGCGCAGCCGGCAGATGAAGTGGCTGCGGTCGAGTTGGTGCAACGCATGATGCCGGCCACGGATGCGAATCTCGTTGCCGCGATCCCCGACCGATTGCCGCTGGCCAAATACTCGGCCATCGCGCACCTGATCGACCGGCGGGTTCCGGTCACGGTGACGTATGCCGAATTGCAAGCACTGCGCGCCGATTACCTCTTATGGGATAATGGACAAGGGCCGCCGCCGCTGCCACAGCCGGATGCGGCCCGGATTGGTGCCGGCCGGTTCACGCTCTATACGATGCACGTATCTCGTCCAGCGGTGAATGAGGGTACAAGCAGCTTATGGAATATTCGCCAACCCAACCCATAGTGATCGAGCCGCCGCGTTGGTGGCGCATCAAGCTGGCCCAAGCGGTGAGACAACCCTCCGTGATCATCGGGGTGCTGATCGTGATCGGCCTCGCCTTGCGGCTCTGGTTTATTGCGATCAACCAGATCGATCCGCGCTTTTCGGCAGCCGATGACGGCGATTATTACGTGCGCGCCCTCCGCTTTGCCGTCACCAGCGAATATGTTGATAATTCGTGGCTCGTGCGTCCGCCCGGCCACATCTTCTTCTTCGCCGCTATGTTGCGAATCGGGTTATGGTTCGGCGATCCGGCGATCGGCATTGCCCTGATTCGCGCTGTCCAAGTCATCTTGTCATTGGCGCTCATCCCGCTTGGCTACGATCTGGCGCGGCGCTTATTCGATCAGCGCACCGGCCTTATCTTTGCGGCCATTCTTGCGGTCTGGATGCCGATGGTCGAATTGCCGGCGCTCATCCTCAGCGAGCCGCTCTTCTTCACGATGCTGGTCATCCATGCTTGGCTGCTCGTGCGTTGGCGCGATGACCGGCGGCTGCGCTGGCTCATCGGGGCCGGGGTGACGTTGGCATTCGCAGCTTTGGCCCGCTCGCCGGGCTTGGACGGCGCCGCGTTTGCGGTGCTCTTTATCGCGATCAGTCCGTGGCGCGCCGCTGACCAGCGCTGACGGCAGCAAGTTTTGCTCGCCTTGCTCGCGTTTCTGCTGCCGTTTGCGCTGACGATTGCGCCGTGGACGATCCGCAACTACATCCTCTACCGCGACATTATTCTGATTGATACCCTCGGCCCGGTTTATCTCTGGATCGCGATGAGCGATGCGGTACATGAAGGCCGTGGTGAAGGTGAGGCGAAAGGGATCTTACTGCGCAAGAAGAGCGGCAACAGTTTGTGAGCGCCGAATTGCGGCGAATCATCCAAACCGAGCCGTGGCGGTTTACGCGCTATCTCTGGCCGCACCTTCACCATATCTGGAAAGGGCAGTTCATCGAAGACTTTTTTGTCAAGGCCAGTTTCTTTGCCCGTCCTGTGCGCGAGATTTGGCTTGCCGGCATTCTTAGTGATCTCATCTGGCTCGTAATGGTGCTGGCGGCGCCTTTCACCTTGCTGTCGCGCCCTCGCGAAGGCGCGTTTCGCCCCGTGGCGCTGGGTTGGATCGGCTATACGTGTCTGATGGTGATGCTGATCCACGTCGAGCTGCGCTACCTGTTGCCGGTTGGGTTGTGGTTCGCGCTGTATGGGTCAGCGACACTGGCCCGGATCGGCCGCCAGCCGCTGCGCTGGGATCGCTTTGCGTTCGCCGGTCTCGCGGCCAGCCTCTTTCTGGCGGTGCTCATCTTGAGCTATCGCGACTACCCGCAGATCATCCGTGCCGGCCTTGCCCGCGAGCAAGCGTGGGCAGCGGCGCGACAGGCGATGGCGCGCGGGGATGCGGCTGCAATCGAACAGGCGTATCGGGCGATGCTGGCGGCTGATCCCGATTTTGCTGATAGCCGCGCTGAGTTTGCCAGTTGGTTACTGGCGCAAGGGTGGTATGATGAAGCTAGCCAGATCATCGGCGATTACCCCACCCATCGAAATAATCTGGTGCGGGGGGCAATCGCACGGGCGCACGGTGATACGGCAACAGCAATTGCCTTGCTGCGCAAAACCGAAGAACAGGGCGGCGAGGACATGCAACGGCTGGCGTTTGCGAGGTTAAGGCCGGCGCCAACCAGAACCCTGACGCTTGGCAACGACCTTGACCTCGGTTATCTGTACGGATTCGCCTTCGGCGAGCGCGCCGGCGAGACGACCTATCGCTGGCTGCAAGGCGACGGTGTGATCCGACTGCCTTTACCTAAGCCGCTTGCCGGCAATGAGATGCTGGCCCTACGGTTAGCCGCACCGGCGCTAACCCCGCTGACGGTCACGATTGGCGACCAACGCATGCCGATCATAGTTGCGCCGGGGGGCTGGCGGTTGTATTATCTGCCATTGCTGGCGCAGATGCAGGGCATACGCGAGGTGACGGCCAGTCTGAGCGCGCCGACGTTCTTGCCTTGCCAATCGTTGCCGAATAATGCTGATGCGTGCCCGTTGAGCGTCATGGTGCAGCAACTATCAATTCGCTAAAGGGATATGATGCAACCGATGCAGATTTCGTCGCAGGCAATGCCGGATGCCGTTCGCGACTATCCGTTTACCGTGAGCGTGGTCATTCCGGCTTACAACGAAGCGCACGGCATTGCCGGCGTGATCGAGCGGGTGCGCGCCGTCTTGCCCGCCGCTGAAATCATCGTGGTCGATGACTGTTCGCGTGATGAGACGGCGGCAGTCGCGCAAGCCGCCGGTGCGCGGGTCATCCGGCATCCGGTCAATCGTGGCAACGGCGCAGCCGTGAAAACCGGCATCCGGCGAGCGCGTGGCGAGGTCGTGCTGCTGATGGATGCCGACGGGCAGATGGATCCGCGCTATATCCCTGATCTGTTAGGCGGCATTGCTGATGGCTACGACATGGTGGTCGGGGCGCGCACCCGCGACACGCAAGGCGACTCGGTCTTCCGGCGCTGGGGCAACCGTGCGCTCGACGCGCTGGGCAGCTATCTGGTTGAAACCGAGGTGCGCGATCTGACTAGCGGCTACCGGGCGATGCGGCGTGACGTGATTATGGAGTTCATCAATTTGCTGCCCAATCGCTACTCATACCCCACAACCAGCACGCTGGCGTTACTGAAGGCTGGCTACCACGTCGGGTATGTGCCAGTGATCAGCCAACGCCGGCAAGGCGGCCAGAGCGGGCAAAAACTCTTGCGCAACGGCATTCGCTTTGGCCTGATCATCTTACGGATTGTCTCGCTGTTCGCGCCGTTGCGCGTCTACTTTCCGGTTGCCATCTCGATGCAATTGCTAGCCTTGCTCTCATTTTTGATCAGCTTTTTTATCACCGATCCACTGCGCTTCCACATTCCCAACTCAGCCGTGGGCTTGTTTGTCGGCAGCATTATCATCTTTATGTTCGGGCTGAATGCCGAGCAGGTCGCCGCTCTCCGCTTCCAACGCCCGCCGCGCATCGCTGAAGAGGAGTAGTGCGTCCATGCGACCCATTCTCTCATGGCTGCTTAGGTTGATTGGGCCAGCGTTGCTCATCGGCTTTCTACTCACCAGTGATCTCGGTTTATTGTGGGAGATTTTGCAATCGGCTGAGATTGGGCCGATCATCTGGTCGCTGGCGCTGCTGCCCCCGTTCGTCATCCTCAAATCATGGCGCTGGATTCAGATTTTGCGCGCGATGAACCTTTCGCTCGATCTGCCTACAGCCTGCGCCCTATATATGGTCGGCATTTTCTACGGTGCGGTGACGCCGGGGCAAGCCGGCGATCTGTTGAAGGCGGTTTACTTGCGCAATCGCGGCCAACCGGCTGCGCCGGCCTTGCTTTCGGTGGTGCTCGATCGGCTGTGCGACCTGATCATCATGTCGGCGTTGGGGGTGATCGGGGTTTTTGCGTTGGGACGCCTGTTGCCCAGCCGCGAGTTGCAACAGGCGATCGTAGTGGTAATGGGAGTCGGGCTGGTAACGGTCACGGTGTTGCTTACAGCACGCAGGCCGCGCTCATGGCTGCTTACCGTTGTCTTACCGCGAATCGCGCCGCGCTTGCGTTCCCGGCTCGATCAGTGGAACGAGCAAATGCACAGCCTGACGTTCACGCCAATCCTGATTGCCACCGTGAGCGGAGCCACCATCGCGTCGGTCTTTTTTACCTTCTTGCGGCTGTGGCTGCTCTACCTTGCACTCGATCTGAATGCAGTGCCGTTATTGGTGGTGATTGGCTCCTCAGCGCTCATCTCGGTCTTGCAAGCGTTGCCGATTTCGATCGGCGGCGTTGGGGTGCGCGATGTCGTGCTGGTAGCAACCCTCGCCGCGTATGGCTATTCGCAAGAACAGGCGTTGACGCTGGCGGCGCTCTTCTTGCTGATCAACGTCGAACATATCATTGTTGGCTTCATTGTCTCGCTTTGGTTCCCACTCGGGCGAAGTGGTACAATACCTTCATGACATACAATCGTTACGCGGCGGTGTATGATGGGAGCGGCCAGATCCGGTTTGCGCTGCTGACCGCGCTCTATCTGGAAGAGATCTTGCAGCGCCACCCGGTTGCCGGGCGGCGGATGCTTGATCTCGCGTGCGGCACCGGTACCTTGCTCGCCACCATGGCTGAACACGGCTGGATGGTGACGGGTCTTGACCGTTCGCCAGCGATGCTGGCGCAAGCGGCGAGCAAGCTCGCGAGGGTTGCAACAGCCGTTGAGTTGCGGCAGGGTGATATGCGTGATGTGGCCGGGTTGCTGCCGGCCAATACCTTTGATCTGGTCACATGCACCTATGATAGTCTCAATTACCTGATCAGCGCCAACGATCTGGCTGCGTGTTTGCGTGGCGTAGGGCACGTTTTGGCGCCGGGAGGATTGTTTGTCGGTGATATGAATACGCGCCATTTCTTGGCCGTCGATTGGGGCCAATGTTCGTTCAGCGAGCAGGCAGGCTATGTGCAGGTGGAACGTACCCATTTTGACCCGGTGAGCGATACGTCAACCATGTGGCTAACCGGTTTTATTGGCAATGATCACGACGGCTACGAGCGTTTTGACGAGATCCATATCGAGCGCGCCTACCCGCCAGAGCAGGTGGCAACGATGATCGAAACTGCCGGGCTTATGATCGAAGGGTGTTATGACGGCTTTACCTTTCAACTGCCTACCGCTAAGACTCAGCGCATCTGCTGGGTCGCCCGAAAACCGCTATGCCAAAGATTTTGATCCTCTCAACCGGTGGCGCATTAGTTATCCGGCGCGCGCTCGGCAGCCGTGACGATCAGCCGTTGGCGCTACGCTCTGATTTGATCGTAACCATTGAAGAATTCACGAATTTACCCGGCAGCCATCTCACGCCGCAGCAGGTCTTAGCATTGGTTCAACGGATTAACGCGCTGCGCGACATGTATGACGGGATCGTGGTTGCTAGCGGTAGTGATACGCTTGAAGAGACAGCCTATTTGATCGATCTGCTCGTGCCTGATAGCCCGCCGTTGGTAGTCACTAGCCTGCCGCGACTGAATGCGAGCGGCGCTATCGCGATCAATGACCTGCAGGCGGCGATCACCGTTGCAGCGGCGCCTACGGCATCCGGGTTGGGCGCGTTGGTGGTGGTTGATGATACCATTTATGCAGCATCGGTCGTGCAATCGCACTTTAGTCAGGGAACCGGCATGTTTGCAGCTGCCGGGGGCGCATTAGGCCGGGTGGAAGGTGACCATGCCCACCTGCATTGGCGTCCGCTGGCGCGGCAACACATCGCGGCGTCGCGTTTGGTTGAGCCGGTTGATTTGATCCGGGTCGCACAGGGAGCTGATGACCGGCAACTGCGCCACAGCATCGCTGATAATGTAGCCGGCATTGTGATTGAGACCTTAGGGAGCGGGCGGGTGCCGCCGTGGTGGCTGCCGGGGCTGAGCGAAGCAGTGCAACGGCGGATTCCGGTGGTGGCGACGAGCCGGGCCGGCGCCGGTGGGTTAGGCGACGAATTTGGCTTCGTCGGTTCATATCATGATTTGCGCAAATTGGGCGTGATCTTTGCCCCTAATCTGAGCGGGGTGAAAGCGCGGTTGAAGTTAATGGCTGCGTTGGCCGTGGCCCGTTCACCCGCTGAGTTGCGCGCGTTATTTCGCCCATCCGTGTAACGTCATCCGTCCGTATGTATGAACGTCCATCCCGTAGCGCCGCACGGCCGTGCGGCTCCAAAAAATGGATTATCGAGGGAATCATGGCCCCAGATCGATCAACCACCAATGTATTACCGCCGCCGGAAGAAAAAGCGGCCTATGTTGAGCAGATGTTTGCCCGCATTGCCCGCGGCTACGATCGGGTCAATCGAGTGATGACTTTTGGGTTGGATCAAGGTTGGCGGCGCAAAGTGGTTGAATATGTCGCGCCGCCGGTAAATGGCCGCGCGCTCGATGTCGGCACCGGCACCGGCGACTTCTTGCCGGAGTTGGCCGCGTGGACGCGAGATGGCATCGTCGTCGGGGTTGATTTTACCCTGCCAATGATGCAGGCCGGCCAACCCAAAATTGCCGAATTGGCGGCTGCGGGCCGGGCGGCCTTTGTCGCCGGTGATGCGTTGCAGTTACCGTTCCCTGACAATACCTTCGACGCGATTACTACCGGTTTCGTGTTACGCAACGTGACCGATATTCCCGCTGCGTTGCGCGAAATGTACCGCGTGGCCCGCCCCGGCGCGATGATGGCCTGCCTCGAAGTTGCGCGCCCGCGCAACCCGCTTATTCGTTGGGGGCACCGGATGTATTTCGAGCAGGTCGTGCCGTGGATCGGCGCCTTGCTCGGCGGTGACCGGCGCGCCTATACGTATCTGCCCCAGTCGGCGCGCGCCTTTCCTTCCCCCGATCGGTTGGCGGCGATGATGAAGGAAGCCGGTTGGCGTCACGTCTTCTACCGGTTGTACGGGTTGGGTGCGGTTGCTATTCACGTTGGCGCGAAAGTGTAGTAGCGACACGGGGTGCGAGAAGGGTCGTTGCGAACGTTGATTGAGAAGGTGACAGTGCTTGTGGGAGAGGCTCGATCGCTCAGTCTGTACCACATCTCGTTCACAACGGTGCGATGCCTCCGCAATCCTTCATGAGGTTTCCAATGTACGACGACGAGGATGATGATATCCGTCGCCGGGCGCAACGGTTGTCGCGTTTGCGCCGGCAGCGCGAGTGGATTGACGATGACTGGGACGAACTGCTCCCAGTTCGTTACCGTTCGCGATCGGTGAGTGGCGGGTGGCCGGCATCATTCATCATCTTTCTGCTCGTCATACTGGTGGTCGGGATCGGCGTGTTCTGGCTGTCGCAACGGCTGAATGCCCTTGGCTCGGTAGGGACGAACCTGCAAGTGATTGTGCAGACGCCAACCCCGCAGATCATCAGCGGGGCGGCGGTGGTGCAACGCATTCAGCAACTGAGCCGGTTAGAAACCAGCAAATATACGATCGAGCGGGTGATCGACATTCGCCAAGGGAGCAATATTCCAATTATTGGTGACTGGTTAGCGGGTGATGCCCTCTTGCTGATCGCCCATGGCACCGTGGTCGTCGGCGTTGATCTCAGCCAGCTTACGCCCGACGCCGTCACAGTTTCGCCCGACGGGAAACAGATCACCGTGCGGTTGCCGCCGGTGCAAGTCTTTAGTGCGACGCTCGACAACAGCAAAACGCGCGTCTATAGCCGTGATCGCGGTCTCTTCGCCCCTGAAAACCCCAACCTTGAAACGATGGCGCGGCAAGCAGCCGAACAGCAGATCCTGCAAGCGGCGTGTGAAGACGGGATTATGGAACAGGGAACGCGCAATGCCGAGCTGGCGCTGCGCCAGTTTTTGGGATTGATGGATGGCGTCGTAGTCGAGGTGATCACCTCACCACCGGCAGAATGCAAAGTTATACCGTAGCGATTTAAACAGCAATCTAGTCTCTGAATTCGAGGCGTTGTGGAATGAATGTTCCGTATGGCATCTTGATTGGCGGATTGGGCGAATATATTGATGAATATCTATCGCCGCTGCTCACGTCCGCTGGGTATTACGTTCAAATAGCGAGAGGCGCTGCCGTCGTATTCAGCACGCTGAACCGGCAAACCGATCTCGCGTTGATCGATTTGCCGGGAAGCGATCATCTTGATCTGCTCAATGCGTTACGTACTCAATATCCCGGTACGCTGGTCGTCTTGGGGCCGCGACACGACCGGCTGGTTGTGACGGCGTTCGCGCAGGGTGTCGATGACTATGTCACCCGGCCATTTCGCGCCGATGAGCTCATGGCACGAGTGCGGGCGCAGTTGCGGCGCTGGCAGCGTTATGCGCCGCCGCCGTTTACGCTTGGCCCCTTTGGCTTCGATCTCGCGGCGCGCACCATTACCTACCATGGCCGCCCGCTCGAACTCGATCTGTCATCGTTTACCTTGCTCAGCGTCTTGGCTGAAGCCCCCTACCGCACCTTCACCCCAGAAGAGTTGCTAGCATCGGTGTGGGGACGCGGGCAAATCCACAATCTGCCGTTGCTCGCAGCGACATGGCAAGGGCTCTGCCAGCAGATTGCCGGCGGGCCATCAACGAACGTGCTGGTTGGCGACTCCTACTGCGGCCTCGCGTTGTTACGGTCATAGCACCTCTGGCCATCACCCA
>FQKF010010375.1_pt1 | contig 20069 bp, 18 predicted proteins | sample 1504521 | NCBI WGS metagenome assembly FQKF01 (sample SAMEA4475357, study PRJEB15587) | soil metagenome | biome: Soil; feature: Field | place: India | collected 2015-03-11 | depth 0 m
TCATAACAGAAAGCTTTTGTGTTGTTTCCTCGTTCATAAGAAATGTGGAAATAGTTATTCAGTTTCATATGTGGAACGACAATTCTCCGGTTTATTGGCCATGGGGAAAGGGTGGGCTCCTTGCACTTTTTCTCACTTTTTCCTATACTATAGGAAAATATTCTTGAGGAGATTCTATGAGAGTATTACTCTTGGGAAGTGGGGGGAGAGAGGCGGCTCTTGCCTGGTCGATTTCTCGAAGTTCAAGACTTTCAAAACTCTACATCTGCCCCGGCAATGGGGGAACCCATCAGTTTGGTACCAATGTGGATATCCCGCTTACTCCTCCTTTTGATAGGCTACTCAAGTTTATCCAGCAGGAAGGGATAGAGATGGTGATTGTCGGGCCTGAAGCTCCGTTAGTCGCTGGTGTGGTAGATGAACTCCGTAAACATAAAATCAAGGTCTTTGGTCCTTCAAAAGCGGCGGCCCGTCTTGAGGGGAGCAAGGTTTTCATGAAGGAGTTTCTGGCAAGGCACGGGATTCCTACCGCTTTTTTTCAGGTATTTTCTAAAGCAGAAGAGGCCTATCGCTATGTAGAAAAACAGAACCGTCCTTTTGTGGTGAAAACGGATGGGCTTGCGGCTGGAAAGGGAGTCGTGGTGGCCAAAACGAAGGAAGAAACGATTGAGGCTATCCGGCGCATGATGGTGGACAAGGAGTTTGGTGAGGCCGGGAATCGTATTATTCTGGAAGATAGGTTAGATGGGGTGGAGGTGAGTGTCTTTGTGGTAAGTGATGGGAAGCATTATAAATGGCTGGCTTCCGCTCAGGACCACAAACGTCTTCTTGACAATGATGAAGGGCCAAATACAGGTGGCATGGGGGCCTATGCACCGGTGCCCTTTTTGGACAAGAAAACAGAAGAATTGATTCTCAAAAATATTATTGAGCCTACCCTTCATGGTCTCAAAAAGGAGGGCTATCCCTATACAGGGATTCTCTACTTTGGGCTTATGCTCACCAACTGGGGACCCGCTGTTCTTGAATACAATGTGCGTTTTGGTGATCCAGAGGCCCAGGTGGTGGTTCCGTTGATGAAGACAAGTGTTCTGGATCTTGCCTGGGCAACCGTAGAGGAGAAACTGGAGAATTTTCAGATAGAGTTTTATCCAGGGTACTGTGTCACCGTCGTTTTAGCTTCTGAGGGTTATCCTGGCACCTACAAAAAAGGGGTTCCCATTACGGGGGATCTCTCTCAGGAGGTGGATTGTTTTGTGTTTCATGCAGGAACGAAATTGGTTGGCCCCGGTCAATGGATAACCAGTGGGGGACGGGTACTCTGCGTGACAGCGATTTCTTCCACTCTTTCGCGGGCTATTGCCAGGGCATATGAGAAGGTCGAGAAGATTCATTTTGACGGTATGCAGTATCGGAAGGACATCGGGAAAAAGGGTCTTGCGATGAGATGATTTTTTTTGAAGAAAAGAGGGGAAACTATTGACTTTTTTGTCATTCGTGGTATAATGATAAAAAATAAAAATCCTAAACACTGGAAAGGAGGAGACTATGAGAAGGAGTTTCTCAAAGAAGCTTGTCGCTCTGGCAAGCGTGGTGGCTCTGTTGGGTCTCGTGCTGGTGTCCTGTGGTGGTGCCAAGAAAGAGGTAACCATCAACATCTGGGAACAGCATGATGACACGATTGACAAGGTGTTTGACGAGATGATTGCCGAGTTCATGGCTGCGAACCCCGGCATCAAAGTCGTCCGCACCCACTATGGGACAGAGGATCTGCGCGAGCAGTTCAGAACGGCTGCTCTCGGTGGTGGTGGTCCTGAGATGATCTTTGGGCCCAATGACAACATCGGTACCATGGTTCAGACCGGTATTCTGATGCCTCTTGACAACATGCTTGCCGGTGTATTGAAGAAGCTTTCTCCTGCAGCCGTTGAGGCATCCTCTCTTGAGGGCAAGGTGTATGGGTTGCCTATCCTTGTTGGAAACACCCTCACGCTGCTCTACAACAAGAGCATGGTTGACAAGCCTGCTGCTAAGATGAGTGAGATCATCGCTCTCACTGCCAAGTACAAAGATGGCAAGACCTATCCGATGGTATTCAACCAGACAGAGGCATTCTGGTTTGTGACCTTCCTTGGCGCTTTTGGTGGCCGTGTATTTGCTGCTGATGGCAAGACACCTACTCTTAATACTCCTGAAATGAAGAAGGCTCTTGCTTACTACTATGGTCTCAAGCAGAAAGGCGTGATTCCTCGCGAATCTGATTATGATGTTTCTGACAAGATGTTCAAAGAAGGCAAGGCCGCTTATCTCATCAATGGTCCTTGGTCCTTCCAGGGCTATGCTGATGCTCTCAAGGATAAGCTGGGTATCGCTGTTCTCCCTGTTGTGGATGAAACCGGCCTTCCTATCCTTGCATGGAACGCTGCCAAGACCGTTTCTGTGAATGCTAACATCAAGGACAAGGCTGTTCTTGATGCTGTGAAGAAGTTCCTTGAGTTCATGGCTTCCAAGGAATTCCAGGTGAAGTACGCTCTCGTGGCTAAAGAAAGCCCTGCTAACCTTGAGGCTATGGAGGATGATCGTATCAAAGCCGATCCTTTCATTGCGGCTACCGCTAATCAGGTGAAGCAGAGTATTCCTATGCCCATCAATGCTGAGATGCGCGCTGTATGGGATGCTATTGGGCCTACTCTGAAGAAAGTGATGACAGGTGCTTTGACACCTGAGGCTGCTGCTGAAGAGATGCAGAAGATTGCTGAACAGAAGATCAAAGAGATGTAATATCTACCGCCACCGGTCTCCTGGTGGCGTGTCTTTATTTTGAGGGAGGAGAGAGATGGCAACGGTAGCAACCACGGTCAAGAAACCTACCACGCAAAAATACAAACTGGTCAAGGGCATCGTACCTTCTGCTCGTTGGTATGAGCCAGTTGGGTTTCTTTCACTCGCGTATCTTGCGATTTTTCTTGTGATTCTTTTGCCGATTTTGTTTAGTTTTATGCTTTCTGTGTATGATATCCGAAACTCAAATATTCGCATGGTTCTCAATAGAATAGGGATCAATATCTTTGCTCTTCCTTTTGCTTTTCCTGACCTTTTCAAAGGTCTTGATAACTATATGAAACTTCTCCAGGACAAGGATTTTATTGGTACCTTTATTCGTTCTATTATCTGGACAGGGGTGAATGTGTTTTTCCATGTATCGATTGGTATCTGGCTCGCTACGCTTTTGAATAGAAAGCTTCCCGGGAAGTCGATTTTCTATGTGCTTCTCATTCTCCCCTGGGCTATTCCCCAGTATATTGCGGCTACCACCTGGAAAGGAATGTTTAACGCTCAATTCGGGATTGTGCCGGCTATTTTTGAAGCCATTGGGGTACACGATACCCTTCGTTTTGCCTTTGGGCTTCAGGATATTTCATGGATTGCCAATCCCTATCTCAACTTTGCGGCGTGTATTCTCGTCAATATATGGCTTGGTTTTCCCTTTATGATGATGATTGCTCTTGGTGGACTTCAAACGATTTCGTCAGACTATTATGAAGCGGCAGAGATTGATGGGGCTTCAGGCTGGCAGAAGTTCAACTATATTACGCTTCCTCTTCTCATGCCTATTATGGTGCCGGCTATCATCTTGGGAACGGTCTGGACATTCAATATGGTGAATATTATCTATATCTTTGCCGATGCGGGGCGTGTTTCAGAAGAAGCCCATATTCTGGTAACCAAAATGTATGTCGATGGTCTTCAGTATTTTAGGTACAGTTATGCGTCGGCTATTGGGGTGTTTATCTTTATTATTCTGACGCTTTTTGCGGTTCTCTATATGAAGGCAACCGTGAAGGAGGATTAGTATGGCTACGGCGAAGGGAAAAAAAGAAAAGAAACTCATCGATCGCTCCTTCTTTTTTGACAGGAAGGATTCTACAGCCACGCTTATTTATGTGTATATCAGTCTCATCATTATGTCTATTATTTCGGCATACCCCATATACTATATTTTCCTTTCTTCTATCACACCTGGGGATAAGATTATGCCAGATCCTTTTAGTCTCTGGCCGGAAAATGCCACAATCCAGAATTATATTGAGGCATTCAGAACCAAGCCTATTCTTCTCTGGATGTTCAATTCGTTGATTGTGTCTCTTATTTCAACGTTAGTGGCAGTGATCTGTGCTCTTCTCGCGGGTTATGGGCTTTCCAGATATCGGTTTCCCATGCGCTGGCCGCTGATGATTCTTCTGTTAGTGACGCAGATGTTTCCTGCACCGATGATTCTTTTGCCCCTCTATATTTTGATGGGGAAGCTCGGACTGATGAATCATCTGATGGCTCTTACGGTTCCGTATGTAGCAACCTCTATTCCTTTTACCACCTGGCTTGTGAAAGGGTTTTTTGATACCATTCCGCGCTCACTGGAGGAGTCGGCCTATATTGATGGGGCAGGGGTGCTCACCACCTTTTTCCGGGTGGTGATGCCACTGGTGCAACCAGCCATTGCGGTGAGTGCTATTTTCACCTTCCTCGGTTTCTGGTCTGAGTATATTGTCGCCCGTGTGGTGATTATGAGTGAAAAGTTTTATACCCTTCCCTTAGGGCTCATGCTTTTCCGGGGTGAACACAATACCAAGTGGGGACAGTATTCAGCTGTGGCTCTGGTAACGACGATTCCGGTACTTATTATCTTTACCATGCTTTCAAAGCAAATCGTCGGTAACCTCACGTTGGGATCTCTGAAGGACTAATTTTCTCTCTTTTGTGCAAAAGGAGAGAGGTAGATGAAAAGGCGCTGCGTATGCAGCGCCTTTGTTTTTTTTAGCGAAAGAAGGTGTTGTTGGTTTGGGGTTAGCCCGAATTGAAAGGAATTTTCTCTCATGGCAGCGAATGAGAGGGGCTTTAGAATTTTCGTGTGAGGTTGTATGCTAAGAGTTCCTCAAGGGATTTTTTGTAGCTTTCTTCCACAGGGAGAGAGGCTATTTCTTCTCTCACTATCTGGGCCAGGGCCTGTTGCTTTTGAGAGATGTTCTCCTGTATACCATACTTTTCAATGAGAGAATGAATATACGAAAGATGTTCTTTGCTGAGGGATGAGGAACCGAAAAGGGTATTGAGTTGTTTCTTTTCTTCTGGGGTAGCGTATTTGAGAAGATACCAGTAGTAGAGGGTTTTTTTGTTTTCCTGGATATCTGAACCGACGGGTTTTCCGGTGATACTTTCCTCTCCAAAAAGCCCTAATTCGTCATCCTTTATCTGAAAGATGATACCAAGGTTTTCTCCAATGGTTTCAAGACAGGCAATGGTGTGCTTCTTTGCTTTGCCGAGGATGGCCCCTATCATAAGGGGAAGAGAAAAGGTATATCGAGAGGTCTTGTAGAGGTAGATAGAGAGAATGGTGTTTTCAGAAAGGTTCTCGTCTGTGATGGAATAAAACACATCCTGCATCTGTCCTAACCCCACAAAACACATCTCCCGGGAAAAGGTTTGATAAATCTTGTTCTGAATTGTGGGGGAAGCATCAAGATTGGCAAGGTTTTCAAATCCAAGGAAGAAAGCAATATCTCCTACACAGATGCCCATGGATTCGCCAAAGTGATAGAATTGCTGGATATTCATGGTTTTGGCAAGTTCAGCGTACTGGTAGAAAATGGTCGTTTTCCCCCTTCTGGTGGTGTCCTGATCCATGATGTCATCGTGAATGAGAAGCCCGGTTTGAAAAAGCTCCATACTGACCGCGGCTTTCAGAGCATTGGGAGAATATGAGCCATTACACATTTCCTCGGCAAAGAGTATGAGAGCGCCACGAATCATTTTTCCCGACAGGGAAAAATCTTTGAGTCTTTCAATGACGTCTTTGCCCCAGCGGTTCACAGGATAGAGGTGAGGGAGTTGAGTGTCAAAGAATTCGGCTAAAGCCTCTTTGATTTTTGGACGGTAGGTCTCGAGGAATTTCATACACACCTCTTATGAAAAGGAATAGAAAGGGTATTTATGAATATCTGCATCAAAATACGCCATTTTGGTGGTTTTACTTTCTTTTTGTACACAATCCACGGATTTTTGGCAATTTGTCTGGCTGTCCAGGCATACATGTCAGCGGCTGTTTTGATAGGAATGAGCATACGGTAGGGGATGTAGGTATAGCCTTTTTCGGCTTCTTTTTGCCATTCAAGGTAACGGCTGATTTGCTTGTGGATATACTCTTCAAAGGCTTTGGGATTGGCGCGACAGGTTTCTTCTTTCAGGTTGGGAAAGGGGCTTTCGTTCAGGGGCAAATAGGTTCGACCAAACGAGAGATCTTCAGCTATATCACGAATGAAGTTGATGTACTGCATGGCTCTCCCAAGAAGAGCGGCATAGGGGAAGGCTTCATCTGGAAGTCCCATAATTCTTGCCATAAAGTAGCCTATGACCTCAGCAGATCCGTACATATACTGACAGGTTTCCTCAAGGGAAAGGCAGGTGGTTTTTGAGAGATCGGCTTCCATGGCCTCAAGAAAGGCAAGAGCCCACTCTTCTGGAAAATGAAGCTCTTGAGAGAGAGAAACAAAACTGTCAATGACAGGATTTCCTGATGGTTTTCCTTTTATAGCTTCAAGGTATGCCTGTTTGAAGGCATAAAAATCGTCCCTTTGCTGGGGAACACTGTCCACATAATTGTCGGCCACTCTCACAAAGGCATAGAGACGAAAGACCTTCTCTCTCATCGTTTTTGGAAAGAACAGGCTTGAGTTAAAATAGGTCTTGCTCCCTTTTTTGAAAATGGAGGTGAAGAGATTTTTTTCTGATGGAGTCATTGTTATTTCTCTTCCTCCTTGATGAGACCTGAGACAATCTCTGCTGCAATGAGCACCATAGGAACGCCCACCCCGGGATGGGTATAGTGTCCCGTATAATAGAGGTTGGGAACACGCTTTGAGTGATGGGCAGGGCGGAACACGGCAGTCTGGTTCAGGGTATGAGCCATGCCGAGGGCTGTTCCTTTGAAGGCGTGGTAATCGTTGGCGTAATCACTGACGGTGAAGATACGTTTGACCTCAATGGCATCGGTGATTGATTCGCCAATCACGTGTTCTACATGCTTGAGAGCATAATCAGCATACTGGTGACGCATCTCGTCATTATCCATGAGGCCAGGAGCAATAGGAACAAGCAAAAAGAGGTTTTCTTTTCCCTCTGGGGCCACGGAAGGATCTGTTTTGGACGGACAGCTCAGATAGAAACAGGGGTCCTGTGGCCAGGAAGGGGTCTTGAAAATAGTATCAAAGTGTTTGTCCCAATCGAGAGAAAAGTAGAGATTGTGATGCGTGAGATTTTTCAACCGTTTTCCAAGTCCTAAGTACATGATAAACATCGAGGGAGCCATCACCCGACTCTGCCAGTAGTTCTCTGAATAGGTCTGATGAGAATTGTCCAAGAGTTCTCGTTCTGTGTGGGCATAGTCAGCAGAAGATACCACGATCTCTGCTGGGTATGAGCCTTTGTGTGTCCTCACAGAGGTGATGCGGCTCCCTGTGTATTCAAAGCCGGTTACCTCTTCGCCTGTGTGAATGGTAACCCCGTATTGGCGGCAGAGTTTTTCCATGGCTTCCACGAGCATTCCCATTCCCCCCATGGGATACCATACGCCAAGGTTGAGATCAACATGGGACATGATGGAGTAGAGAGCGGGGGAGTTTTTGGGACTATTGCCCAAAAATACCATAGCATACTCTAAAATCTTTCTTGCCCGATGGTCATGGAAATATTTTCGAACAAAGCGATCCAGGGTAGCAAAAACATGAAGCTGGGTTCCCTGAGTGATCATTTTCCAGTTCAGGAAACTGAAGATATTTTTGTATTCCTTGTAGAGACATTCGTTCATGGCAATATCATATTTGTACTTGGCCTGTTTGAGGTAGGCAACAAGTTTTTTATCCCCTTCTTTTTCAAGGGAGGCAAAGGCTTTGAGAATGCCTTCTTTGTTGGCTGGAATATCAACGATCTCTTTTTTGTGAAAGAAGATGCGATAGAGAGGATCAAGGGGTTTTAGTTCATAAAAATCACTCACCTTTTTTCCAAAGAGGCCAAAATACCGTTCAAAAACCTCTGGCATGAGGTACCACGAGGGGCCCATGTCAAAAACATAGCCCTTGGTTTTCCATACACGAGCGCGTCCACCAAGCTCAGTATTCTTTTCAAGGAGAGTGACCTCATGTCCCTCTCTGGCTAACAGGGCAGCCACAGAAAGCCCTGCGTATCCTCCCCCGATCACCACAATTTTTTTTGCCATATAACCTCCTGAATATGGTATTCTAATGTTTGAAGTGCCGCACGCCTGTAAACACCATGGCTATGCCGTGTTCATTGGCGGCGTCGATAGATTCCTGATCACGTACCGAGCCACCAGGTTGGACAATAGCTACGATACCATCCTTGGCGGCTGTATCAACGGTATCACGGAAGGGGAAAAAGGCATCAGAAGCCATGACAGAACCCCGAACATCAAGACCTACCGCACTGGCTTTTTCAAGGGCAATACGTGCTGAATCCACACGAGACATTTGGCCGGCCCCAACTCCGATCACCTGACCATCTTTTACATAGACAATGGCGTTCGATTTCACATGTTTGGCAATTTTCCATGCAAAACGGAGGTCTTTCTCCTGTTCGCTGGTTGGTTTTTTGAGGGTTACAACCTCCCATTTTTCCTTTGACATGCCAATCTGATCCCATTCCTGCACAAGCATGCCCCCTTCGATGCGTCGGTAGCTCAGGCCCTGTTTTTCCCATGTGTTACCTTTGAGTTTCAGAATGCGGAGGTTTTTCTTGCTCTGCAGGATGGCAAGAGCCTTTTCTGTATAGTCTGGAGCAATCACAATCTCAAAAAAGGTTTCTACAATTGCCTGTGCTGTTTCTTCATCCATCGTTTTGTTCACCCCAATAATACCACCAAACGCCGAGACTGGATCGGTAGCCCTTGCCTTTTCAAAGGCTTCACGAAGAGTGCGCCCATACGAAGCCCCACAGGGATTGGTGTGTTTGATAATGACGGCAAAGGGTTCATCGCTTGCAAATTCTCTGACAATATCAAGACAGCCATCGGCATCAAGGTAGTTGTTGTAGGACATTTCCTTGCCCCAGAGGATATCCGCATTCAGGGTAGAGATGGAGGTGTCTCTGTAACTTCGATAAAGGGCGGCTTCCTGATGAGGATTTTCTCCATAGCGAAGAGAAGAGACTTTATAGAGAGGAATTCCCATTTCTTTGGGGAATTTCATGCCCACCATACGCTGAAAATAGGTAGAGATCATACTATCATAGTAGGCAGTATGAGAAAAGGCTTTGGCTGCCAAGATAGACCTGGTCTCAAGGGAAAGAGAGCCAGTTTTTTGTATCTCCTCAATGATAGAAGGGATATCTTCATTATCTACGATAATACACACATCATGGTAGTTTTTCGCGGCAGCCCGAATAAGAGCCACACCCCCTATATCAATTTGTTCGATAATTTCTTGAAGAGAAACACCCTCTTTTTGAATAGTTTCCTCGAAAGGATAGAGATTGACAACAACAAAATCAATAGGAAGGATATGATGGCTTTGGAGTTGCTCTTGGTGGGAAGGATTGTTCCTCATGGCCAAGATACCACCATGGATGATGGGATGGAGGGTTTTCACACGACCATCCAAAATCTCTGGAAATCCTGTGATAGAAGAAACCTCTGTCACAGGGATGTTTTTTTCTTTGAGGTAGCGGTAGGTACCTCCAGTGGAAAGAATCTCATATCCCTGTTGGACAAGGAATTTGGCAAGGGTATCACATCCTTCCTTATAATAGAGACTAAAAAGAGCTCTTTTCACAGCTTTCTCCTCTTTAAGATGTTTTTATTATAAGAAAGAAAAAAAAATTTTGCCACAAAATACCCTCACATCTCTTTCCTATCAAGAGTCTTTTATCAGGAGGTATATTTGTCTCTTATAAAATAAAAAAACCCGACAGGAAGAAGAGTCCTGTCGGGTCGGGGGGCAATGTATTTAAGGCAAGGAGAAAAGGCGGTGGGGACCTTTTCTCCTTTCAGAGGTCGTTTAATTCTTTTTGATTTACGCTTTTATTATAGGAACGAAAGGCGAGTTTGACAATACCACTACAGGGTAAAAGTTTTTCCACTCAAGGGTATTTTATACCACCAAAGTGGCATAATGGTCTGTGAGATATCTTTCTCAACGGGGTGTGATTGACACTTTTTTCCCTTGTCGTTATAATAAAGCATATAGGCTTTGTGGAGGGAGTATGAAAAAGTTTATCGTGATACCAATAGTTTTTTTTGTCGCTACTGGCTTTGCGCAGGAAACGGTTTCTTCGACTATTGTTCTTCCTGATGTGAAGATTGTGATAGAAGGTGATACCTCTATTCCACTTCAGGATCAAACGAATTTGACTCTTTCCGGGCAGGAGATAGATTTTGGCAGGGTGGACCTTGCGGAGCTTTCCAGACTACGCAAGAGTGAATACTACAAGGTAGAACTGACCAACCAGCGACGTTTGCCTTCCTTTTCATTGTCCAGTTTTCGTCTTTTTTACGGAACAAGTGAGCACCTCTTTTCTGATATTACCATCGGGAAGCGAGTGGATAAATTGAATTACCTTGTGTCTTATGTGAGAAGTTCTCGGGGAAGCCTTGTCCTTTCCAATGAAAGGCTCTATAATACCGAGTTGAAGCTTGATGATATCAATGTGGATGTGATTGCTACCCTCTCTCCTCAGTGGGAATTGCAAACAGAGGTTGGCTATTATGCAAGAGAACTGGGACTCTATACCAATGCGAAGGCTCTCTCGGAACAAATGAGGTATTTTCCGGCAAGGATAGGACTCTCTTTTATCCCTGATACCTATAGTCTTTTTACTGTAGCCGTAGAGGGGAATTATCTTGAAAGAAACAATAAACTTCTCACCACAGCGTACACCAATCAACTTTTTTATCATTTTTCTCCCACTCTTTCTTATGAAGCCAATTGGGCCAAGGATAATTTTCTCAGGATAGATGGACGCTACCTCTATCTTTTCCAGGACACCCTTTTCCACGAAGGAGAGATAGGACTTTTAGATAGGCTCAATGTTCTCACTTCTCTTTCGCTTGATGTGGGGGCAAGGGTGTATTTTTCTTCACGTGATTCCTTTTTCTGGTATCCGTTAGCGATGATTCGTTATCGCTATACCGATGTGTTTGTGTTTAGTGTTGGTATGGATGGAGAACGGAAGAGATTTGTCGGTGGGGATTTTATAGAAGAGAATCAATACTTTTTCACAAAAGCGGTGAGGTATGATCGCTGGACTCCTCAGGTTGGCCTTCAGTATATCCCGGTGGAAGGGTTTTCGCTAAAGGGAGCGCTTCTCTATCATTTCTATAGCGCCTATGCGCTTCCTGTCTATATATCCGAGATGGATATGTTTACCCATGAGATTCGCACAAATCTTTCTGTTCTCACCACCGAGGTGTCCCTTGACTGGAATCCTCTCAAGACGCTTCTTGTGAAAACCATGGCTTCCTACACCTTGCCTCTTTCTCCCGAGATGTATGAGGTGGGAGGCCTTGGGCTTTCTTCACTTTTAGAGTGGAAGTGGCAGGAGATTGGGCTTACAACGACGGTGAAGGGGATGTACTATCCAAGGATAAAGGTGGCGAGTGGTGTAGAGCTTCCTGATGCCCTTGTTGTCAGTACTGGATTTTCCCAGCAACTGGGGAAAGACTTCTACTTAGAGGTGTCTCTTGAGAATCTTTTCAACCAGAATCATTTTCGCAGGCCCTCTGTTCCTGAAGGAGGATTTCAGCTGGTTGGGGGACTTCGTATTCTTCTGTAGGGTAGGATAACGAATGGGAAAAGCCATTGAGCATGAGCCAGTGAAACTGGTGATAGGGATTCTCTTCTCTGATGAGCGTCGTTATACGGAAGCAAGAAAGCGACTATTGAATTTGTATGGCCCTGTAGATTATGAGTGTGAGCCTTTTGTTTTCACCTTTACCCATTATTATGATGAGGAGATGGGGCTTCCTATTTTTCGGACGTTTCTTTCTTTTGAGCGTCTCATTCAGCCAGAGGCATTGGTGGATATCAAACTTACCACCAATGCCATTGAAGAGGAATTGGCTGTGGAAGGAAGGCGACTTGTCAACTTAGATCCTGGTTATATGCAGATGGGCAAGTTTATTCTGGCTACCACCAAGGACCAGATGCACAGGATCTATCTGGCTAAGGGGATCTACGCCGAGGTAACGCTGCATTATCAAAAGAAAAGCTGGCAATCCTGGCCGTGGACCTATCCGGATTATGCCAGTGAGGTGTACAAGAAGATTCTTCTCCATATTCGAGAACTCTATTATGCCCAGTTAAAAGCCATAGGGGGAAATATTCCTCATAGAGCCACAGTGAGTCAAAAAAAACCTTCATGAGGAGAGGGTATGGATTATATTTATGAACTTGGGTTCAAGGTGAGAGACTATGAGTGTGATCTTCAGGGGGTGGTGAATAATGCGGTGTATCAGAATTATATGGAGCATACCCGCCATGAGTTTATGAAGTCCATAGGGCTTGATTTTGCTAAACTTCATGAAGAGGGGGTGGACGCCTTTGTGGCCAGAATAGAGATTGCCTATAAACATCCCCTTCGAAGTGGAGACGAATTTGTGTGCAGGCTTCGGCTTGAAAAAGAGGGAAGACTCAAGTATATCTTCTATCAGGATATTTATAGGCTTCCGGACGAACGTTTGATTGCGCAGGGAAAAGTCACCGCCACCACAACCGTTAATGGAAGGCTGGCTGTTTCTCCGAAGGTGGAGGAGGCTTTTTGCCGATTTCTCTCTCAGAATTCTACCACATAGTCCCTATCACGGGTGAACGTCACAGAGAGTTCGATGGGTTTTCCGTTTGTCTCAATGGGCTTCTGGTCCTTGTCAAGAAGCCGGAAGTGAAAACGTGTTCCCCTTACCTGAGTGAGTGTGGTTTCATTGGTGAGAAGAAGATTGATAGTAAAGTTTGTGGGTATGGTGAGGTTATTGCTCACATAGCGGAAAACCTCAAGGATCACTGGCCGGGAGGAAAGAAATCTGATACTGATAGCATCCCGGCTTTTCGATTGAACGGAGATGTTGGTGGTTAGCATTCCATAAGGGCTTTGAATCGTGAGGGACATACTGCCTGCGGTGAGGGCTGTTATCTGATGATTCGAAATGAGGAAGGCTTTCGACGAAAGAGTGGGAAGCGAGGTTCTCTTGATATTGTCTGTATAGAGGGCTTCAATGGTGACGCTGCTGGTGTCATTGATGCCTATCGTGGGAGGTTCAATGAGAACCTGCCAGGTGAGAAGGGATGGTTTTGTCTTTCCAAGGAATAAAAGCAGGGGGATAAAGACACGATTTTGCCACGATGATTCCGAGTGGGTCCCATTTCTATCTTCATAGTACCAGAGTCTTTCTCCAAGGTGGGGAGAGAGGGCTTGATATACATGTCTTGCAGGAATCATCATTTCGTCGGATTCTCTCCAGCCGGCATCAATATAGAGAAGGCCAATTTTCTTGAAGTCAAAACTCCCGATGTGGGAAAGCACCTGCTCATTTCCCCACCAGAAGGAGGGGGAAATGACACCGGCAAATCCAAAAACTTCCGGGTACCACATCTGAAGGTAGAATGAAGCCAGTCCTCCCATCGATGATCCCATGATACCTGTGGTTTTCGCAGAAGGGTCCGTACGATAGGAACTATCCACCCAGGGCTTGAGTTCTTCTACAATAAATCGGGCATAGTCTCCAAGAAGACCACGACCGGAGGCGTTCGTAGGGGGAGAATATTCCTCAATGCGTTTGGCGGTATTGAAGATGCCCACGATGATGCAGGGGGAGGCTTTTTTTTCTGATATCAGCCTTTCGAGGGCTTTGTCTACGTCCCACTTGATGGGGCTTCCTGCTCCGCGCAGACCTGTTTTCTGACTATCGAAGAGGTTTTGACCATCGTGCATATAGAGAACAGGGTAGCGGTTGGTGGAGGTGGAATACTCTGGGGGAAGATATATCACAATAGTTCTTGGACTGACAAATTGTGATGGAAAATTGCGGTGAACGATATACTGGACATTCTGAGAGAATCCCAGGGAAAGTAAAAAGGAGATAAGAAAGCCCGATAATCCTCTCATACTACAAACTCCTTTCAATTATATGCAGGCCTATACTTATACAATTTTCCGTATAGGATAAGAATAATCTGGAAATTTCTTCTTTTTTCTGATCAGTAATTTCCTGAAGAGATAACAAAAGAGGTTTACTTATATTGAGTATAGGGAAATTATCTTTGTTTTCTTGTGTTTTTTCCATTATTTCAAGAAAACATCCCAGGGCAATTGTTGATTTTCTATAGCCATAGTAGTGAAGAGAAAAAGTAAAACGATAGCTTTTATTTCCCATGTGGAGAATAAGACTTATCCAGCTTTTCGGAAGAGAATAATTATAATAATAATTATATTCTTTCGCATAGTTTACTATTTGAGAGAAAAACCAATAACTATTTTTATTTTCTACATCTGCTTCTTTTAGATTAATAAGAACTCTAATTGGAAGTTCTGGTTTGAGAGAAATATTCATGTTTACTTCTATTTGCTGAAGACATTGTTTGAGCAATAGGTGAAGAAATTTAATTTTCTCTTTATAAAAAGACTCATCTTTTTCTTGTTTTATTTTGAGTTTTTGAGTTATGCGCTGAATCTGGGCGGTAAATTCCCGTTTTTCCTCTTCTTCATAATTAAGAGCTTTTTCTATGAGAGAAATTTGCTGGGAGGCAACAAAACTGATGAAAGGTCCATATTCTCCCTTGTCTGCTTTTTCTAAGGCATCGATATATTCTGTTCTCTGATCTCTTGTTACAGTGAAAAGGAGATAGCCCTTTTTGATAAGAATAAAAGAAGTCAGAAGTCTTGACATCCGTCCGTTTCCATCCTGAAAGGGATGAATTTGAGTAAAAGCATGATGAAACCAGGCTGCTAATACCACAGGATGTGTGGAATTCTCATGTTCATAATAGAGATTAAGGAGTTTATCCATTTCACTGGCGACCTGTTCTGGAGGACAGTAAAGATATACGGTTCCATCCGAACGTTTTAGGTTATTGGGATGAGTCTTATATTCTCCTTTTTTTAATTCAACAGAAACTAGTTTACCGAGGGAATTTATGGCCTCTGTTGTCTTTTGATACTGTGTAAGTAATTGATGAAGAGATTTGATAAAATGGTTGGATAAAAGCCGTTCACTTCGTTCACTTTTAATATACTGGAAAATCATATCAACAGATTCTAGTTGACTTTTAAGTAATTTAATAAGATCAGAAGGATTAATATCCGTCTGATCTCTTTCAATGTAGGTATCGACAAAACCTTTTTCAATTAGAGTTTGTGTTAATCCACGATCAATATGATAGAGATCTTCTATTTGTCCTGTTTCAGTGGCATGTTCTCTTTTGATCATTTCTAAGAATGAAATGAGATTGTCTGACTTTTTAAAATCCTCCCATGAGTGGTAAAGAAGATCAAGTTTCTTGAGTTCTTCACTTTTTTCTCCTTCTTTTTTCCATGCTTCGTCAAAAAAAATACCCTTCCATATGGATATTTCTTTTTTCATACAGGCTCCTCCTCCTTTTTCTTTTTCTATCTATTTGTAGAGATCCGTTTTTCTATCTCTTTTACCAAAACGGTGGCAATGGCTTCTGGGGTAGGATTGGGGATTTTGAGGGAGGTTTTCTGGCCATTTTCGATGACAATGGCGGAAGATTTACCGATAGCTATCCCAATATCTGACTCAAGGGCTTCTCCCGGGCCGTTGACCACACATCCCATGATGGCCACCCTGAGGTACTCTCTGATATGTCTTGTCTTTTGCTGGAAAAGTTCCACAGTTCTGGCTACATCAAATTCCTTGCGAGCACAGGTAGGACATGAAATGATTTCTATCCCTTCCTTGCGTAAACCGAGGCTTCGAAGGATGATCCTGGCGGCTTCAATCTCATCTTCGAGGTTATCCCCCGTGATGGAAACCCGGAGAGTATCCCCTATGCCATCTAAAAGAAGGCTTCCAATACCGATGCCGCTTTTGATGAGGGCCTGACTGAGAGGACCGGCCTCGGTGACACCAAGATGAAGGGGATAGTCTCTTTGTGTGGCAAAAAGGCGGTAGGCTTCTACCATCGTGGGAACATCAGAGGATTTGAGAGAAACCTTGATATCAAAAAAATCAAGCTCCTCAAGAATCTGGATATGCCTCAGGGCTGAATCCACCAACGCTTCAGCTGTGGGGTGGGGGTAACGAGATCTATCAATGGACCCTGAGTTTACTCCGATGCGGATAGGGATACGACGCTCTTTGCAGGCTTTGACCACTGTTTCGACATGTTCTCTTTGGCGAATATTGCCGGGATTGAGACGGAGTCCGTCAATCCCCTGCTGGATACATATGAGGGCAAGACGATAGTCAAAGTGAATATCGGCCACTAAGGGAAGGGAGGTATGTTTTTTGATTTCCCCAACAGCGTAAGCACTTGCTTCATCCGGGATACCTAATCGGACGATATCGCACCCCACCTCTTCCAGTCGATGAAGCTGGTTCAAAACCGCTTTGACATCAACGGTGGGAACACTGGTCATAGACTGGATGGAAATAGGGGCATCTCCTCCAACAGCCACAGGGCCTACATAGATCTTGCGGGTTTTCCGGCGTGTGATCATGCGTATTCGAGAGCTTCACGGAGGGTGAAGCGACCTTCGTAGAGAGCCTTGCCGATGATAACCCCTTTGAGTCCCATAGGTTCATATTCTTTGAGCTTTTTGATGTCCTCAAGGGAAGAAATACCACCGGACATGATAATCGGGATATCAGAAACCGTAAGCATGGTCTCAAGGGCATCGTAGTTGGGACCTTCAAGGGTTCCGTCACGACTGATGTCGGTATAGATGACCTCCGATACCCCAAAGTCTTCAATCTCCTTCAAGAGATCTACCGCGCGGGTGGAGGTAACTTCCTTCCATCCATTTTTGACGACAAACCCATCGGAGGCATCAATAGCAATCACCACCCCATCAGGGTCACTCTTGCAGAGGTTTCGAACAAATTTACGGTTATCTATCACAGCGGTTCCGATAACCACCTTGTGGACCCCACGACTTCGCAGAGCGCGAATCACCCTGTTGTCGCGAATACCTCCCCCGACATCAATCTCAATATTGACCTCCTGGACAATCCTTTCAATCAGGTCAAGGTTTTGAGGTTTTCCGTTGAAAGCCCCATCTAAGTCCACAATGTGGAGACGTTTTGCACCCTCTCTTTCCCAGAATTGAGCCTGAAAGATAGGATCATCCGAATACACCGTCTCAAATTCAGGGTTCCCTTGAACGAGACGGACACACTTTTTGTTCTTGATATCAATTGCTGGTATGATAATCATACAATGCCTCTCTCTGATAGAATAGAAAGAAAGTTCGAAAGAAGACGAAGACCAAATTTATGGCTTTTTTCTGGATGAAATTGAAAACCAAAGATGAAATCCTTCTGGATGCCGGAGGTATATCGGATCCCATACTCCGTTTCGCAGGCAATCACTTCTTTTTCCTCAACTTCGGGATAGTAAGCATGATCATAATAAAAATACACATTCTGAGGGATAGAGTCAAATATTTCTTTTTCCTGTTTGATGATAGTAGTACTCCATCCTATATGGGGGACGGGGAGATCTATCTCAAATCTTACGACGCGCCCTTTAACAAAACCAAGTCCTGTGGTTTTTTCTCCTTCTTCCCCCTCTTCAAAGAGGAGCTGATACCCAAGGCAAATTCCTAAAAGAGGCTTTTTGTTTGCTACGTGGTTTTCGAGGGTTTCAATCAGGTGCTGGTTTCGAAGGTGTTTCATGGCATCTCCAAAGGCCCCAACACCGGGAAGAATGAGAGCCTCAGCTGAGGCTACTTCCCTGGCGGTTCTCATCACGGAGAGTTTTTCTTCTGGAACCCCAATACGACGAAAGGCATTATATACACTGGCGATATTTCCCATGTCGTAGTCAACAATCCCAATCATGGCTTTTCCTACGCTTCGAAGTAGTCTTTGGTAGTGGGGAGATGAGAAGGGTGTTCGTTGTCGATGTGGATAGCCTGTTTCAGGGCATGGGCAAAGGCTTTGCAAGTCGCTTCAAGAATATGGTGACGGTTTTCTCCCCGCTGGACAAGTACATGCAGGGTATAGCCCATTGAGGCAAAGCCCTGAAAAAACACATCGCCTAATTCCATATCAAATGTTCCTATGAGGCCGGGAAAATTTCGAAGATTTGACACATAAAAGGGTCGTCCACTGATGTCAATGGCCACCTCTACTAAAGCCTCATCCAGGGGGATAATGGCCCATCCGAAACGACTGATTCCCCGCTTGTCTCCCAAGAGGTGCATCACCGAACGACCAAGAAGAATACCGCAATCCTCAACCAAGTGGTGATAGTCCACATGGATGTCGCCACTTCCACTGAGAGAGATATTGATGAGACTGTGACGGGATATGGTCTCCACCATGTGGTTGAAAAAGCCTACCCCCGTATTGATCTCATAGGTGCCGTTGCCATCAAGGTCCAGTGAGAGGTCAAGGTGTGTTTCCCGTGTCTTGCGGGAAAATGTCCCCTGTCTCATATGGCTCTCCTTCTTTTTTCCCCTCTTTTATTTTAAGGCAAGATTTTTATTTGTCAAGGGGTAAGCCGTGAAGGTTTTCTCATAAAAAGAAAGAGAATCGTGAGAACAAGAACAAAAAGCAGGTGAATACCTCCAAAAAATATATACCACTGAACAAGGGAGAGGGGAAACACACGAAGAAAAAGTATCATGAGTATGGCGGTGAATCCCCCATAGATCCAGAGAGAGGGGATGATCCAGTGGTTTTCTTCAGCCACACTATAGTTGACAATGAGTTGCAAAAGACCAAGGGGAAGACAATAACCAATGTAGAGAGGGAGAAATTCATACCCAAAGGGAGAACCAAATAAGAAACTGAAAAGCCATTTTCCGGTGATACGCACAAAAAGATACGCCATACCAAAAAGAAGCCCAATGATGCCCATTCCCCGGAGAAAGAAGCTATCTTCACCCTCTTTGACCACATAGGCAAAAACGACGTGGGCAATAGTGAGAGAAAGGGCTATCAAATTCTTGCCAAAGAGACTGGAAAGGTTCACCATTTTTCCATACTCTGGGAGAAAACGATTGATCATCGTCTGATCAAGGACAACTAAAATCCCGAAGGGGAAAAGGACCAGAAGGGCCTGGAGAAAGGGACGAAGAAGAGGAAGTTCTTTCTCCGGGAAAGCCACCTTTTCCTCTTTTTGAGAAAAGAGAAGAGGAAGAAGGAGAATCCCTATCCCAACAAGACCACTCACCACAGAAGCCCCGAGAGCCCCATAGGCACTGAGACCCAAGAGCATAGCCCCTGTGCCCGCAAGAAGTCTTGATATACCCTCTATTCCCATATTGAGACTGAACATATCAAAACGAAGCATTCCCTGATAGATTCCTCTGAGACCAGAGAGCCACACCCAGCCTTCTAATACCAGGAGGCCCAGGGGAAGAAGCAGGGGATATTTTTGTCCGTAGAGAAACCACAAAAGAGGAGAAAGCACGATGTATCCTATGGTAGACCAGAGGGCTAATCGGAGAAGAGAAGGGAAAAGAAAAGCCACCTGAGAACGGAGAGGGAGGGAATGTTTTCCCGTAGCCTTGGTAACAGCGAGCTGAAAGGAAGGAAGGGGGAGAGCTAACAGAAAGTAAAAAAAGGTGTTGTAAGCGGAAAAGGCTTCTGGAGACAAAAGACGAACGGTGAAAATACTATACACAAAATTCGCTAACGTCAGGATACCAAAACCAGCCAACGAAAGAAGCGTGTTTCCTATAAAATTTTTTGCTCTCATGATTCCCGCTTTGGAAGTGTTTCTCCCATTGAGTATAAGGAAAAAGCGGAAAAAAAGCAATGGGGAGGGGAAAATTTACCTTCATCGGTGTTGAGAAATGAGACCCTTGCACGGGTGTTTTCT
>FQKF010027894.1_pt1 | contig 20014 bp, 15 predicted proteins | sample 1504521 | NCBI WGS metagenome assembly FQKF01 (sample SAMEA4475357, study PRJEB15587) | soil metagenome | biome: Soil; feature: Field | place: India | collected 2015-03-11 | depth 0 m
AGGTCTTCTTCTGTGATAGCAGTTTTGGGAGCCTCATCAACTGCTCTCTCCACTGAAGAGGGTGGCACAGGTTCGATATAAGCCCCCAAAGAGCGATAGACGGCGAAATACTGCTCGATGGTGTTTTCCCAAGAGAAGTCCACATGCATGATGCGTTCGCGCACGATGGCAGTGGTGTAGGGGTCGTTGTACCACATAGAAGCGGCGCGATAGACAGCATAGGCGGCATCCTCGACGTTGAATTGCTCAAATCGGAAACCACGCCCTGTGCCATCGGGTTCACCAATATCGGGCACCGTATCTTTTAGGCCGCCCACAGCCCGCACAATAGGGATGGTACCGTAGCGCATAGCATACATCTGGTTGAGGCCACACGGCTCTACCCGAGAGGGCATGATGAGAAAGTCTGAGCCAGCATAGATCTGATGGGCCAAAGCCTCGTTGTACTCCAGCACGGCATTAAAGCGGCCTCGGGCCTCGTGTGATAGGAGTCGGAACTGGTCTTCTGTCCAGTTTTCGCCCGTGCCTAGCACCAGAAAGGCTACACGTGCACCGGCGTAGATAAAGCGGCGATACACGTCGGGCAGCAAGTCGGCGCCTTTTTCGCGCACTAAGCGCCCGATGAAGCTGACGATTGGGTAATCTTCGGGCAGGCCGAACCACTCGCACAAGGTGCGCTTGTTTTGGGCTTTGAATTCGGTAATTCTTCTGTCTTCCAGCCGGTGCTGGATGGCCGGGTCGGTTGCCGGGTTCCATACCTGCACGTCAATGCCGTTAAGGATGCCGCGCTGTTTGCGCCATTCCTGGCGGAAGAGCGGCTCCAGGCCGAGGCTATTCTGGTGTAATTCAAACAGATACGACGGTGAAACGGTAGTAACGGCCCAAGCTGTTTTAATGGCGGTGGCCATAGGGTTGATGGCGCCATTCCAATCCAACAGGTTGCGGGCAGCGGCTTCGTAGGGCGGCAGCAGGTGACCGTTTCTCCAGCTGAAGGCTCCTTGATATTGGGCGTTGTGAATGGTGAACACCGTTGGAATGGGCGCCAGCTGCTGATAGGCCGGGCAGTATTTGACCATCCAAGGGATGAGCGCTGTGTGGTGGTCGTGGCAATGCAGCACGCGCGGGCGGTGGTACCACGGGAACGACAGAAGCCACTCCAGCACCGCCTGTTGGAAAGCAATGTAGCGGGTAATCTCATCGCCATAAGGCCGGCCTGAAGGGTCGTTGTAAATGCCCGGGCGGTCAAATAAACCTGGAATATCGGCCACGAATAACGGATAGCCCAGCGGATTGCCCGCCTGCTGCTGAATGCGGAAATACCAGGGTTGCCAGTTGATCCAGGTAGTTCCTTCAAATACAGTAACCCACTCTTGGTTGTTAATCCAGCGCAGGTCGTATTTGGGCAAGATGGCGGCCGAGAGGACACCAGCCTGAGTATTGTACTTGGGCAAAGAGCCAACGACGTCACCCAAACCACCCGTTTTGGCAGCAGGGTAGCATTCGGCAGCAGTGTGTAGGACTTGTATCATGAAGTGTAGCTTTTCGCCTCAGCGGTTTGATGGGTAAATGACCAGAAGTCGAAGGCCGTACCATGTTTGGCGACGGGTTACCTAGATGTTGGCAGCAGTCGCCGCACTTTTTGCACAACAGCCAGGGCAGCGTCAGAGGTGGCCGCTAACTGCTCATCGCTCCAGTCAGGATTTTTGCGCATAAAAGCCGGCAACGCCATTTCAATGCCTTCTTCGCGTCCGATTTCGATACCTTTCTCAAAGCCCTCCTCCAAGATCTGTGCGTAGGTGGTTTTGGCCCGCTGCTCTAATGGCGGCGGCAATGTCTGGCTCAAATTCATAACCTCATCTTTCGATAATGTGGATGATTGTTGCAAATACGCAGATGTTACCTCAAACAGATGCAGCAGAACCTCCTCACGCGCATTTTCGAACACAAAAATAAGCAGCCGGCTGAAATAAACGCGCAGGCTCGCGCATGTTTAAGCGCCGGCAGTACATTGCGCAACAATCGAAAGCGACGCCTCTGCTTAATCGTCTCATCGCTCAGTGCCTGCACGTTCGCGGACAAGACGTCGAAGTGCGGAATGTAGCCCTCTAGCTCTTCGGAGACATCGCCGTACTGCTCGCACAACGGCGGCACTTCCCAGGGCTGCTCGCCGTAGTAAACGAGTACCGATAGGGTCAGGGTGAAGCACTCAAGGCCCTGGCGGATGTCTTTTTCCTGGATGCCGAGCAGGTATCAGCCCAGTTGCACATGGATGTATCGCCCGGTGCTGACGCTTTTATGCTCAAAGAGGAGGTAGATGCGCACGGGTGTGCCGTCCTTAGTCTGGCAGGTATAGACGACGTCAAAGGCTGCGTTTTTTAGGTCGTCGCCGACTAGCTTTCGGAGGAGAGTTGAAGGGTGCTCAGGTCCAAGAGTTCGACCTGTTTGGCGGGCGGGAATGCCTGCAAGGTTTCGCGGACGACGAACATAATTTGCAGTACTGACAGGAGGTAGTGGTCGTGCGGAAAGCGTATAAGAGGCATTTTTTGGCCATTCAGGCTTTGCTGGCCATTGTCAGAAGCGATACTTCTCCAGGAGCCGACGAACCCGTTGCTGTATGTCCGGGTCGGGTTCGAGTTCGGGTGCATGGTGCGGTTTCTTACGGGCGTCAATGACGAGCGGGCCGTGACAGCCCCAATGTTTATATTCGATGAAGGCACCCACGCCATAAGTGTCGTGGCTGGGATTGGCGCGAGTGAAAGTTACCCATAAGAAGTTATTCAGCGTGGCTGCGGTGAAGCGGCTGTCATCGGTCAGTACGATGAGAGCGACGTCGTTTAAGGAAAAGCGCTCGAGCCAGCGGCATAGGTCCTCTACTTGTTGGCGGGCTGTTTGTTCTACCTTAAATTCAGGGGCCTTGATGGCCAACACACCCGGCAGGCAAAAAGTCGGCGTATCGAAGCCAACAGGCAGAGCGAAGTTTTCGGGTAGTTCAGTGCTCAATCGACGACGTTTTTCGCCCCGACAGGCGACAACGACTTTGGAGCCGGCATTCCAGCCGGAGCCGGAATAGTCGAGTGTGTCTATGGTAGTGCGGGTATAGAAATGCAGGTCCCGCGTCCAGTCCACGCGCTCCAGCACGTGTTGGAAGAAGTGAGGAATGTCGTGGGTGCTGAGGTCAGGATCGTCGTCGGCAGCAGCAATGAAGAGAAATTTGGCCAGCGATGTCTGGCCTGAGCCGAGAATGCGGTTGGCTATAGTGAGGATTTCCTCAGGCACGCGCTCGCGGAAAGGCATGTACCGTTCGTGGCCAATAGCCAGCAAGAGAGGATGTACACCTGCGGCATCCACAGCGTGCAGCTCCTTCAGGCCAGGAAACTCTTGCGGCGTTAGCGGGGCTACTAATTCGTGGATGAGCCAGCCGAAGCTACTGTCCTCTTGCGGCGGGCGGCCCACGACAGTGAAGTGCCACAGCGGGTCTTTGCGGTGATAAACGCGGTGCACGCGCATAACGGGGAAATCGTGCGTCAGCGAATAGTAGCCTAAGTGGTCGCCAAAAGGGCCTTCAGGTTTCTTGACGCCCTTGAGGATTTCACCGGTGATGACGAAGTCAGCATCACTGCTCAGCAGGAAACCGTCGCGGCGCACGTAGCGGAATCGGCGCCCGGCGAGCATACCCGCAAAGGTGAGCTCGCTCAAGCCCTCGGGCAGCGGCATTATGGCTGCAAACGCATGGCTGGGCGGGCCGCCGATGAAGATGCTGCAGCGGAACGGTTCCGGGCAGTCGTTGTATTTGGCGTGATGCACACCAATGCCGCGATGTAGTTGGTAGTGCATGCCCACTTCCTGGTCGGGCACGTACTCGTTGCCGGAGAGCTGGATGCGGTACATGCCCAGATTGGAGTGGAGCAGCCCGGGCAAGGTGGGGTCTTCGGTGAACACCTGCGGAAGGGTGATGAATGCACCGCCATCCATGGGCCAGCTTCTTATCTGAGGCAGCTGGCTGACGGTCGTCGCTCCGTACAAGATGGGCGGTGGCAGCAGGCTCCGCATAGGCAGCGCCGACAGCGCTGTAAAAGGCGCTGCGACATAGCGTAAGGGTGCTCTGAAGAAGGCAGCCGGGTCTTTCTTGAGTTCGATGACGCGCTTGACGCGCTCCAGCGTGTGGCGGAAAAGGAAATCCGTGCGCTCAAACGTGCCGTACAGGTTGCTGACGCCCTGGAATGGGCTGCCTTTCACACGCTCGTACAGGACGGCCGGCCCACCGCGGTCGAAGACCTGACGATGAATTTCGGCGATTTCTAAATTGGGGTCAACTTCCTCGCGGATGCGGAGCAACATGCCGTGGCGCTCCAAATCGCGCACGGCATCGCGCAGGCTGGCATAGCTCATACGGTGAAATTCGCTACTGTGTGGGAACGTGCCGCCAAAACAACGCCCGCCCGTGTAAGGTTGGGCCAAAGTGCGCTTTTACTCGCGGATGTGTGCCAACCGCGCATTCTGATAGCGCGGCTCGAGCAAGAGGTTGTGCACACTCCTGATGGTCTCCCGTGGCCCCATATCCACGGCTGTATTGACGAGCCAGCTGGGCAAACTGCCGCTCGGGTGCGAGTACAAGTAGTATTCCACCGATAACATGCCAGACCCGGCAGGCGCGATGAGCCATTTGGAATGCGCCTTACGGATGCGGACAATGCCCTCCTTCTCTGGCAACACATCGGGCGCTGCTATGCTTGTCCATACCAGAGCCCGTGTTTGCGGGTCTTGCTTCAGCTGTGTGTGCATAATCAGGTCGCGGTCGCTCAGCGGCCACGGAAAGTCAAACCTGACGTAGTAGTACATCTCCGTTTCCGAGACGCGCTTGATGCATCTCGACTCTACAGAGCGATACACCCATTCCGTGTAGCGCGAAGGGTCATCGAATAAAAGCACCATTCCTGGCAGCGATGCCCACACATGGGTTGTCAGCTTCAGCTCGTACACGTCTGCCGTTTGGCGGTAATAGACCTTGACACCGTCCTTCTGGTTTTTCAAAATCCATTCGCCGGATTTTTGGGCATTTAACGGCTGAGCAATTGCGCCAAGAAGCAAAGCAATTAGCAGGGTCGATGGGAGTCTCATAGCAGATAGAGAGGGCAAACAGTATATCAATCACAGCGGCCAAAACCGGACCGAAGTACGCCAATGAAACGTTAACACTACCCGTCAGTGCACCATTACGGCAGCATTAGTATTCGTATCGAACTGTAAGCGCGCCAATGAGCTGTAAAGACCATCCTCACGGGCAGAGAGTTCCTCGTGCGTGCCTTGCTCCACAATGCGTCCGCCGTCGAGCACATAGATGAGGTCGGCAGCACGCACTGTAGCAAGGCGGTGTGCTATGATGATGCTCGTGCGGCCTTCCATGAGATTATCTAAGGCCTCCTGTACCACGCGCTCGCTTTCGGCGTCGAGCGAAGAGGTGGCTTCGTCTAAGAGCAAGATGGCCGGGTCGCGCAGGATGGCTCGCGCAATGGCAATACGCTGGCGCTGCCCTCCCGAAAGGCGAATGCCGCGTTCGCCCACTATCGTGTCGAGGCCCTGTGGGAACTGTTGAATGAAATCTAAAGCATTGGCTTTACGCGCAGCCTCAACGACTTCCGCCTCATTCGCTTCGGGTCGACCGTAGAGAATGTTTTCGCGAATGGTGCCGCCAAAGAGAATGACCTCTTGAGGCACTAAAGCGAAATTGCTCCGATACGAGGCCAAATCATAGTCGTAGATACTGACATCGCCCACGCGGATGTCGCCCTTTTGCGGGCGATGAAACTGCAGCAGCAATTGCATGATGGTACTCTTACCCGCGCCGCTCTGGCCGACCAAGGCCACCTTCTTACCCGTCGGAATGGTTAGCGTAACGCCTTTCAGCACCTCCACATCCGGGCGGGTTGGGTAAGCAAAATGCACATCGAGCAGGCAAACATCGGCATCCAGACGACGCGCGGGCCGATTGGTCTGAGGCCTTTCTTCTACTTCGGAGGGTAGGCGCAAAATCTCACGCACGCGCTCTGTGGCGCCCAGCGCGCCCACCAGCTCGGTGTAAAAATTACCCAAACCCGCAATGGCGCCGCCAATGACGGCTGTATAGGTTACAAAGGCAATCAATTCGCCCGCCGTCATTTGCTTTGTCTGTACTAAATACATGCCGAAGCCCAGAATAAAGAACAGCGCTCCAAAGAGCATCGTGATAATAAACACCGCAAAAAAAGCCCGCCCTGAAGCGTATCGCATCGAGACATCCACCACCCGGTTGTTGGCGCGCGCATAGCGCCCCTGTTCAAAAAGCTCGTTTGTGAAAGCTTTGACCGCGTGAATGCTCTGCAGCGTTTCGTCCAAAATGGTGTTGGCTTCGCCCAGGGCATCCTGTCGTTGCTTCGACAAACGCCGCACCCAACGGCCAAAAATCAGCGCACCGATGACGATAATTGGAAATGTGGCCAGCATGACGCCCGCCAGCCGCGGCGACATCCACGTCAGCAGCACGATACCACCCAGCAATACAAGCAGCTGGCGAATGAACTCCGCCAGCACAAAATAGAGTAGATTGTACAAGCGCTCGATGTCGTTTGTCAGGCGGCTAACCAAATCACCTACCCGGTTTTTTTCAAAAAAAACAATTGGCAGTGTAATAAGCCGCTCATACAGCGCGCGGCGCACGTCCGCCGTGCCGCGTTCGCTTACCACGGCAAAAAGCCGAACTCGCGCATATGAAATCACGCCCTGAAAGACGAGAATGACAGCCATCCACAGGCCAATGCGCCTCAGGTCAAAGTCGGCCACCACACCCTGAGCCACGTCGAGCATCTTCCCGATAAGGTAGGGAAAGAGCATGAAAACGCCGCTGGAAAGGAACAGAAGCAACAGGCCAGCGAAGAAGTGGAACCGATAAGGGCGGATAAAATGGAACAAATAAAGCGCCTCGCGTAAGGACTCTCGCGACAGGCGCAGTCGAGTTTTTTCCGAATTCATGGGTGCAAAGTTGCAGCCATAAACCGCGCTTTTGCGGAAATGTTTTGCGCTGACTGTGAAACTTTCGCGCTTACTTTGCCCCACGTAAGGCATTTCTGCGCATGAACACACGCCTGTTTGCTCCGGTCATCGTCTTCCTTATTTGGAGTGCCATCTGCTGGCGCTGGTATGTCTGTGGCATCAAAGAGCGGTGTGATGGCGCCGCTGCCCAGCCCGCCGATGCCGGATACGCCGTGCCCTTCTCCGTCGAGACGTACATCCAGGAAAACGCCGCCGAGCCGGCACTGCCTCAAGCACAGCCGTTGCCACAGCCGCCCGCGCCGCCTCAAGGCGCTGGCGATGACGTAGAGCGGGTTTCTTTTAGTGAACTACCCGACCAGGTGCTCATCCATTTTCCTTATAACTCCATCCGCAAGCAGGACGACGCTGCCGTGGAGGAATACCTGTCACGCTTGGCCGAATACCTCAAAACCAGCGGACAGGGAGTAACCATTACCGGCCACACCGACGATGTGGGCGATCCGAAAACCAACTACCGCCTCGGCCTGCAACGCGCCCAGGCCATTCGCAAAATCCTGGTGAGTAAGGGCGTGCCTGCCGAGCGCATCAACTGCTTTTCCAAAGGCGAAAAAGAACCCATTGCTACCAACGACAACCCGCGCGGACGCTACAAAAACCGACGCGCCGAAATCCGTATAATACCCTGATATCCTGATACTTTTATCCCTCTTAAAGGCAACGCATGTTCCAACAGAACGTCTTCCAGGGTCCAGGCACAGGCACATTTGCCACCCACACCTTCGAGATCCTCTTCATGCTCCTCGTCGCCGCCCTCATCGGCTTGTGGTTGGGTTGGCTACTGTGGAGCCGCTATCGCCAAAAGGCAGAGCAACTGCAGACCGAAAACGCCAGCCTGGCAGCCACAGCCCAAGCCTTACGGCTGGAAGTCGAAAACCAGAAAGCCCAGTATGCTGCCACAGAGTCCGAACGCGCCGCGCTCGAAACCCGCGTCCAAAGCTTGACGTGGGAGAGCCAGAACCTGCATAAAACTATAGACCTCTTGCGCAGTGAATTAGACGCCCTTCAGGCGACTAATCGCCGCTATGCTTCCGAGCTGGGCATGAGTCTGGAACCCGATGCCCCATCAGAAGAAGTGCCCATGGACATCGAGGCACCCGCTAACGCCACGCTGGTCGAAGGAGGCGCCGACGACGATGCCACCACTCACGCCGGTGCCGAAACCGACCACAACCAGGGAATGGCAGCAACGCCGGGCGGGCGGGAAATCCCGGTGGACGTAGCCCTCACTCCCGAACAAGAGGACCCCGAGCTGCAACCCTCCGACGTGCAAAGCCACCGCGAAAGCACTGGCCAGAGCGCACCGCCGGCCACCCACATACCTCCGACCCTCGAGGGTGTGCGCTTCATCGAACCCGTGCCGCGTGGCACTATAATACCTATCGAGGAGGTATCTGAACCACCCGCTTTCGAGCCGCAGGCATCGCCCGTGTCGCAGGCCGGCGAAGATGCACTCGCGCCTCCGCCTATTGTCGTCCTCGACGGCCCCCGAGACGACCTAAAGGTTATCGAAGGCATCGGCCCGAAAATCGAACAGCTGCTCTTTGCCAAAGGTATCACTACCTACGGCCAATTGGCTGCCACTTCCGTGCAGCAACTTAAGGACATCTTGGATGAGGGCGGTTCGCGCTACGCCTTGCACGATCCGGGGACCTGGTCGGCCCAAGCCTTGCTGGCTGCCAATGGCGAATGGGATAACCTCAGGGCTTATCAAGAGTTCTTGCACGGCGGCAAGCGCCCGGACAAATAATGAATGAGGGTAGTGCCAGGTGCCTCTATCGGATAATCACGTCGCGAACGTAGTTCTCTCCCAGTTCTTTGTTGATGAGGTCGCGGATTTTCTCTCGCGCAAACGACAACTCTTGCCGCAAGGGCGCCGACAGCACGGTGATGTACAGCACCCCCCGGTGTACCCGCACCTCCGAGGTGTAAGTCTCAATCTTTTTGCCCATGAGCCTGTCCCATACGGCGCGCACCTGAAGTTCCTTCAAATGCCCATCGAGCCGAAGTTCTTTCAGCGTAGCTTGCAAGGCTTCTTTCAACGTCAGATCGTTACGCTTTTTCAAGGGAAAAAAGAAAACTGAAAGATGAGATGGATAGCGTTTGCTTCTTGTAAGCAGACAAGAGGCATTTCCGAACGGCGAAGGTAAGAAAGGCGTAGCATTCGCTCCTGCGCGCGCTCCAACGATTGCGTAGGGCAGGGCTGTGCACGTTCACGCCAAAAGACTGACCTTTGTGCCCGTCATGCTTCCGTTCTTCTTTGCCCGGCGCTACCTATTTGCCAAAGGCAGCAGCAATGCTATTCACATCATCGCCGGCATTTCGGTGTTGGGCATCGCGATTGGCACTGCGGCCCTCATTCTGGTGTTGTCGGTATTCAACGGCTTTGAAAACCTGCTGGCCGGACTGTTTGGCTATTTCAACCCGGAGATTAAAATTACTCCCGCTCGGGGCAAAACGTTTATTGCCGATAGCGCCCTGCTGGAGCGCTTGCGACAGACACCCGGCGTAGCCTTAGTGAGCGAAACGCTGGAAGAAATTGCCTTCTTTGAGTATGAAGGCTCACAGGATTTTGGCGTGCTCAAGGGTGTGGACGCCTATTATGCCCGCATCAACGACATTGACTCGACGATCACCGCTGGGCGATATGCGCTGCAAGAAGGCGATATCTTCTACGCCGTGGTAGGCGCCGGCATAAGCCACAAATTACGCGTACGCACAGAGGGCGGTCTCTTTCCCTTGCGCGTGTACATGCCCCGACAGAAAGCCAGCTCCATGGAGCAACCCTTCGTAGTGCGTTATGCTTATCCGGCTGGCATTTTCTCCATTCAGCAGGAATTTGATAATCAATATATTTTGACTGACCTGGAGTGGGTGCGTGCTTTGCTCGATGCCCCTGAGGGCGCCGTGTCGGCTCTGGAGGTGCGCTGCCAGTTGGGCGTTTCTGTATCGGCAGTGAAAGCACGCCTGGCGCAAGTGCTTGGCGATGGCTTTGTGTTGCGTGATCGCTACGAGCAGAACGAGGCCTTTTTCAAAGTGATGCGCTTGGAAAAGTGGATGGGCTTTGCTATTCTGACGCTCATGCTTTCTCTCATGGCGTTCAACATGGTCGGCGCGCTGTGGATGCTCGTTTTGGATAAGCAACGCGACATTTCGACGTTACGCAGCTTAGGAGCCGATGACCGCCTCATCCGGCGCATCTTCATCGGCGAAGGACTCTTACTCACTGCCTTGGGGTTTGCTCTTGGCGCCGTGCTCGCTGTAAGTCTCTATGCTGCCCATAAGCAGTGGAACCTCATCGAGATGCCCGTTGGCTTTGTCGTCAGCACTTACCCTGTGGAAATGCGCGCTGAAGATTTGCTGCCTGTAACGGCTACGGTGTTGCTCATTGGTCTGCTGGCCTCGCTGGCGCCCGCTGCACGCGCTGTCCGGGTGCCGGCGTATTGGCGCGAGGAATAAAGCCTCCGGGAGCAGCGCCGCCTTACATCGCCTTTACACTTCCTTCAGCCACATGCCGCCACAGCGCTGCCGCATGGATGGCCTGTGCCACGCCCTCGTGGTGCAGCGCGTGGAGCAGTTCGTCGCGCGTCAGCAGGCACACGCGCAAGTCTTCGGTGTCCTCCAGAGCAGGATCTTGCAGACGCTCCACATCAGTGGCTAAGAAGATGTGGCACCAGTTGGTGTGCGTGCCCGGATTGGCGCAGGCGCGGAAGTAGTACTGCCACTGGCCGCCGCCGAAGCCCGTCTCTTCGAGCAGTTCGCGCTGGGCATTCTCCAATAGCAGTATGCCTTCGTCTGCTACGCCGGCGGGCAATTCGTAGTGCACCTGTTGCAGGCCGTGGCGATACTGGCGTATGAGCACGAAACGTTCGTCGCGCGTCAGGGCCAGTACCGAAACCCAATCTGGGTATTCAAAGACAAAATAGTTCGGAATACGCGCGCCGTTGGGCAGCCGTACGCGGTCTTCGCGCAGGCACATGTAGGGCCGACACTCGTACACGTAGCGGCTGCTCTCAATGTGCCAGGGTTGAGGGTCGGTAAGCACGGAAGCAGTGAAAGGTGAAAAATGAAAACTGAAAATCGAGCGATAGAGTGGCTGGGCAAACATACTCCAACAAAAAAAAACACGCCGGCTTGAGGCGACCCGAGCCGGCGTGAGGGCATGTAACCTGTTTTGGGTTTTAACGCGGCGCTATGGTCAGCGGTACGCTTGAGGTGCGTCCGTTTTCGTCGCGGAAGCGCATCCAGTACAGGCCAGCTGGCAGCGTGGGTAGTTCGACGGGCAGCAGGTTCTGGCCCGCCTCCCAGGCGCGCATGGGCGACAGAGCAGCTGTGGTACGGCCATGGAGGTCGAGCAGGTCTATTTGCAGGCGCTGTGACTCGGCGATGTCGAAATGTATGGTGGTCTGCTCGCGCGCCGGGTTAGGGAAGGCGCGCGCACTACCCAGGTCGAGACGTAACTCTTTGGCGCTGACGACACTGTTGTTATAGCGATGGACGAAGAGGCCCTCGTCGGTGGGCAAGAAGTACGCACCGCCGACAAGGATTCTGCCGTCGGCTTGCAAGGCCAGGTCAGCGGCGCTCTGGTTATTGCGTTGAACAGCAAAGCCGCTGCTGCCAAAAGTAGCGTCTATTTGACCGTCGCTGTTCAGGCGCGTCAGGGCATAGCCCTCCTCGAACGTAGTGCTGTCAATAAGTGCGGAAGCGAGGACGACAATCTTGCCGTCGGCTTGCACGCGGCATTTGGAGGCAAGGGTCGCCTGCGTACCGGCAGGGAAGAATGTAGCCATACCGCCAGTGCCAAACGTGTTGTCCACCGAACCGTTGGCATTCAACCGTACGATGCGCAGTGAGTCAGTCTCTGTAAGTAAAGAGCCCACAAGCAAAAATTTGCCATCGGCGGCGCGCGCAATGTCGTTAATAAAACTCAACCGGTTGCTGAATGCACTCAGGCGCACAATGCCTGCGGTACCAAAGGTAAAGTCCAACTGGCCGTTGCTATTTAGGCGCAGCAGCAGGCCCAAAATCGTCTGAGTGGCCAGGTCGAGTGTTGCCCCTACTGCGACAATCTTGCCATCCGGCTGAAGCGCGATGCTTCCAAGGAAACTGGCGAAAAGCAAAGGGGGCGCATTGACACGACCATTGCCGTTGAAGGTGGCGTCGGGGGTGCCGTTGGCGTTGAGGCGAAGCACAAAGCCTTGCGGAAGGCCCAGATTAGGGTCTACGCTAATGCCGCAGAGCACGATTTTACCGTCGGGTTGTACGGCTCCGCCGTACAGATACTCCTCTCCCACACCCGGGTTGAGGTCGAGCCGTACGAGGCCGTTGTTGCCAAAGGTGATGTCGAGCTGGCCCGTGGCATCCAGCACAATCAGGCGCGTTTCATCAATGGTATCCTGGCCGTAGGCGTTCAGGACGATAAGGGTCTTGTTGCCGGGCAGGGCCATGGCAAAGGTGATGTCTTGAGACATTTCCGGTTCAGGTTGGCCTGTAGCAACACCGGCGGCGCCAAAAGAGGCGTCTATCTGGCCATTGGGCAACAGCCGTGCGGCATAATAGGCATCGTCCACAGAGGCGCAGACGACCGTGCGGTTTTGGGCATCCAGGGCCAGAATAGAGCCAGTGAAAAAAGAGCTAGCCTGCGGTAGAAGGACGCGCCCGCCACTGCCATAGGTGGCATCTAACGTACCATCCTGAGCATGGGCAACGGGTGATGGCCCTAGCAGAAGAACAAGGCAAAACAGCAAAAGGAAGGATGTTTTTGAACTCATAATGTACAAATTTTTTATTTAGAATAAAAGACGCTTCAAAGGACTGCAGTGTTGGGTAACCATTTTCTTATCGAAGCGTTAAAGTCATCGGGCTTCCGTAATTTTGCTGCCAATGGAAGAAAAAAGCATGCGTTTCGAGCCGCGCGACGTGTTGCAGAAGCTCGAATTTGACCGAATAACAGACCTTTTAGAAAAGCGAACCCTGACGCCGATGGGCGCTGAGCAGGCCCGCCTCATCGGCCCCACGCCCGACTTCGAGCGCATAGATGCCGCACTCAGAGAAGTGCGCGACTACAAACTCCTGCTGGAAAAGAACGAACGCCTGCCCTTAGAGGCGTTCTCCGACCTGCGCCCTGCTTTGCGCCTGCTGGCCATTCCGGACTATACGCTGCCCTTGGAGGCCTTTCAGAACATCCGCCGCGTGCTCATGCTAATGCGCGACATCTTTCGCTTCTTCAGCGGGCCTAAAAAAGAGATTTACCCGAAACTTTACGTTCACGTGGCCCATTTATCAAAGGAAGAAGACCTGCTGAAGGCTATTGATGAAGTGTTCGATGAAAAAGGCGACCTTCGGCCCGACGCCTCACCCGAACTGATGCGCATCCGCCGCGAACAGATGAGCAAAATGCGCGAATTGGATGCTCGTTTCCGTCAACTCGTGGCTGAATACCGCAATAAGGGCTGGCTCTCCGATGCGCCCGAAAGCATTCGAAACGGACGCCGCGTCCTAGCCGTACCTGCCGAACACCGGCGCAAAATTCGCGGAATCCTCCACGATGAAAGCGATACCGGGCGCACCGTCTTTATTGAACCAGAACCCATCATCGAAATCAATAATGACCTCTTCGACCTAGAGGCCGAGGAACGCCGCGAGATTTTTCGCATCCTGCACCAGTTAAGCCAGCGCACCCGACCTTACACCGACCTACTCGGCCATTATCAGGAGGCTCTGCTGCGTCTCGAAGTCATTCAGGCCAAGGCACAATTGGCCCTAGAAATGCGGGCCAACATGCCCATTCTGCGCCCAAAGCCGATTATCAGCATCCGAAAAGGTTACCACCCGCTGCTGTACCTCAAAAACAAGGCGACAGGTAAAAAGACCGTTCCCTTCGACCTGCGCTTGCACCCCGAAAAGCACATCCTCGTCCTCTCCGGCCCCAATGCCGGTGGCAAATCTGTTGCCATGAAGTCAGTGGGCTTGCTCCAACTCATGGTGCAAAGTGGCCTGCTCATACCCGTACACGAGCTGAGCGAACTAGGTGTCTTCGAACAGATCTTTGCCGATATCGGCGATCAGCAAAGCTTAGACGATGGGCTTAGCACATATTCTTCGCGCTTACAAAACGCGCGCATCTTCATTCAGTATGCTACGCCTAACACTTTAGTGCTCATAGATGAGATGGGCAGCGGCACTGACCCCAAACCCGGCGGGGCCATCGCTGAAGCCATCCTGCAGGAGCTCTACCGAAAAGGCGTGTACGCTGTCATTACCACCCACTATTCCAACCTCAAAGTCTTTGCCTTTCGCCATGAGGGCATCCTGAACGGCTGCATGCACTTCGACAAGGACACCCTGTCGCCCACTTACGAACTCAAAGTAGGCCGCCCGGGCAGCAGCTATGCCTTCGAAATCGCCACCAAAAGCGGTCTTCCCAAGCGCGTCATCGACTATGCTCGCAAACGCACCGGTAGCGAAACCGCCGTGGACGACCTGCTCATCGAACTCCAGCGCGAAAAACAGGAACTGGAAGAACTGCTGCATACCCTCAAGGCAAAGGAGGAAAACCTCGACCGCCTCATGAAAACTTACGACAGCATGCACCACGATTTAGAGGTGCGGCGTAAACGCCTCAAACTCGACCAGAAGGAATTTGAACTCCGCGTCAGTGCCCAGGCCAGCCGCGAAGTGGACAAACTCCTGCGCCAACTGCGCGAAGAAAAAAGCCTCGAACGCGCTCAGCAGGTAGCCCAGGAACTACGCCAGACCCGCGCCGAAACGGCTCGCCAGATTGACGACATCAACGCTGAAGTCATTCAATTGGAAGAAAAAAAGCCCGCCGCTGCTGCTACTCGAGCCTTCCAGGTGGGCGATCATGCCCGGCTACGCGCCGGCGGCGCCGTGGGGCGCATTGAGTCCATCAAGGATGGCAAAGCACAACTCATCATGGGTGGCCTCACGGTCACGGCCAGCCTGCGCGACTTGTTGCCTGTGGCCGCACCGGTTACCACTACACCCACCTCTACCTCTAAAACCGATATTCAAAAGACCGCTGACTTTGAGAACAAAATTGACATCCGCGGCATGACACCCGAAGAGGCCATGCGCGTATTGGAAAAGTTCGTGGACAACGCTCTGCTGGCCAACGCCTCTATGCTTCGCATCCTGCACGGCAAGGGTGTAGGCGTGCTGCGGCGTGTGGTGAAAGACAAATTGCGCGAATACGGACGCCACATCGCCCGCACATATCACCCCGAACCTGAATTGGGCGGTGACGGGGTGACCATTGTCGAACTGGCATAGAGGCAGGTCTATTACGGCCTTGCTTCCACCTTCCGCATGCGCAGGGTGAAAATCATGGGCAGCACATTTTCCAGCCCGCAAATGCGGTGGTAACCGTCGTTGCCGCGCACCATGTTGGGAAAACAGTTGAAAGGCGAGAACGGGTATTCGTGAAACAGCTCCAGCTGAAGACCGCGCCGGAGCAGCGGGCAGAGCACTTCGCTTAGGCTGTGGTTCCAGTTGTACTCCTTACCCGTCAGCATCGCCGAAGGGTCGGCATAGGTGCCGTTTAGTTCGCTCTCGATGATCCCGGCGTTGTGGTAAGGGTATTTCAGTGTCTTCATCTGCTCGTCGAGCATCCACAGTACCGGGTGAAACTCGGCGAGGTAAAACATACCACCCGGCTTTAAGAAGTGAGTTACCACCTCGGCCCAGGGCTCCAGGTCAGGCAGCCAGCCCAGTACGCCGTAGGAGGTGAACACGATATCGAACTCGCCGCTGAGGTGTTGAGGTAGGTCGTACACCGAACAGCAGATGAATTCAGCAGACAGCGATAGCTCTTCGGCCAACTGGCGTGCCTGTGCAATGGCTGGCTCCGAAAAATCACAGCCTACCACGCGAGCGCCTAACCGCGCCCACGAGAGCGTGTCCTGCCCAAAGTGGCATTGCAGATGCAACAACGAGCGCCCGCGCACATCACCTACCTCGCGTAACTCGATGTCTGTCAGACTGATGCCACCCTCTCGTTTCCAAGCATCTACATCGTAGAAGTCCGAACGTACGTGCACAGGCACGCGGGCATCCCACGCGCGGCGGTTGTGACTGAGGTATTCCGACAGTAGGTCCATGCGGCAACTGTGTGACTGCGTGAAAACATGAGAGACTTTGAACAAAGATAAACAACCGCGCTTTCTCCGTGCGAGCGAACGCTTGCTTTGCTTTTAACAGCCGTAGCGCACGCCTGCAGCGGCGTTAATTTTTCTCACAGCCGATGTTGTTTTGGCCCACTTTCCCATATTTGCCCGAAAGTACCTGTCGTCATGTCTGAAACACCATCTTCGCCCTCGGGCCGCCGCCGTTGGTGGAGGCGTCTTGTATTGTGGTTAGGGTTACCCATCTTGCTGTTGATAGTTGCGCTTTTGGTAGTCACTTCCGTCTTCGACGAACAGATTACGCGTCGTCTGCTGGATGCCGTAGATGACCAGCTTCGCACGGAACTGACCGTGCAAAAGGCTAGTTTGTCGCTGCTTCGCCGCTTTCCGGAGGCGTCGGTCAATCTGGAAGACGTGCAGTTGAAAGATGCTTTTGGGCGCTACCTGCTGCAGGCCAGAGAGGTGTCGTTTCGCTTTCGCTTGTTTAGTCTTTTTGGCAAGCGCATCGAGGTAAAAAAGGTCGTGGTCAGTGGCGGCGCACTCAATGTGCGCATTGACGCGCGCGGACGGGCCAACTACGACATTTTAAAAGAAAGCCCCTCGGAGGCCTCCTCGGGCGACAGTAACCTCCGCCTAGCTCTGGAAAATGCCGAGCTCAAAAACCTGTTTCTCGCTTACGACAACGCCAACACCCGGCGAACGGCCAGCATCAACCTGAAAACTGCTGGCCTGGCGGGTGATTTCACCGCTCGGCAGTTCATCCTATCTTCTCAGGCCGACATGACCGTAGCGCGCCTGCAGGTGGGCGATAGCCGCTATTTAGTGGGCCAACCACTGCGCTACAATGCTGTGGTGGCGGTGGACTTAGCCAAAGGCCTGTACGACCTGCAGAACGTCGAGCTATTTGTCGGCGGCAACGGCTTCGACGTCTCAGGCTTTGTGTCGGACAAGGGCGAGTACTCCGACATTAACGTGCAGATGAAAGGGCGCGAAGGCGATATTTCCTTGGTCATTGCTTTGCTGCCAGAGCCATACAGCGCTTATTTTAGTGATTTTCAGAGCAGTGGCACCTACACATTCTCGGCCTTTGTACGCGGCCGGGCCAGCAGGACCCAATTGCCTACGGTAGGCGTGGAGGCCACGCTGCGCAATGGAACCGTTTCATCCGAAAAGCTGCAAAGTCCGCTTCGCAATGTGTCGTTCCGCACCACGTATAATGCCCCGCCGTCGGGCCAGGGCATATTTGAAATAGCCGATTTTCAGGCCAATTTTGGTGGTCAATCGCTGGGCTTCCAATTGAAGATTACCGACTTGGACGACCCTATGGTGGACTTTCGCCTGCAAGGCGCTTTGCCCTTGAAGGCCGCCTACGGCCTGCTCGATAACCCGCGTGTGAGTGATGGCGACGGGGTCGTACGCGTACCTAACCTGTCGGTGCAGGGACGCTATGCCGACATGACGAGCATGCAGCGCATCGCGCGTGTGCGCGCCGAAGCCGAGGTGCAGTTTGATGCTGCTGCGCTGACATATAACGGCGTAGAAGTAGGCTTTTCTTCAGGGCGCATTGTATTGCAAAACAACCTGCTGCGCTCCGACAGTGTGCAAATGCAAGTCGGGCGAAGCGACTTGCTGCTCTACGGCTATGCGCAAAACCTGCTGCCCGTGCTTTTTGCCGACTCGCTCAATACGCAGAACGCTCAGTTGGAGTTCAACGCCCGGCTGCAAGGGCGTTTCTTTGATGTGGGCCAGTTGCTCGACCTCTTCGCTGTGTCGGAGGAGGAAGCCTCAGGCGATACGGCCACCTTAGATTCGCTGCGTGTAGAGGCCAACCAGGAGCGCCAGCGCATTACCGAACAGCTGAGAGGTGTCTTCGAGATGGGCTTCGACGCCTTCGAGTACCGCAAAATCCGCGGCCAGCAATTCAGCGGCCTGCTCGCCCTCGACCGTGGCACGCTCAACTTCCATCTCGGTGTGCAGGCCATGCAGGGCAACGCCCAGGTGAGCGGAGTGGGCTACTTTGCTCCACGGCCCTCCCTCAAGATGCGCATTAACCTGCAAGCCGTGGACTTACGAACCCTCATGGAGCAGTGCAACAACTTCGACCAGGATGTCATTACGCATCAAAACCTGCGCGGAACGCTGTCGGGCCGGGTAGTTGCTTATGCCTTTTGGGACGAAAGCAACCATTTCCTCATGGACCAGCTCTGTGTATTGGCTGACGTCAGGGCCACCGACGGCGAACTGGTTGGAGTGAAAATGCTGGAAGACTTCGCCTCCTTCATCCACATCGAAGACCTGCGGCGCATCCGATTTGCCGACTTGCAGAACTATCTGGAAATCAAAAACCGAACCCTCTACCTTCCGGTCATGTTCATCCAGAGCAATGCGCTCAACCTTACCCTTTCGGGCACGCATACCTTTGACAACGACATTGACTACCGCCTCAAAGTGAACGTCGGGCAGCTGCTTGTTAACCGCATTAAGCGGCACGACCCCGACCTGGAGCCGCTGCCCGCGCGGGAGGGGTGGTTCAACGTGTTTTATACCATCCGGGGCAATATAGATAAATACGACATGAAGCGTGGCAAAAGGGAGGTCGTGCGCGAGTTCGAGCGCAGCGAGGCGCTCAAAAGGAACCTGGCGAAGCGCATCGAGGATGAGTTTCGCGGTATTGACGGGCGTCCCCTTCCGCCCACCGCAGGCGTAGGGGACGAGCGCGCCCGGCCGGGAGCCGTGCCTACCGTTCAATGACGCGCCAGCACCGACCCGTACAGGGCAAGGTAGCGGGCAATATATTTGCCAATGACGTCAAATTCCACGTTCAAACGGTCGCCCTCGCGCAGGTGGGAAAAGTTAGTGTGCTCCCAAGTGTAGGGAATAATGGCCACAGAAAACTGATCCTCATGCGGCTCTACTACCGTCAGGCTCACGCCATTGAGACAAATGGAGCCTTTATCCACCAAAAAATGTTCAGGAGTAGGGCGGTAACGGAATGTAAGTCGCCACGAACCATCGCGTGGCTCGATGGCCGTGCAATGGGCTACATCGTCCACGTGCCCCTGCACTAAGTGGCCGTCCAAACGACCGCCCCAGGCCAGACTTCGCTCCAGGTTGACCACCCGTCCCAGTTGCCAATCGCCGAGGTTCGAGCGGCGCAGCGTTTCTTCCACAGCCGTTACCACGTGATAGCCGTTGCGGACATCCACCACCGTGAGGCAAACGCCGTCGTGGCTGACACTCTGGTCTATTCGGAACTCCGCGCTGATTGGGCTGCGCAGTGTAAAATGCACATTCGAGCCTTCGCGTTCGATGCGCTCCACTACGCCGAGCGCCTCCACAATACCGGTAAACATGGGCAGTCAGATGCTTTTTCTAAAACGGCCCTATAACCGCCAAAACGGCAAAAAGATTTGCCCACCTCCCAAACGCCCTCGCTAACTTGCGCGCCGTTAGTCGTTGCGCCCGACTAACAGCGCCCTAAACCCTTTCTCCCACACTTCATTCGTGCCTGCTTTTTTACCGTTCACTGTTCATTTTCCATTGTTCAATCGCTATTGCCATGCAAAAACGAACGTTTCTGAAAACCTCCCTCTGGTTGGCTGCTGGAGCAGCGCTTGCTCCGTTGTTCTCCGCCTGCGACTCAGCCAAAAAGGCCAACGGCAATAAGACCGCCGTCATCCCGCCGCCCAAGTTGCGCCGTTCCGGGCCGTTCACGCTGCCGCCACTACCGTATCCGTCGGATGCGCTAGAGCCGTACATCGACAAGCAGACGATGGAAATCCACCACG
>FQKF010039051.1_pt1 | contig 19977 bp, 21 predicted proteins | sample 1504521 | NCBI WGS metagenome assembly FQKF01 (sample SAMEA4475357, study PRJEB15587) | soil metagenome | biome: Soil; feature: Field | place: India | collected 2015-03-11 | depth 0 m
AACAGATCTAACAGATTTAACAGATCTAACGTATTTAATGTTGGGAATTCTGTCTTGTTATGAACATATATAGATATTTATATATGTAGATATGTAGATGTGTTTATAAAAAATGTATAAATAATTGTGTTTAAATAATTATAAATTGTATATATTTGCAATAACAAAAGTTGTTAGTATGAGGATAATTATCAGGGTAAAGGATTATGAGCGTCACCTTTGGACTGTACGTTTTTTAAGTGTAGTATCAAAAGATTTTAATCAACTGAGACCACGTGAGTTAGAGGTGTATGCTTATTTAAGTTATTTGTATAATAAATATAAGCATTTAGGTGAATCCGAAGCTAATGATATTGTATTTTCTAAGTCTAATAAGAAAAAGATTGCTGATACTTTAGGGATAACTATTGAAAATTATTATAATATTTTGTCTTCTTTAAAGAGACATAATTTGATAGATGACAATAAAATATTAAAGACTGTAGAAGAAGTTAATCAGATAAATATAGTATTTGATGAACGATAGTTTTTTTGTAATAGGGGACTTATTTGAATTGATTGAATGTCATTACTCACTTGTTGAGTTATATGATATGCATCCTGTTTTTAAATATAAAGGTGTACGTATAGATAGATTTCCAGATGAGATAAGTTCAGGAGATGAAAACTATTTTTTAGAGTATCAACTTTTAATTAAGAAAGGAGATGGATATACAAAAGGACAAGGAGAGGAATCAGATAGTACAGAATGCATTGAATAAAATATTGCAGAATCCAGGTTATTTAAAATGTGGTAAAGGAAGACTGGCTAAACTCACAAATTTAAGTGGTAAAGAATTAGAAATCTTGCATAATGAGGTTAAAAAGATAAATAGAGAAAATTATCAAAAGACACACGTGCTAAGTGGATACTGGCTAAAAACAAAATATATAAGTGCATATTTTAAAGAAAGAACTGGCATTGATTCTGAATATATCCTTGATTATGTAAAAATTAAATTAAAAGATTTAGAAATAAAATTTGAAGATACTAATAGTGAGTTATCGGAAAAAACAGATAATGAAAAATATGTTGGGATATTAAATGTTTATGATATACATCTTGATAAAATACCTTTATTTGAAAATCCAAATGTAGACGAGTATTTAGATAGTTTATATAATGGGATAGACTATTTGTTAAATTTAGGTGAAAAACTATTTGATGTAAATACAATAATATTTCCAGTAGGAGGGGATTTATTTAATACAAATGGGTTTAGCCTTACCACAAAAAAAGGTACACCTCAAAGTTCTTATGACCATCCAACCCGAGTGTTTAAACTTGGGTTGGATTTTTGTTTAAATGTGATAAACAAACTAATAAGTAAAAGAAAAAATGTATATATACCCGTTATTTATGGAAACCACGATAGAGACGTAGATTTCTACCTTGGAGCTATTCTAGAATCTGTGTACCACAACAATGACTGTGTTAAAGTAAATAATACCTTTGTTTTAAGAAAATACTACAATATAGATAAATTACTTTTTGGATTTGGACATGGAGATATAGAGAAAAGAAAAGTAAATCAACTACCTCTGGTAATGGCTTCAGAAGTACCTACCCTATGGAGTAATTCTACAGTCAGAACATTCTATCTTGGAGATATACACCACAAAGAAGAATATAAATTTTTGAAAGTAAAAGATTTTCCAGGTTGTACCGTGTCATTTTTAAGAAGCGTGTCTAAAATGGACCAATGGCATAATGAAAATATGTATATTGGTATACATAGGACATTAGAATATCATATATATAATAGTAACAAAGGCAATTTATCCAATTTGACTTATAATCTGTAGATTATGGAAGGAGAATGTTATTTGTGTAAATTAAATGGGTATCGTTCTGTGGGTACACACTTTATAATTGATAATAAAAGAAATACTTGTATTTATCTATGTGATGAATGTTATGAATATATAACACCATTGGATTATGAATTTTTTGGAGGATAGACTTATTATTAAGAAGTTGAGTGAGAAATATAATTTAACATCTTCTGAGATAGAAGAGATTGTAAAGAGTTTGTTTCTTTTTATGAGGGATAAGATAAAAGATGAATATAATCCAGAGCAGGATTCTTATCCTTCTTTTAGGATATTAAATTTTGGTAGATTTTTTATACCTACCAAAATGCAAAAACATATAAAAGAAAAAACAATTAAATCTAAAAAAGATGAATCTGTTTGAGTTTGATAAAGATGAATTTACTGTTAAGTATAAACCAGAGGTCCTTTTATTGGAACCTTTTAAGAAAATTGTAAGTAGAAATAAAAATAAAGAACTAGCTAAAAAAGAATTAGCTTTTGTGTATTTATTTTCTGATTTAAGATCAGATTATATGTATATAACTGATGAAAGATCTAGAAAAGAAGAACTTAAAAAGGATTTAGGATTGCCAAATAGTTGGGACATAGATGATGTTATTATAGAGGCAATAGATTTTTATAGACAAAGAAGTACTACTATAAACAGTATATTGTATAGAGATGCTTGCAAAGCTGCTTCTGATATAAGTGCTTATTTATCAAAAACAGAAGAGTTATTATCAGAAAGAGATGAAAATGGCAGACCTATTACAGATGTCACTAAAATAGTTAATTCCTTGGTTAAGGTCCCGATAATTATGAAAAACTTAAATATGGCTTTACAGGAACTTATAAAAGAACAAGAAATAACCGAAGGAAAAACTAAAGGAAGCAAACAGTTTAATATGTTTGAAGATGGACTTGAATTTGAGTAATTTTAAATTCAATAAATACCAAACACCTCTAACAGAAGAATTAATTAATACCTTACCAAAAGAAGTAGTATTAGAATTAATTGAATATATAAACTCTGTTCCTTTTATTAATTGGATTATACAACCAGAGGAGATAAGAGGACATGCTAAAGATAGACCAAGGTATTCACAGTTACCAGATGGACATCCAGAAAAATTTTATAATGATGATAGAATAATTGTAGATGTTACAAAACCACATATATTAGAAGATTTAGATTTCTTTAGAGAAAGGGCTATCTTTTTTAAAAAACACAATAAATATACAGATATACCACCTAATCCAAGTAAAAAATCAGATTGGACACAATTTTGGAAACAAGAATTACATAGATGGAAGTATGGATTAGTAAGACCATCTGATGGAGAATGGATACCAGGGTCATTATACTTTTATTGGAATTATACACCTATATGGTTAGTGAGTGAAAATGAAAAAGGTATATCTGTCAGGAAAAGAGATTTTCCAAAACCATGGTTAGGTGATTATTTGTTTTTTCATTATAAAGAGCAAGCAAGGGTTAGAAACAAACATGTTAAAGTATTAAAAACACGTGGTATAGGGGCTAGTTTTAAAATGGCTGCCGAATCCCCTAGAAATATGTATGTATATCCTGGATCTGGTAATCCCAACTTTCATCTTGCCTATGAAAAATTATATCTTGAAGGGGATAAGGGAATATTTGGAAAGATACTAGACCAATTGGACTGGATAGCTAATCATACACCATTGCCCAAGTTAAGAATAGGAGACGCTAAAAAAGATTTATACGTTCAACTTGGATATACAGATCAATATGGAGTGCGCAAAGGATTGCTTTCAAGTGTGCACGGTATATCTTTAAAAGATAACCCAGATAAAGCCCGTGGAGTTCGTGGTCCACTTATTCATTATGAAGAAGATGGATTGTTTCCAAACCTCGAAGATGCCTGGAATATTAATAGAAGAGCTGTTGAGGAGGGTAATGTAGCTTTTGGACAAATGGTTGCTATGGGTACTGGTGGTACTAAAGGTGCAGACTTTAGAGGAGCAGAAAAATTATTCTACCATCCAGATGCTTACAATATATACGGAGTACCAAACGTATTTGATAAAAATTCTGACGGCAACTCTAAAAGTGGATTTTTTTGGGGATGTTATTTAAATAGAAGTAAATGTTATGATACAGAAACTGGGGAACCAGACGTTATAAAAGCTCTTATAGAAGTTTTATTAAATCAATACGATTTAAAAATGAATTCCCCAGATACTAATGTTGTAATACAGGCTATGGCTGAAGAGCCTATAACTCCTCAACAGGCTATAATGAACTTTGAAAATAACATCTTTCCAGTTATGGAATTAAAAGAATTGTTGGCAAGTATAATGACTAAATACCAAAAATTTGTGTCCGAACATTATGTTGGAAATATAATAATAAATTCAAATGGAGAAGCTGTATTAGAACATTCTATTGATGTATCACCTATACGAGAGTTCCCTTTTATCGGAAATAATAGCAGTGGAGCTATAGAGATATTTGAAATGCCTAAAGGAAAATTTAAATTTAGATATATCATAGGAGTGGATACTTTTGATGATGATGTTGTAAAAGAATCAAAATCTCTGGGTAGTGTATTTGTATTTGATAGATGGACCAGACGTATAGTAGCAGAATATACAGGAAGACCCAAAATAGCAGAAGAATTCTATGAAATAGTGAGAAGATTGGCTATATTTTATGACGCCACTGTAATGTATGAAAATAACAAAAAAGGACTATTTAGCTACTTTTCTAGAAAAAACTGTTTGTATATGCTTGCAGATACACCAGAGTTTCTAAAAGATAGAGTAATGTTTAAACCAAAGTCTTCTGAAATATATAACACCACAAAAGGCGTAAATGCCCTAAAAGAAATAAATGCCCACGCAAGAAGATTACAAGTAAAATGGATGTTGGAAGATGCTTATATAGAATCATCAAATCAACAACAAACTGATACTGAATCTAATAATCCCGAAAATATAGAAGTAAAAAAACTTTTGAATCTACATACAATAAGAAGTATAGGTTATTTAAAGGAATGTCTGGCTTGGAATGGTGTAATAAATACAGATAGAGTTAGTGCAATGAATATGGTTATGCTGTACGATGAAGCTTTATATAATATGGATGAAAATAAGGTATCGTTTAAAATTAAAACTTTAGCACAAGATGATTTCTTTTCGAGACATGTTTAGCTATATAGTATAATTTATTTATTTTGAATGTTTTATATACATTGATAAATTTGTAAAAATATTGTATATGGGAGAGATATATTCTACTAATTTTGACTTTCCAGTTCAAAAAATATCTGAAAGTGAAAAAGATAAAAAGTGGTTTGAAAAATGTGTTGAGGCAGGAATAAGAATAGCTAATTATCTAAAGACATCTAATAATAGATATGAAGAAAAACTATCTAATTTTAAATTAGTAAATAACATCATTGATCAAAAAGAAGTTGAAAGGGCATTAAATCCTTTTAATATAAAATATAAGGACTTACCTGTAAATTATAGAAATTATCCTCTTATAAATCCTGTATTAGATTTATTAATTGGTGAAGCAAGAAAGAGACCATATAATTATATGGTTACTGTTGTTAATAGAGATGCTATCACAGAAAAAATAAATAAAAGAAATGAAGAGTTAAAACAGTTTTTATATGAGATTATAATTGATCCTAACTTAACTGAGGACCAAATAAATAAAAAACTTCAAGAGTTTGGTAATTATTTGAAGTATGATTTTAAAACAGCTTACGAACAACTCGGAAACCAGATATTACAATACTTTGAAAAGTCATCTGATTTAAATGAAGTTTTTATCCGTGGCATGCTAAATTTATTAATTTATGGTGACGAAATTTATGTGGTAGAGATTGTAAATGGGGAACCAGTTTTAAGAATAGGTAACCCACTTGAGATGGTATTTATAAAGAATAATAGCACGTGGAAAGTCGAAGAATCTGATATAATAGTAGAAGAAACCTATTTGTCAAAAGGATCTGTTATTGATAAATACTATGATTATCTAACTGATGACCAAATTAGTTTAATAGAAAGTGGATTTTCCAAATATGTAAATAATGCCACAAGAGTAGATCATGATATATTAAATAAGCCTATTGAGATAGTTGATGATGTAGTACAGTTAATAGATTCTGGCTATACAGATACACAAGGAAATATAAAAGTTACTCGAGTAGTATGGTCTGGGTTTAGAAAAATAGGTATTGTTACCTATTATAACGATGACATGGAACAAGAAAGAGTATTAGTACATGAAACTTATAAGCCAGATAAGAGTAAAGGTGAAACTGTAAAATGGGTATGGATAAGAGAATGGTACGAAGGTACAAAGATTGGAGATTTTTATGTTAAATGTGAACCCTGTCAAATTCAAATACGAAATCTTGATAATCCATCAATATGTAATCCTGGTATAGTAGGTACTACCCTGGACTCTTTTGTAAATGGTATTACTTTACCTCTTGTATCGAAATCTAAAGATTTACAATATGCCTATAACCTTTATATGGCTAAACTAGAGTTAGCTTTGAAGAAATTTAAAGGTAGGATAGGTAAATTGCCTTTGCATTTGGTTCCAGATAAATGGAGTATAGACAAATGGATGTATTATGCTGAGTACCTTGGTTGGGCTGTTGAGGATGCATTTGCAGAGTCTTCTAAACCAGTCTTTCAAGGTAAACCAGCTGGTACTATGCAACCAAACTCTCCAGTCATAGATTTATCTACTGGCAATGAAATTCAAATGTATGTTACCTTACTTGAGTTTATAGAAAGAAGATTTCAGGATATTACAGGTATAACACCGCAACGAAAAGGAGCTATATCAGCTTCAGAGACTGTTGGAGGTGTGGAACGTTCTGTATTACAATCTAGCAACATAACTGAAAATTATTTTGCTATTCATGCAGATACAAGGAAAAGGGCTATGAATATTTTGTTGGAAGCAACTAAGATAGCCTGGAAAAATAAATCTATAGTAAAAGAATACGTACTTGATGATGGAACTAGAAATGTTCTTATGTTTGATTATGAAACATTTAACTCCGCCTCTTACGGTGTTGTCTTAACAGATAGTACAAAAGAAATGATAGCTCTTGATGCTATTAGAAGATTGTCTCAAGCTATGATTCAGAATGGAGCAAGTATATCTATGGTTGCTAAATTACAAACTATTGATAATATTGGGGAACTTATTAGAAAAATAGAAGAATATGAAGCACAAATCCAAAAAATGCGTGAAGAAGAAGTCGCAAGACAAGAAAAACTAGCTCAAATGGGCATTCAGGAAAAGGAAAATGAAAGGATGTTTTTAGCACAAGAAAAACAAAAAGATAGAGATTTAGAACTTCTTATAGCTAGATTGAATTCAGAAACTCAAATAGCTAGAGCTCAACTCCAAACTTATATTGGTAGACAAGATGTGGATCTAAATGATAACGGAGTTCCAGATCCATTAGAATTGGCAAAAGTTTCCAATAATAAAATAGATATTGAAGTAAAAAAATATCTTAAAGAAAAAGAATTGGAACTAAAAAAGATAGAATCTAAAAGGAAACTTGATTTGGAAGAAAAGAAGCTACAATTGGAAAAACAAAAAATGAAACAAGAAAAAGAATTAAAGGAAAAAGAATTTGAAGTGGCTTTAAAAAATAAAGTTCCTGGAGAAAAATAATGCTATAAACAAAAAGCATTAATACATAATAATAATTGTTAAAAATAATAACAAATAATATTTTTGTTTAACATTTAAAATTGTAAAATATGAGCAGGAAAAACTTAAACTTAAACACTGAAGATTTTATAACGGTGGATTTTGATGATAATGAATTGCCACCTACATTTAGTGCTACTATACAGCAATCAAATAATCTGGATGATTCAGATGTAGAGGATTCAAAAGATGAAAAAGAAAAAAATTCTAAAAAGAATATTGAGTTAGTAGATCCAGAAGATCTTAAAAAATCAAATAAAGATAAACCTACTAATAACAAAGAAGATAAAAAAAGTAATGTAAATAAAGATGAAGATATTGACGATTCTGATGATTCTGAGTATTCTGAGTATTCTGAGGATTTAGAGGATGCAAAAAATAAAAATAACCCCCTTGATCAGAATAAAAAATCCTCTCCTGCTCTGGTATTTATAAAATTTTTAACTGATAAGGGGGTTATTAATTTAGATGAAAATGATATTAATAAAATATCTGATATTATTGAAAAGGAAGATGATGAAGCTGCTTTAGAATATTTATTTGAAAGCGAAGTTTCTAAAAGAGTTGATACAATTAAAAACAGTTATGAAGATGATGTTAAACAATATTTGGAATTACGTGAGTATGGTATCAGTTCTGAAATTGCTTCTCAACTTATTACAGATAAAAACTTAATTGAAAAAATAGATGAAAAAGATTTGTCTGATGAAAATTCTTTGCCACTTAGAAAACAATTAATAAAAAAGTATCTTTCTATTTCTACAAACATGAATGAGTCTGATATTGAGGAATATATAGATACACTTGTAGATACTGGAAAAGATGAACAGTGGGCTAAAAAATCTTTGTCTTATATTAAGGAATATAATCTTAAAAAGATTCAGGAGGAGAAACAAAGAATTGAAAAAGAAAAACAGGAACAAGAAAAAATGGCTAATGAAATTAAGGAGACCATAAAAAAGACTGTTTTTGATACCAAGGAAATATTGGGGAATGAGTTAACTACTTCTATGAAATCTAAAATAGTTAAGATGTTAACTGAACCTGCTGGTAAGGACCAATATGGTAATCCCATTGATGGAGTAGTAAGTTGGTTATTAAAAGATCCATTGAAAAATAGAATTACATTGGCTTATGCAATAGCTAGTGGTGTATTAGATGGTAAAATGACTGGAATAAAAAGAAAAGTTAGGAATGATATTATTGAAGAATTAGAAAACGCAATTTTGAATAAATCAAATATTGTTGGAGGTAATACTAACTATGGACCAACTAATTCTACTTTAGAATCTCTTAAAAATATATTTGGTGAACAATAATTTTAAAATTTATAAATATGAGTTTCAAAATTTCTAAATTGCAAGTAATGGACCCTCAATATTGGGGGAAATTAACTAGAGAAGAACATTTGGGTTGGATGGGCTTGCAAGAGCCACAGTGGATTTCAAAGGTTATCGATCGTATATATGAAGTAAATTATGGATCTGATAACATAGTTTCGTTTTATGATCGATTACCTGTTCATTATGTAGATGATGATACTCCGTACCGCTGGGCATTGCAAGGTGCTGATGAAAGGAATTATCCTTTGGTAAAAGCTACTATGAGCCCCACAATTGCTGCTCCACAAATAACTGATGCTGATAGGGCTGGTAGTAACTTTGGTAGGTTCTATTTGTGGTTTGCTGAGGATGCTTTTAGCGTATCATCTGTGATTGTAGGACACCACCCAGACAAGTATTCGCTTCGTGTCATGAGAGCCCTTGAAGTAGGTGGATATTATGTTTACGAAGTGCAACTTGTAACTGGTGATGCTAGTCTGTTTGTTGATGCTGCTGAAGTAGCTCCGCATACCCTATGGTCTGAAGAATATGGTTTGGTTGAACAAACCTTATCTATTCGTGGTAACTCCGTTAAACACAGTTCTCCATTCATCTTGGAAAACGAGTTTTCTGTTATTAGGAAACAATATGAAGTTCCTGGTAATATGATTCGTAAAGGTAAAAATGCTCCTCTTGTTTTCCAATTTACTACAGATGGAAAAACTGTACAACAGGCTTGGATTTCAAAATTGGAATGGGATTTTATTACTCAGTTCCGTCGTGATAAAGCTCGCCTTATTGTTGGAGGTAAGAGTACAAAAATTTCCGATGGAAACTATAGTATGAAAGGTGAAAGTAATAATGTCATTAAGGCTGGATATGGTCTTGTAGAACAGCTTTACCTTGGTAATACTGTTTATTACAATGATTTTTCTTTGGACTTTTTGACTGACATTTCTTTTGAAATTTGTACTGGTAAGATTCCTGAAGATAAACGTAAGCTTGTTATTTCTACTGGTGAACGTGGTGCTGCCTTGCTACACAAAGAATTGGCTAATCGTGCTGGTGGAATGAACTGGTTGATGAGCAATCACAACTTCAAGGTTGAAGATGGTAAGATGGTCCTTGATGAAGGTCAAATTATGAAGTATCGATTCCTTAATGGAGTTGAATTTAGTCTTATCATCGATCCTATGAAGGATGACCCAGTTCGTAATAAGATTTTACATCCTAAAGGTGGATTGGCTAGTTCGTATATTTTTGATATTTATGATTTTGGTACCACTAATGGTAAACCTAATATTCAACGAGTTGCTGTACGTGGTGATGAAGAAATTTATCGTTACATTGGTGGTTTACGTGACCCCTATGTTCCTTATAACAACACTTCCACGCCTGTATCGGCAAGTTCTATGGTTGATGGGTTTGTCGTTATGAAATGGTTCCAGGGTGGTGTTCAGGTAAATAATCCCTTGCGTACTGCTCGTCTTATTCCAAGTATTTTAAGATAGTTAAATTTTGTATAATACAGGGGGATGCATAATCCCCCTTTAAAAAAATAAGAGTTGATAAAATGTTAAATTAAAAAACCAGAGCTATGGAGAGTAAATTTTTAAAAGACAAAGTAGTTTATTTAAAACCAATTCCCAGATCTTCGGGTATGGTAAAAGACCCTAAGCACATTGCTTATTTTAAAATGGAGGGGGCATTTGATATGTACCCATTAAAAATTGATGAAAAGACTTTAAAATACATAAATCCATTTTCCAGTGAGGAAGAAATGAAGTTCTTTTCAGAGGTGTTGGGTGAAGATTTAAATCCCTATAAGACTAATAACACTTTCTGGCAAAAATATTTTGTTAGAATTGTAAAAACTCCAGAATTGATGAATGTGGGTAAAAAATTTGACCTATCGGATGTACATGATGCTTTGGCTTATAAAGTATTGCTTACATGGAAAGGAGAAATTATTGATAATGCAGATGAAGTAAATAAATACCCAACAGCAAGGTATGTGTTTGTTGATGAAAAGTATGAAGAAAATAAAGCTACGGAGGAACTAGAAGAAATATTCAAGATTGGTACTTATTATGGTGAACTTAAGACTAGTGATAAGAAGATGCGTGAATTTATAAACGTATATTATATCAACAAACCCAATCGTATATCCATTCCAGAAGATTTTACAACAAAATCACTTATTATGGAATTAGACAAAATTATTAAAAAGGACAAAGATGGATTTATAAATACTTATGAAGATCCAGATTTTAAGACAAAAGCATTTATTGCTAAAGCTATTGATAAAGGTGCAATTAAGAAATTGGGAGTAGCTACCTATGCTATTGAAGGAGTAGCTTCTGAGTATACTTTTAATGAGTTGTTGGCTCAAATTAAAGAATGGGCTAAAACTAAAACTGAACCTATATATGCTAAAATGATTGCTATTGTAAATAATAATTAAAAATGACTGGTAAGAAATTAGCAGATCAGTTTAGAATATCAGTAGAGGCTGTAGCTCCTGGGTTTTTAGATAGTGAAGTAAGCTATTTTTTAACCCAGGCACAGTTTTCTATTATAAAACAACTTGTTGCTTATTATAAATTAACAGATGTTTATTCAAAACTTTTAGAAAGAAAATCCATACTTTTAACTAGAGAGTCTGATAGTGGAAATGTATGGCAAGATAGTATTGTTTTTTCTGGTATACTCCCAAATGATTTTCTAAAATTAATATCAGCAGTTGTAAAATTAAATTCTAGTTTAACCCAATATATTTTAAAATGTGATATTACTCCTTATTCTTATATGAATAGGTTTATAAGCACTACTACAAATAATCCATTTTTAGAAAGACCCGTGTTTTTTATAAATCAAGACGATTCACTTAGCACAACAGGTAAAACGTTTATTATATTGGTTGGAAAAAGGAATTTTTTTGGTACCATACCTTTAACTACTGAATTTATTTATCCTCATGTGAGCATAGATTATGTAAGATTTCCAAATGATATAGATGCTACAGATGATGTAACTTTGGTACAATTTCCAGAATTTTCTGATGAAATAGTACAATTAGCTTCTAAACTTGCTTTAGATTCTTTGTATGGAGTGCAAAGGGTAGCAAATCCTAATTTTAACAATCCATCTAATAACAATAACAATAATAACGATGACTAGTTTAGAGATGTTATATCAATTTCAAAAGTTACTTGTAGTATCAGATCCAACTATGTTTGATGAAAATAGGTTGGAAACTTTTGAAATATATTTTTTTCTAAATCTGGCACAAAAAAAAGTGTTTAAAGATAGATATTTTCCAAGTGGTAATATAAAAGAAAATTTGATTATTATCACTAATAATAATGATGAACTTAAAAATTTATTTGTAACTACAGAAATAAACAATTCTGTTGGAAATTTGCTTTTAGATCCAAATATGCCTATTACATATACATTTGATTATTCATCTTTAAATTATGCTCATTATATAAGAAGTGATTCTGTTATAACCAGGGAAACTGTTTTCCCACTTATAAATGAACGAGTTCCTAACAATTTAATAACATATTTGGAAGTATCCAGATATGTTACAAATTCTTTACATACTCCTATTATAAGAAAACCAGCTTTACTCATAGAAAATGAAAATACTATGAGGCTGTTTGTTGATAAATATACTACAGAAGTAGATAAAGTTTTATTGACTTATCTCAGATACCCAAATGATATTGATGATAATAATAATTGCGAATTATCAGAAAAATTACACTACGATATAGTTATGTTGGCTGTAGATTTATTTAGGTCCAATAAATATCTTCTTTTATCCAATAGGAATGTAGAAGATAATAAAAATAATAATAAGAAGTCATGATAGCAGCAGAGTTTTATTCTGAAATAGAAAGAAGAATAGCTAACTTGGATAATGACTTTTTCATTCCAAGTTCTGAGATATTAATGGCTACTAATAAGGCTATAAAGTTTTATGTTCAAAATGCTTATAGGTATTTTGAGCAAAATGAAGAAAATCGAAAAAGGTTAATAAAAATAGTTCGTACACAAAGAATAAACAGTGGATTTACTCAAAATACTAACTTTTCAAATTTAGCTGCTTATGATGTTGTTCTCCCACAAGAAGCTGTTTTTATTGTAATGGAAAGTGCAAGGTTACAAAAAACATCTAATCCAACTATAAAATATGTATCTAAAGTAACTCCAGTTAACTTGGATGTGATGAATGCTAATCTAAATAATCCATACAAGGTTCCCTATAAATATAGAATATGGCGTATAGAATCTGATGGTGTAAATAAAATACATACTTTGATTTTACCTGATGGATTTGAATTAGAGTATTATATAATTTCTTACTTAGAGATACCTTATATTAATAGTATAACAGATACTACTGATTTGAATCAATATTTCGATGAGGTGTTTCAATATGAAATTATACCTATTGCTGTAGAATTTTCTATTGAACCCTACAGAAACATTGGTAAAAATGAAAATTCAAATAATGAAAAGAATAATAAAAACAATGAAGATAATGAAAATAATAAATAATTTATGTTTAACTAAATCTTTTAAGCTATGATTAATGAAAAAAATTCAACTTACTTGTTTGTAGGCAATGTTACAAAAGGCAGTGCTACTACGGTAGATACTTTGCCAAATGATTCTGTTGCCATTGTTGATGCAGCAACTAATGCTGTGAAAACTAGTGCTTTGTCTGCATCTGATTATGTAAAGGTAGTAAAGAAAACTTCTGTTGGGACATTGATTTATTCTCCAGCTTTTAGTTTGGCAAATATTACAAGTAAAACTAAAAATGAGGAGAATTCATTTGATGTTCAACAGGTAAGTTATCTTGGAGCTACCTCTGACTCTGCTGTTACTGGTATTGGTACAGTTACTGTTGGTAATGCTTATGTTGTAAATTTAGCTATTAGGAATGCCCCTGAATTTGGAGCTGTTCCTTTTATTAAATTTGGAACATATAAAGCAACTACTACCTCACAATTTGATTTGGTGACTGGTATCAAAGAATCTTTGGATCGACAGCTTAAAACTACTTTTGCTAATAATGTTATTTTGGTAGATCGTGTTAGTGATGGTACTCGTACGGCTTTTTCAGCTGGTACTGGTGATGCTACTTCTATCAAAGTATACAATGGTTCAAAAGGTGTGTCTTATGTAAAAGCTGGTGATGCTGCTGCTACTGTACAAACTGCTTTAACTGTTGGTACTTATATTAAGATTAAAAATATTTTGTATAAAGTAGCTTCTGCAACAACGTCTGGTTTTGTACTTGATCAGCCTTACAATGGTGTTTCGGAAACTATTGCTTTTACTGATACCAATACTGGTTCGTATAATGCTACTAATTTTGGTTTAAAGTTTTCTGGGGTGCGCCAAAGTTTTAATAGCCAAACAGAAACAAGTGAATATCAGCTGGTTTATTTTGATATTTTAAGTGAAGATTTAACTGTTTCTGAATATAAAGCTGTATATCCTGCAGAAAAACAATCCGACGGTGCGAGGGTGGCTTATTTAGAAAAATACAGCCAATATCTTAACAAGCAACCTGTTGTAAGTTCATATCCTGTACTTACTGCCACAGTTAGTGCCGATGTGAATACTACTTACAAATTGTATACTGTAAATATCACAAATGAAATTGTTCCCAATCCTGTTGTTGGTTCTTATAGCCCATCTTCTACTATTATTATTGCTATAAAGGGAACATTAAGTGAAGGTATTGATACTGTTTTATCACTTTAAAGTTTTAATTTTATGGGGAGTTAATCTCCCCATAATTTTTAAAAATTGAATAGCTATGGGAGATAACGAATTAAATGAATTTCAGAATAAATATTTGGAATTAAAATTTAGTTTTTTGGAAGAAAAGCTCACTAAAATAGAAGAGTTATTAGAGGATAATATAACTGATATTAAAGATGATTTAAAAAAAATACATGAGTTAATTGAGGCTCATGATAAGGATATTTATATGTTAAAATCGTCTGATGAGAATATCATTAAGTTGGTTGGAGATGTTGAAAAATTGAAATCTGAGACTTCATTTTCAAGATTTTTATTTAAAGACCCAGTTACAACAATAGTTACTTTTATACTTATATTTTTTATATTTTTAATTGCATCTGTCGTTTTAGATATAGATTCTGTTTTAAAGTTTTTATCACTAATTAAACATTAATGTTATGCCTACTTATAATGTACAAGTGGAAGAAAGTGTAGATGCAAAGTCATTCTACATAAAAAATATAGGGGATCCAATATCTTCATCTAATAGGATTGTTATAACTACTCCAAGTACAGTAGTTATATATCCTATAACGGATACTCAGATAAACTCGGGAGTAAGTATAACAGCAGAATCACTTGGATTAGGTACTTATTTTGAGGATGGTGTATATACTTTTGATATTCAAAATAGTTCTGGTGGGTTGATAACATCTGCTAGAGAAGGATTTCTTGCAATAATAGGATTACAAGTTATTAAAGACGCTTTATCATATAGAATTGGTATGGATAGTTATTTAAGATTTATCACTTTAGAAAAAATGAGGATTTTAGATAACTTAACATATTGTGCAGAAATAGGATTATTGGATGCATTTAATGAAAATTTAGAACTGTTAAAAAAACTTGTTTGACATGACTAAAGAAGATTTATACAACATATATGTAAATACAATAAACAACTATTTAAAATCCAACAGTGTGTATATAAAAAACTGGACTGGATTTGATGAACCTTCTTTTTATAGACAACTTGAAATATTGATTACAGTAAATTTATATTTAAAGATAATGAAGTATTATTTAGATGGATTTGATACAATAGTAGATTTATTAGACATAAGTGAAATAATAAAAGTGGCTAATGAAAGTAACAAATTATTAAAATTATATAAAACCTATTATGAGTAAATTACTAATAAAAGAAAAGTACTTAACTACTGGAGATGTACTTTGTTGTTTTGAAACAAACATATTTAAATTATTGTACAACTTAATTACAGGGAAAGAATGTATAAAATTCTATTTTGTAATATCTAATAATTTGATAATTAGTATCAATAAGTATAAAATTGATGTAAAAACTGTTGAAAATGTAAAAAGAAATTACAAATATATATTAGTTAAAAGGCTTAACAAGTACATATATAAAAAAGAATTTCTAAAAATTGTACATAAGCTTCTTGTTATTAATTTAAAGGAAATTAAATTAGATACGTCCTTTAAATTTGTTCATTATATTTTATACAATGCTTGTGTAATAGATGATTATAATGTTTTGAAAAATATAAATTTTAGGTTATTTTTAAAAGATAGAATTAATTTTAGTACGTATAAATTAATTTTATGAAAAAGAAAGTACTTTCTATCAATATAAATAATGATTCTAGTTCATATATTGAAGAACAAATACAAAAAACTTTTTCTGATGAGGGTACTAAATATTCAACAAATTTTCCAGAGGACCCAATTATTCCAGGTACTTTTGTTCCAATTACTGATTATGTAAAAGCTTCAACTGGCGGTACATTTTATGGTAAATTATATTACCCATCTACTATAACGAATTTTAGTGGGTTAGAATTGCCCACTGCAAATTGGGTATTGGATCGAATTAATTATTATTTAAGTAACATATCTATAGATTTTAATACTTTATTTGATAATAGATTTTCTACCAAATCATTAGGAAATTTAGCCATAAAGTCACATTCTTTGTTAACAGATATTCATGGTAATGGAGATATACATTTAAATTCTATTGAAGCCAGTAGAGTTATAAATCCTGCAAGTGCTACTACAGATGGGTATTTAAGGAAAGAGGATTGGGTTATATTTAATAGTAAACTTTCTTATATAAACACTGGTCCTGGATTATTATATTCTGGAGGAACATTAAGTCTAGTTCCTGGTTTAATAGATCATAATTTGTTAAAAAATTATGACCCTAACAAACATGTCCCTAAAAATGACAGTGCTACAGATAGTAATAGTTTATGGTCAGCTGCAAAAATTATATCTTATGTAAATAGTATTATTCCTCCAGAAATTACAGATTATGTAAGCAAGTCGAATGGTGGTGTATTTGAAGGTATAATTTCCTATTTAAATCCTTTTTATATAGATAATAATCCTTTAAATTTAGTTTATTTAGGATATTTAAATAATAGACTTATAACTTTAAAAGGAGAGGTATTTACTACTTTAAAAGGAACTGGTCAAGATTCTATTAGTAATATATTAGCTTATGGTTCAATTAGTAATCTTGGAGTAAAGGATCATAATCTATTAGATAATATTCAAGGTGGGGATTCTACTGATAGAATACATTTAACTCAACTAGAATACAATAGAGTAGCTCAACCTGCTACAAGTACAACAGACGGTTATTTAAAAAAAGAAGATTGGATTACTTTTAATAATAAACTTAATGCATTTACTACAGCTTCAGATACATTACAAAATGTATTTTTAAGATACGATAATGGTGTGTTGTATTATAATTTACAAATGATTGATCATGATGCTTTGTTAAATTATGACCAACAAAAACACCCATTGCTAGATGATAATTCTATTACTAGTAATAATGTATGGTCAGCTGAAAAAATAAATAGTTTATTAACTGGTTCGAGTTTTCAAACATATAAAATAAGACTTAATTCTGGTTCCACGGTTTTACAACGAATAACTGGATTGGTAGAAGGAGTAGATTACCCAGTAGGGTGGGTTTTAATGGCAGATAATGCTGCTTTAATAATAAAACATAACTTAAATACTTTATCTACTGTGGTTAGTGTGTTTAGTGTAAATGGTGTAACCAATGATGCAGTGAAGTTAGAAGGAAATGTTGCTTATAGTACTTTTACTAACAAATGGGTAGATGGAGGATATAATGCTATTAGATTAGATGCTTTTGCTACTATCAACACAGAAATAATTATAAAAATTGTGTTATGAGTGAATATTTTGCAGACATTTCTTGGAGTACATTGGCTAACAACGTTCAATTAAGTAACCAACCTTATAGGTATATTTTTACAGTAAATCCTTTAGATCCTAATGAGCCAGGTGCTGGAAATATGCAAATGTCTGTTGGGGATTGGTTTATAGATTTTTCTGGGTATCCTTTTCTCATTGAAAATATTAATGGTACCACTATAACAGTTTATGATATTAATGAAAGGGGTAACAGCAATACAAGTGCTTATGGACCTTATAATGGGCAAATAGGATATATTTACAGACCTAAGTATAATGCTTTTTTGCTTACTCAAGCTCAGTTAAGAAAATTAGATAAATCTGCCCCAGATGTTATACAAAACATGGAAAAAATTGTTTTGTGGAAATATAGGGGTGTTAAGTTAGAGGACGGTACAAATGTTTTAGATAACACTACTGAAATTGTATTAGAAAACTTAGAATTAACTGATTTAAATAATGAAGGTTGGCAGGGTGGTAAAAAAGTAAAAATAAAAGCTTTATCTTCAGGTGGAAACTCTTATTTAGAGGTTACTCAAACAAATCATGGATTTGACGGACATTTTGTATTTTTTAATGGTACAATATGGGAAAAAGCTATTGCAAATAATGAGAATAAATGTGCTACACATTTTGCTGTTAAAATAGATAATAATATTTTTAAAGCTTATAGTTATGGAGATATAGACATAACTATAACTGATGATACTGATTTAGCATTAGTCAATGGGGAATATTATTTTTTATCTCAGACTGTTGCTGGTAAAGTAAATAGAAACAAGCCTACATCAGGTATAATACAATCTGTATTATATAAAACTTATGGAAGTAAGATAAATATTTCTATACAAGAACCTTATGAATATGTAGAAAGTAATGGTGGTGGAGGAAATGTTTCTCCTGGAGGAAATAATATGCAGATTCAATTTAATGATTCAGGAGTATTTGGTGGAACACCTTTTTATTATGATAAAATATTAGATACTTTTTCTGTAAACAATTTACCTTCATATGATAGTATTTTTTCTATTTACCCCTCTCAATATTGGGATTATGTTTCTTCATGTTTATTTAGTGTTACTAATAATGGCATGTCTCCAATAAATAACTATTTTAAAATATGGGGAGATTACACTGAGTTAAATTATTTATTTAATACAGAAGGATCAAAAGGTTTAGAAATATCTACTATAAATAGGTCTTCTTCAGGACAACCTTATGATACTGGACTATATTTAAAATCAAGATTGTATTCTATAACAGGGTATCAATTTTATATAATAAATGATGATGATATAAGTTCAAAATTAACTTTTGGATCTGAAACCTATCAAGAAAGTTTTGCGTTATATTATTTTTTCAAAAATAATATAATTCCAAACGAATATAATTATTTATTATACATAAATACCAATTATGAGGAATCTAACATAGTTTTTATAGGACATGATTATATAAATGGTTTTATAGGTATTTTAATAAGATCTGGATCCTATATATATTCAAATTCATATAGAGTTGTTCTATCTTATAGAAATAATGATGGTTCTCCAAAAACTTATAAAGATTTAGTTATTATTCCAGAAAGAATAGAATATAATGACATCAATGTACTTTGTGAATCTCTATCAAATTCAACTTGTAAAATAAAAATTATTAATACGGGAACAAATAATATTGACTTGAAAGCATCCATGTTATTAAATAGGTTTAATTTTAACAGCTTAGAAGAAAATTGGTAATACTATGAAGATAAGTATAATAACACCAAGTTATAGGATTGAAAATTTACCTATAATATTAAAATCTATAGAAATGCAACTTGGCAAATATGAATGGATTATTGTTTATGATGGTAAATTTATTAGCAGAATAGATGAAAGGATATTATCATATAAAAGTAATAATAATGTAGATATTAAATTATTAATAGACTATAACAACGATCCAAATACAGGGAAAGCATGGTATTTAAGAAATTTAGGAATAAATAATGCTACTGGAGATTATTTATATTTTTTAGATGATGAT
>FQKF010065596.1_pt1 | contig 19961 bp, 14 predicted proteins | sample 1504521 | NCBI WGS metagenome assembly FQKF01 (sample SAMEA4475357, study PRJEB15587) | soil metagenome | biome: Soil; feature: Field | place: India | collected 2015-03-11 | depth 0 m
GCACCCCAGCATTCGCCCATGTTGGGGCAGTTGCCGCTCTGGCAGATGGTGTGCAGCTGGAACTCGTCCACGATGCTGCGCACCATGCGGTAATTTTCACCCATAGGCAGGCGCACCTTGAGCCATTCGGGCCGTTTGGCGCGCGCAGGTGGGGTATCACTAATGATAGGAAGTTCGAGCATGAGCTGGGCAAGTATTCGACAGGTATGGTTGTTTTTTGCGCTAAGGTACGCGCCTTTGAGCAGTTCTGCCGGAGAAGGCTGCAATTTACGCCTCCAGATCCAAAGCCGCGACGCCCCTAAACGCACCGAGGGATGGAATGGTTGGCGATCGTGCTAGGCCAAATGTGATTACTATTTCCGCAGCGGCTTGATGAGCGTCCCCGACTTCATTCTCGGCTCGAAGTAGGTGCTCTTGGGCGGCAGGGTTTCGCCGGCATCGGCGATGCGCATCATGTCGTCGAAAGCGACCGGATGAAGTACGAATCCGACGCGTTCAGGGTGCTGGCCGACGGCCTTTCGGATGCCTTTGAGGCCTTTGGTACCCTCGATATAGGTGATGCGCGTGTCGGTGCGCACGTCCTGAATGCCAAGGATACCTTGCAGAATATACTCGTTGAGTAGCGAGACATCGAGTAGCGCGGGCAGCGAATTGTTGCGCTGGGCGTGCTGGAGCAATTCGGGCCGCCAGTGCAGGCGGTACCAGTGGTCGCAGAAGAGCATTTTCACTTCGTACTTGTGCCGCGGCTTTCTGGGGTGCTCCACGTACTGAATGGTGCACAAATGCCCCAGATAGCGGAAGAACACCTCGGGCTGGAGGCCATTTAGCCCTTCAACCACCCGATTGTAGTCCAAGATGTCCAGCTGATCGGTGGCGAAATATGCGCAGAAGAGGCGCCCGAAGTCCAGCTCTGGGTGTTGCGCTTGCTGTTGGCGCAGGAGGGCGACGGTGGAGGTGCGGTGGTGTCCGTCGGCGATATAGACGTCCGGGACTTGCTGAACGAAGAGTTGTTGCAGGTACTGGATGTGGTCGGCGTCGTTGAGCATCCAGGTGCGGTGGGTTTGCCGTTCGTCGGCGAAGTGGACGGTGAAGAGCGGTTCGTGGGTTTCGATGAAGTTTTGCATCCAGACGTTCAGGTCGGGCACCGGGGGGAAGGTGAGCAGTACGGGTTTGAGGATGGCGCCCCAGCGCAACAGGAGCTCTTGTTGGCGCAGTTCGCGTTCGCTCAAGGTGCGTTCGTGTTTTTTGACCTTTCCCCTGTGGAAATCATCCAGGTCGTTGGCAGCAATGATGCCCGTATGGGTACGGTGGGCGGTCTGGATTTGATAGACAAAAATGGCCGGCTGCTCTACCTGCGTCAGCAGTTGGTCGCGCTGGTAATCCAAAAAGGCGTGTTTGGCGTTGGCGCAGAAGTCGTCGGGAGAGGCGATGCGCTCAAAGATGGGGTAGATGGCCCGGAAAGGGTGGATGTGCATAAGCGTTTCTGCCTGATTAGGCGGGTAAAAGTAGTGGCATTGGCTTTTTACTGCGGGCATTCGAGAAGAAATTTTCACTTTTGGGCCTCACTTCAGCCACAGGTGTAAAAAGCCGGGTTTTGGTCATGAAATTTCCCGCATTTTTGGTTGTATGTCTATCCTGTTTGGGTCTTGCCTCTGTGCTCCCGGCACAATCGGTAGCCGAGTTGAGGGCAAATTTGCGAAAGGCACAGACGAAAAACGAGCGCATGCAGATCAGCTACGATCTGGCCCAGGCGCTGATGAATGCGCGCAACTTTAGCGAGGCTGCCGATCTGGCATATCAGGCCTACGAATTGGCTATCCAGCTGAACGAAAAGCGCATGGCCTCCGACGCTATCCTGCTCAGCGGCGATGCCCAATACCGCCGAAAGAAGTACCCGGAGGCCTCCTCTCGCTTACTCGAGGCCTGGAACACCGCCCGCAACTACGGCCACCGCGACGTCGCCCTGGCCGCCGCTGAAAGGCTGATGAACATCAGCAAAGAGCAGAAAAACTTTCAAGAAGCCCTCAAATGGAGCCAGGAAATGATTGCATATCTGCAAGAAAACACTGGCAGAGGCACTACCGGCGGCGATGTTACCCGCCGTTTAGAAAGCCAAATAGCAGCCTTAGAGGCCGAAAACCGAAGCCTCAAAGAGCAAATCGCTCAACTGACCGGCAAAACTCAGGAAATAGAAACCACATACAAACAGCAGATACAACAGGTACAGACCCTCTCACAGCAGGAATTGGGCAAGCGCGAAGCGGAAATTTCGGAAACCCGACGACAGGCCGACTCCTTGGAAAACGTCAAAAACCGCCTACTGAAAACGATGACGGAGAGCCAGATGCTCGACTCCATGATTAAGGCCCAGCAAGAGCGCGAAATTCAAAAACAAAAGGCTATCACCGCCCAACTGGAAGTGGAGCGCCAGAAGTCGGAGGCGGCCCGCAACCTGCTGCTCGTCATTTCAGCCGTTATACTTATCATCGCAGCGCTGCTCTTCATGCTTTACCAAAGCAAGCAGCGCACGGCCAAGGAGTTGGCCAAGAAAAATAAAACCATCGAAGAAGAGCGGCAGCGCAGTGAGGATCTGCTACTCAATATTCTGCCACCAGCTATCGCCCAGGAGTTGAAAGTACAAAAAAGAGTAGCCCCCCGAAAGCATGAAGATGCTACTGTTATGTTCGTGGACTTTGTCGGCTTCACCCATGTGGCCGAGAGATTGACTCCGGAGCAGCTCGTGGAGGAAATAGACCACTGTTTTAGAACATTTGATCACATTATTGGGCAATATCGCATCGAAAAAATCAAGACCGTTGGGGATGCTTACATCTGCGCCAGCGGCCTGTTATCAGACAAGAACGCCAACCCATCCGATATGGTGAAGGCAGCCTTGCAGATCCAGGACTTCTTACTTCATCGCAAGGCGGAACGCATGGCTCAGGGCTTGCCTTATTTTGAAGCGCGCGTCGGCATCCACACCGGCCCGGTCGTGGCTGGCGTGGTAGGTGACAAAAAGTTTGCCTATGATATCTGGGGCGACACCGTCAACATTGCTGCTCGCGTGGAAGAGGCCTGTGAGCCGGGGCGCGTCAACGTCAGCGAAAGCGCTTACTGGAAAGCCAAATATGAATTTGAATGGCAGCCCCGTGGGCTTATCTCCGCTAAAAATAAGGCACCCATGGAGATGTTCTATGTAATCGGCGTGCGCAATATGAAGTACTAAAAACGCCTTTTCGAGGCCCCTGACAGATCACAGAAAGGGCGTCGGATAGGCCAACAACCCCTTAATTTTTCAACACCAGTACTCCGGCGGCCTCGAAGGCCACTTCACGCAGCGGCTCGGTAATGCCGGCAATTTCGTCGGGCGACTTGCCAGCATCCTCGGCATAGTGGCGTAGCTCCTCCACAGAGGTTTCGGAGATGTACGCAAAGCCGTCGATAATCACGCGCTTGCCGGCCAGGTCTTTGGGCATGAAGAAGGCGTAATCCTTGAACGTTACACGCATCTCGGGCAGGTCGGTGCCCTCGGCGACAATGGTCATCCAGCAGCCTTTCTTCTGGCAGACTTCACCCACGCGACCGATGATTTTGATGGGCAAGGAGTCCCGATCGCCCATTCGCGCGGCCAGTTCTGTGTAAGGAATAGCGCCGTCCGGCATGGTCGGAGCGCCAAAACTTTGCTCCACTTCAGGCGCTTGAGCGTTGCCCGAGTTGGAGGGTTGCTGACCACACGCCAAAAGCAACGCGACAACAGATACGAAAAAAAGGATTTTTTTGAGCATGACCTGCTTGTTTAAAAATTTGAAAATCAGTGATGAAGGTGTTTTTTAGCCGAACGCAAAGGTACAGCGCAAGGCGGTACGCAGCACATCTGGCACAGTATTCGGAAAAATAGCGATGTTTCCCGTACACGTGTCGGCTCAAACGCTTTTACGACCTTCGCGCCTTGAAGTCTAGGTGCATGGCCTTTAATCTTTGCTTAACAGTATTTGCACCCTTCTTACGTTTTGATATTCGTTTTAACCATCCATCCAAAATCGCACTCCTATGAAGGGTCTTATTTTGTTTATACTCCCGCCGCTCGCCCTGTTGATGGGCATGTCCCAAGATCTGTCTGCCCAGTGTGTCCAGGGCGATTGCTTCAATGGTGTAGGCACCTACATGTTTAAAAATGGCGACCGCTACGTCGGCAAATGGCAGGCCGGCCAGCCGCATGGACAGGGCACCTACTACTTTGCCTCCAAAGAGCGCTACGAAGGCGAATTCAAATTCGGTAAGTTTGACGGCCAGGGTACCATGTACTACCCCGACAATGCTTACTACGTTGGCAGTTGGAAAGAGAATAAGAAGAATGGCCAGGGTCGGCTGGTACATCGGAATGGCCAGGTAGAGGAAGGCATCTGGGTGGCCGGCAAGCTCCAAACGCGGGTCAGCAACGCTGCCCCGCCTGCGAATAGTACCGCAAATACCTCCACGAACACGTCTTCTACCACGGCCAACGCTGCGAATAACAGCGGTCGCAACAACACCGACGGGCTGCGCAACTGTAATACCACCTTCTGCCGCAGTGGAACGGGCTACTACGACTATCCCGACGGTTCGCGCTGGATAGGCGAGTTTCAGAATGGTGTTCCACTGGGCAAAGGCATCTGCTACTATGCTAGCGGCGACCGCTACGAAGGCCAGTGGGCCAATGGCGCCCCGAACGGGCAGGGAGTGCTCTATTCGGGCCGCCGCGCTACCGGTGCCGTGTGGGTCAACGGCCACGTCATGCACGAGCTGACCTCAGAGGAGGTCTTACCCAACAACCCCGTGCGGATAGAGGCCACCCAGGGCGTCAAGATTTACGCCGTCGTGGTAGGTGTAGGGCGCTATACCGCCATGCCCTCGCTGCGCTACACCGACGACGACGCCTACCGCTTTTACTCCTTCCTGAAAAGCCCCGAAGGCGGCGCCTTGCCCGACGACCAGATCGTCGTGCTCGTGGACGAAAACGCTACGCGCGAAAACATCCTGCGCGCCATGCGCCAGTACTTCCTCAAGGCCGACAAAAACGACGTCATCCTCTTCTTCTTCAGCGGGCACGGTCTCGAAGGCTGCTTCCTGCCCGTGGACTACGACGGCTTCAACAACAAACTGCGCCACGAGGAAATCAAGCAAATCCTGCTGCAAAGCCAAGCCAAGCACAAACTGTGCATCGCCGACGCCTGCCACAGCGGTACGCTCAACTACGGACTGGCAGCCAAAGGGCCTGCACCGGTGTCGCTTAGCCGCTACTACCAGGCCTTTGAGGAGTCCACAGGAGGCATTGCCCTGCTCATGTCCTCCAAAGGCGAAGAATTGTCGCTGGAAGACCACGGCTTGCGCCAGGGGGTGTTTACTTATTATTTGTTACGCGGCATGCGGGGCGAAGCCAATGCCAACGGCGACAACATTATCACCATTCGCGAGTTGTACGGCTACGTGCGTGTTAAAGTGCGCGAATACACAGCCAACGTTCAGAACCCGGTGCTTACCGGCGCCTTCGACGAGAACATGCCCGTAGCGTTTTACCGGTTTTAAATGACTCGAGCTTGTCATGGCGTACCTGCCCGCTCAGCGCCTGCGCCTGTATCGGAACTTCAAAGCGATTGATGCCGCGGACTACCACGGCATCATTCGCTATTTTGAGCAATACGAGGACGAACTGCGCACCCTGGACGACAGCGAGTACTTCGACTGTGCCTACACCTACACTGAGGCGCTCTACTCGGTGGGCTTCTACAGGCAGGCTATTGTCATGCTGGACCACCTGATCGAGCAGGTTATTTTGCAAAACATAACCCACTGGGGCGGCCAAGATATTCTGACTCGTTTGCTCTTGCGCAAGGCCGAAGCACTCGTGCAGCAGCGACATTGGCCCTCTGCCGAGCATGTGCTGCGCGAGTATCTCAAGCTCTACCCTTCCAATCGCGCGGGATGGCGGCTGTTGCGCAAATGCCTGCTCCATCAGCGCCCGCCGTGGCTGCGGCGCTCGTGGGCTGTTTGCGTGGGCCTCGTCTTCGCTGCACTGGCTGTAGCCGCCGCCGAACTGTTTGTGATTCGGCCCTTCTTTCGCCCCTACGACGATGCAGCCCTGGCGCTCCAGCACCTTCTCACTGGCCTGGCGCTCGGCGTCGCCTTAGGCGCTGAAGGCCTGCACTGGTACCGCTGCCTCCAGAATGTGCGTATCTTCGCCCAGCAAACCCGGGCGCGAAACAAGTGCTAAAACGCCACCAAAGCCGGACACCCACCGCCGGCGGTGCGCCTTTGCCCGTTCGCAAGCAACATGAACCCACTGCGCATCCGACTCATCATCGGCATGATGACCGCCGCCCTCATCGGCATCATCTGCATGCAAATCTATTGGATAGGCTGGAACATCCGCCTCAACGAAGAGCAGTTCGACAAAAACGTCTATGCCATCCTCAACCGGGTCGCCGATAAAATCGAATACTACGAGGACATCACCGCACTTGAGGTGTTGAGGGCCACTTTCAAATCCTCCTCCGACTTCAACCGAAACTTGCGCCGCGCTGCCCAATACTTTGAGAGCGGGCAGACTGCCCGGCGCATTGCCCGCACCGATAGCCTATCCGACGCTCCCGGCGACCTGACTCGCTCCTTTGAAGACCACACCACATTGTGGGAATACATGAAAGTCAGCCAATTGGTGGACTCCCGCCCACTGGCCGAGCGCGTCCCGCTCGACCTGCTCGACCAGTCGCTGCGCGAAGAGCTCCGTAGCCGCGGCATTGATGCCCCTTACCAGTACGGCGTCTATTCCAAGGCCCGCAGTAGCTTCGTTATTATGAACGGTTATTACGTCGTTATCGAAAATACCCCTCATCTCATGGCTAAAGGCGCTACGTCGCTCTACAACTCCCCTTATCGCGTTGCCCTGTTTCCTAAGGACGTCGAGTCGCCAGGCTATTTAGCCATTTACTTCCCTGACCGCACCCGCTTAGTGCTCGGCTCCGTCTGGCAAAGCCTGGTGCTGTCTATCATTTTTACCGGCATTATCCTTTTCTCGTTTTGGTACACCATCCAGGTCATCTACCGGCAGAAAAAACTGTCGGAAATGAAGACGGATTTTATCAATAACATGACCCACGAATTCAAAACCCCAATTGCCACCATTTCGCTGGCGACCGACAGCATCGTCAGCCCCACAGTCATTCAGGACCCCGAGCGCATCCGGCGGTTCGCCGAAATTATTCGCCAGGAAAACCGCCGCATGAACAGCCAGGTCGAGCGCGTGCTGCAAATTGCGCAGCTGGACCGCAACGAAATACAACTCCGCATCGCCGAAGTCAATCTGCATGCCCTCATCCAGCAGGCCGCTGAAAACTTCAGCCTTCAGGTGGAAAAACGCGAAGGGGTGCTCAAACTCGACCTGCAGACCACACGGCCCGTTGTCCAGGGCGATGCCACGCACTTGGCCAGCGTCATCCACAACCTGCTCGACAACGCCAACAAGTACAGCCCGGAAAAACCCGACATCACCGTCCGCACGCGCGACTTGCCCAACGGCAGCGTGGCCATTACCGTCGAAGACAAAGGTATCGGCATCAGCAAGGAAGCCCGCAAACACATCTTTGACAAATTCTACCGCGTCCACACGGGCAACCTCCACGACGTTAAGGGTTTTGGCTTGGGTCTCAGCTACGTCAAAGCCATCGTGGAAGCCCACAAAGGCTCCATAGAGGTACGCAGCGAGGTCGGCAAGGGAAGCGCGTTTACTGTGGTGCTGCCGCCCTCGAAAGGCAAAGAATGAAACTTGAAATATGGGCAGCTGTCATTAGGCTTGGCTGAAGGTGGGGTGAATTTTTCATCGAGTAGTCGATGCGGGCACAAAGACGATGGATACCGCCGGCTTATCCACGCCGCAAAAGCGTTTTGTGCTAAGTTTGCGGCATCTATTGTCAGACCAACCATCCCTCTGCCGCTACTATGTCAGCACCTGTACCGCATTTGCTCTACGTAGAAGATGACGAAAGCCTCAGCTACGTTACCCGCGATAACCTCGAACGCGAGGGCTTTCAGGTAACCCACATCACCGACGGGCGCGAAGCTTTGAAGGCCATACAGTCCGGCCAGAAGTTTGACCTCTACATTTTGGACGTCATGCTGCCCGAGGTGGACGGCTTTGACCTGGCCACCGAAATCCGCAAGCGCGACCAGGAAGTGCCCATCATTTTCCTTTCGGCCAAAACCATGCGCGAAGACCGCCTGAAAGGCCTCAAAATCGGCGCTGACGACTACATGGTGAAGCCCTTCAGCATTGAAGAACTCATCCTCAAGGTGCATGTCTTCCTGCGTCGCTCGGGCTTCGGCGAACCCAACCGACCCACCGGACGAGTACCTATCGGCAAATACTGGTTTGACTACGGCAACCTTCTGCTTTCTTACGGCAGCGAAGAAGGCGAAACCCTCACCCAAAAGGAAGCTGACCTGCTCCGCCTACTCAACGAACACCGCAACCAACTCGTCAAACGCTCGTTCATCCTGGAAACCATCTGGGGCAAGAACGACTACTTCCTCGGCCGCAGCTTAGATGTCTTCATCTCCCGTCTGCGCAAATACTTCAGCCGCGACGAACGCATCAAAATTGAAAACATCCACGGCGTCGGCTTCAAATTTCGAGTGGATGCGTAGCGTTTTTTTGAGGGAAAGCGTACATTCATCAACAGCATTTTAGCCCTGTATTTGGTCAAATAGCACTTGCTGGGCAAATCTTTTGAGGATACCGCCCAAACATCCACAGATAGAAATTACCAATCTCTTATTATGCGTACACTCTTCTTGTTCACCCTGCTTTATGGGCTGCTTTGGGCAGCAGCGTGCCAACCTAAAAAATCCTTCGTCAGTCCAACGGCGTCGCTGACGGTGGAAGAAGCGTATGCATTGACACAAAAAGGCGCCCTCCTCATTGATGTACGCGAACCCGATGAGGTAGCCGAAGTTGCCTATAACGTCAAGAACTACCGCAATGTGCCGCTGAGCCAGCTGGCCAATCGCCCGCAAGACATCCCGCGCGATCAGCAAGTCATCCTGGCCTGCCGTTCGGGCGGTCGGAGCCGCCGCGCTTACGACATGCTCGTGGCGCAGGGCTACCAGAACTTAGCCAATATGGAAGGCGGCATGCTGGCTTGGGAAGCGCGCAAACTTCCGGTTATTCGAAAGGAATAGGCGCCCAGCCCTTTTGAGTCTTTTGCCCGTACGCCTGTTTGCGCGATATGCTTTACCGAATTCTGCTCCTGCTGGCAACATCCCTTGTTTTTGCTCATGGCGGATGCCGCCGCTCCTCCAACACATCGCCTTCGGCAGCAGAAGGTGCTGCCGAAGATACGTCGCAAACGCGGCGGGTGATTTTGTTTTTCGGCAACAGCCTCACAGCAGCGTATGGCCTCTCGCCGGAAGAAGGCTTCGTGGCACTCATTCAGCAAAAAATAGACAGTCTGGGGTTGCCATACGTCTGCATCAATGCCGGCAACAGCGGCGAGACAACGGCGGGCGGGCGCAGCCGCGTAGGCTGGGTGCTCCAGCAACCCGTGGATATCTTCGTGCTCGAACTGGGTGGCAACGACGCCCTGCGCGGGCTACCCATAGAAGCTTCGCGCGAAAACCTGCAGGCCATCATCGACCAAGTGCGCTCCAAATATCCGGCCTGCCGCATCGTTATTGCTGGAATGCTGGCCCCGCCCAACCTGGGGCCCGAGTACACACAAACATTTGCTCAGATGTACCGCGACTTGGCATCAGCCAATCAAGCCACCTTTATACCGTTCCTGCTGGAAGGCGTCGGCGGCGAACCAGACCTGAACCTACCCGACGGCATCCATCCCAATGCCGCGGGGCATCGCATCGTCAGCAAAAACGTCTGGCAAGTGCTTTATCCGTTATTGCGGACTCCCCAGTAAGCGTACGCTCTCCATGCTTTCTTAATCCTACCCTGCCCTATGGCGAACAAGCAAGCACTCGACTCGATTAAAAAGCGCCTCAGCCAGGGCGAATTGGAAGCCGCCTACGATGAGTTGGCGCAATGGCTGGCGCAATCGCCCGAATACGCTGAACTGGCCCGCATCGTCCGCATCAACCAGGCCGAATTGTACCAGGTGAAGGCAGAGGTACTGAAGGGAACGCTCTCCGGTGAAGAGGCGCGTAGGGCCTACAACCAGCTGACCGACAAGGCCTTACAAGTCATAGGTCTGGCAGAAACAGGCCGGACGACGCTGAGCGCTTCGCCGGAAGAGCCGCGCTCGCGCACCTGGCGCTACTACCTGATAGGCGGGCTGACAGCTCTACTGGTCGCCGGTGTGGGCATCTGGTTTTATCTACAAACAGCCGAAGACTGCCCGCACTTCAGCAATGCCGCCCGCGTGCGCGTGCTCATTTTGCCCTTCATGGGCGCCAGTAAAGAGTACAACCCGGCCATAGACATCATGGACGAGCTCAACGACTGGATAGAGCGCAGCCCATTGAGCAGTGAGGCCATTGCCGCCGTTCATCGGCATTTCGACATTGAAAACAATTACCCCAACTCTGCAGAGGCCGTCGAGTTGGCCCGCAAATGCGATGTGCAAATGCTCGTGTGGGGCAAAGTGCGCCAGCGACCCGACGGCACCCTTGCCTTAGATGTGCGCTACCGCCTGGTAGGCGCCGGGCAAGGGGCAACGACCTCCGACACCACGCTGTCGCGCTTGCTGGCCACCACCGAAGAGGCCGCGCTGAGCAGCGAACCTCCCACCATCGCACGTATGCTTTACATCGCCCTGTCAAACTTCCGGCGCGTAGCCGTGCTGCCCTCTGCCCTCCGGGCGCTGCAGGAAGACGTGGCCGCCCTGACTACTGCCGACAAAAATACCTCGCTACCCGTGGACACGACCACCACCTTCCTGCTGGCCGACCACTACATCCAGTCCAACCAGCCGGAAAAAGCCATTGCCGAATACGACAAGGTGTTGGAACATTACCCCAACAGCCCTACAGCCCACCTCAAACGCGGCGCTCTCTTGCTGCAAACGGAACGCTACGAAGCCGCTGCACGCGACCTGGAGGCTGTGCCGGTGCTGGACACCACCCTTCTGCCTGCCCTGCGCCAAGCGCGCATCGAGGCCTTCCTTAAAAGCAGCCAGCCCGAAAAGGCCAAAAAAGAAATTGAACAAGCCCGCCGCGAAGGTGCCATCCCCGTCGAGCATTTGGAAGAGCGGAGTCGCCAGGTGCGCGATAGTATCACCGCCTTAGAAGTGCGGCGCGACCAATTAGAACGAAAAGCCACGCAAACGCGCGACCCTATGGTGCGCATCGGCGCCGCCCGAGCCAACTTAGCCTTGGGTGATGCCGACCGTGCCGCCCAGCACGCCACGGACGTGCTGCGCCAAAACCCGCGCAACACTGAGGCCATCCGAATCGCTGTAGAAGCCGAAATCCAGAAAGGCGACACCGCCAAGGCTCAGAAAATCATCGAGCAATCCGTCCGAACAGGTGCCACGGTCAGAGGCATTCGCCCTGAATTGCGTCAGCAACTAACGGTAGACACCCTTGCGCGTCGCCCGCGCCAGCAATAGAAACGCCCCGAGGCAGGCTCCTACCTCTTCAGTAAGTTCTGCATCTGGCGCGTGATGAAATGAACGGCGTATCGGGGCGCCAGGCGATAGAGGCGGTCCATAAACGAGGCGTCAGACCCCACTAGTACGCGGAAGGCGTTCATCTCGATAGCCCGCACGATGATGGCAGCCGCCCGGTCAGCGGGCAACGCCTTGAAACGGCTGCTGTCGCCCGAAGCGGGCGGAGCGTCTATGGCCGAATTCTCAACAATGTTGGTGGCCACCGCCCCGGGCATCACGATGGTTACTCGCACGCGGGTGTGCAGCAATTCGGCATAAAGCCCCTCGGTGAGCAACTTGACCGCAGCCTTAGAAGCGCCATATACACTTTGACCGGGCACGGGCAAAAAGCCGCCCATACTGGAAACATTAACAATATGCGCCTCTGGGCGCTCTAATAGGTGCGGCAGTAGGCCCTTAGTCAGATAAACCACGCCGTAAAAATTGACATTCATTACCCGATGGATGGTTTCTAGCGACAATTCCTGCACCGTCCGGAAAGGTTGAATGATGCCGGCGTTATTGATGAGGCCATCTACGGCGCCAAAGATAGCCGGCGCTTCGGCGGCAAAAGCCTGCACGCGCTCCCCGTCAGAAATGTCCAGCACAACGCTCCGGAAGCGCGCATCGGCGCCACCCACCAGCGCTCTTGTCTGTGCCAGCGAGGCTTCCTTCAGGTCGAGACCAATGACACGGGCGCCCTTTTGGATAAGCTGCACCGTCAGCTGCTGGCCAATGCCGCTGCCTGCGCCCGTTACGACGAAAACTTTGTTATCAATCTGCATAGTTAATAAGCGGTTTGCGTGTGTGTTTTATCAAAAAATGAGAGGGGTAAACCCTGCCGTTTGCTCCCGTTCAAAGATATCCGCGCCCGCGCTACTCTTTTTTGCTGCTTTTGGCCAAAGAAACAAAAATAGCTGCGCGCGATGAATTTTCCTACTTTTGCCTACCCGTTTCGGCTACTGCTTTGCTCTTTATCTATCTAAAACTCAAACTGTCTGTGTTATGCTCAAACGTCTCCTTTTGATTGTGCTGGCTGCTGTCGTTTCGGCCGGCATCTACTCCTGTGTGCACGACAACAGCTCCGAGGAGCTGCTCCCCACCGTGCCTGAAGACGTAAAGATGAAAATCGCCCGCTTAGGCTTTAATCCCAAGGATGCCTACGTCCACGAGAATGGCTACATCGTTGAGGGTGATATCTTTTTACGCAAGCAAGACTTAGAAGCCGACCTGAGTCTCAGCCCAAACCTGATTATTGCTCAGGAAGAGCAGTACCGCACCTTCAACTTAGTAACGGGTCTGCCGCGCACAATTACCATTAGCACAACGGGCACCGTTGTAGCCAATGTTAACAACGCCATTAATGCGGCCATCAGCCGCTACAATGCGGAAAATCTGCTGCTGACCTTTCAGCGCGTATCCAGTGGCGGCAATATCGTTATCAGAATTGTCAGTGGCGGCTCCTTCATCGCGGCGGCAGGCTTTCCCAGTGGCGGCAATCCGTATCCGGAGATTCAGTTCAACCGTCAGTATAACAACTGGAACGTGAATACACTGACCACGGTGTTTGCCCATGAAATTGGCCACTGCATTGGCTTCCGCCATACGGACTACATGAATCGCGCGTTCAGCTGTGGTTCGGGCGGCAACGAAGGGCAGGAAAACAACGGTGTGGGCGCAGTGCACATCCCGGGCACACCTACGGGGCCGGATGCGGGTTCGTGGATGCTGGCCTGCATCGGCAATGGCGTCAACCGTCCGTTCAACACCAACGACAAAACGGCGCTTAATTACTTGTATTGATGTTCCTGCAAGTCGAAGCGGGACGCAATGCGAGGCGATGGGAGGTGTTCCTGTCGCCTCGTTTGTTTCAAGGCTTTATGACCAGTGAGCCACGAGCCACAGTTTGAGCGTTTTGGCTGAAAGCCCAGAAGTATAGACCGGGCGGTAAGGGTAGTAAGGCCCAAGTGGTGCGTGCGTCTTCGATGGTTTTTTCTGCAATGAGGCGTCCAAGGGTGTCGTACAGTTGCCACTGCGCAGGCACGTGTTCGCTGGTGAGCAACAGGGTAAGCATCTGGCCGGCGTGAGTCGGACTGGGGTACACCATAGCCCCGGCAAGACCGGCATAGTACACGGGCACGGGCACTGTGGCAGGTGTGGCGCCATTCGCCATGCGTAGGCGAACGCGATAGGCGTTGGTGCCGTTCGAAATATCAAGGTCCTCCGCTTCCATTTGTAGCCCTGAAGGCGCCTCCTGACGCCAGACAATCCAGTTGCCGGCGCGCCATTTTTCCCAAAAAACCTCCTCTACTCCGTACAGGGAGCCTAAGGAGAGTTGCAGGGCCACGCTTCGGCGCGTTTCGTCGAGTAGGGCAATGAGAACATTCAGGTAACAACCGGCGCCTTGTGCACTTATCTCCGGAGCAGAAGAGGGCAACGTCTCAGCTCCGTTGAACAGGGCAGAGATGGCCAGATGGCTTTGCGGGAAAAGGGTTTTGTATAAAATAAGCGTGGTATCGCCGGTGATGGCGGGCAGTGGCTCCAAGTAAAGCGGCCCAAGCCCCCAGAGGCGATAGCGAGCATTCGGGTGTGCGGCATTCCAGCGCAGTAGGAGGGAGTCGGGGCAATTGACGTCCACATGTAGTCGCATAGGCGGGGCGATGAGGAAGGTGTCAGAAAGCCACTGGTCGCTTCCGATGACCATGCGCACCTGGGCAGCTGTGGCGGTGATAGGCAGGTTCCAGGAATACTCTCCCTGGCGCAAGGGCAGGCTGTCGCGGAGCGTAACCCACGGCTCATCGGGCAGAGCGCGCCACTGGAGAGTGCCATAAGTATCATTGGGGTACGAGTGTTGCCAGCGCAGAGCCAGGGTTTCGCCGCTGACTGCCGGCTCGTTGGCTGTTGAGCTTTTCCATTCCAGGCGCTCGGCGGCCTCAGTACAGACGGCCACGGCAAACAGTTGCTCAGCAGTAGTTACCGTGCGTGCCAATACGCGCAGTATGTATGTGCCGGGAGTGGGCACGTACAGATCAATAACTTCCGTGTTGTTGAGGGTATCTGCACCGCGCCGGGCGGGCTGGCCCAGGGAGTCGGCATGTGGGTAAGTGCTGAGCACCCAGGGGCTCCAGATTTGCCCGTCTGGAGCGATGAGTGTCAGGTCTAAATCGTTAACGAGCGCTTTGGTTGCCAGCGGATTGGCCGGCGGATCGTTCCAGCACAGTACAGCGCGCAGACGATGGGTGCTAATGGGCACATCGAAGGCATAGTCCACCTGTTGCCCTGGCGCCAGGGCAGCGCGCCACAGCGGCTGCTGTCGGGCGACCTCGATGGCTCTTCTCCCGTTGAGGCTACCATGCCCGTGTCGGTAGTCGGGGCCGGGATCCCCTACTTCGTCGCAGGCGGCCAGCAGTACGGCGCGCAGCAGGTCGGAGGTAGGTTGCACCTGGCGCTGTTCCAGTAGGCATTGGCGTACCAGGGCCACAACGCCCGACACCAAAGCAGCGGCTTCGGAGGTGCCACCGGGGCCATAAGCCACTAAGTCGGGCTTTAGACGTCCGTCGTAGGCAGGGCCGGCCGAGCTGATGGAGCGCAGCACGCCGGATTTGTCTGTGGCGCCTGCCAACAGGATGTTCTTGGCCATCTTGTACGAGCCGGTCAGGTTGGCCCATTCGCCAATGCCGGCATAGGCGCCAATAGCGGCGATTTTGTTGCCCGAGTTACCTGCCGAAAACACATGCAGCAGCTCCGGATGCCACACACTGGCCGCGTCGTAAGCAAGCGCGCCCGGGCTGTAGTAGTTCTCGATATTGGAGCCGTAAGAATGGTTTTGTACCTTAACGTTCCAGGTCTCATAGTCTTCGTCGGCGTCGGGCAGCAGGCCGATGAAGGAGGAAGACAGCACCTGAGCGCCACGCGCCACGCCACGCGCGCGAGGATCAGAAGTGCCGGCGCCGGCGATGAGGGTAGCCATCAGTGTGGCGTGCTCTGTCGTCTGAGGTGCAGAGCGCCCCGTCAGCAGCACGCGCCCGCGCAAGTCGACGTCGGCGGAGTCGAAGCGCCATTCTTTTATCGACACCACGACACCGCGCCCATCTAAGTCGGGATATTGCCGGTGGACAGCGTTGATGTGATTGGGCGAAAGACTATGACCTGGTACGGCCCGCTCTTGCTCTGCTGCAACGTACCCTACATCGGCAACCTGTACTTCAGGCAGGGTTGCCACGTGCTGCCAGAACACTTCAGGTGGGCAATAAAGCGCTGCTACGCCTGCCGGCTCGTATCGGCTCAGGATGCGTGCCTGCGGTGCCACGGTCGACAGCTGACGTTCGAAGGCGTTCAGATCGCTGAGCAGGAGCGTGAAATATTCGCGCTTTTCATCGGCATTTAGCCCGGGCGCGCATTTGAGCGCAGGACGACAGGGACCCTGAGCCTGCAAAAGAGCAGCCCAACACCATAGCCAGAGCGCAAACCTCATCTTCATCACCATTTCTTTTTTCAAAACCTTTACAAAACTATGCTATCGGCTGCGAAGATGGGCGTGCGCAAAGGTGCTGCCTGACGGCATTTTCAAACAAAAAACCCTTTTATTTGTCTATTCGCCACATTCTGCAACTCGGGCGACACAAACTGCTATACATTCGCCCCTCACTCAAAACAGAGCGCATAAATGACCTCACATTCCGTAGTACATCCGACCTTCACTACTGTCCCGCACGACCCTATCGGTGTGCTGCAATACACGCTGAGTAACGGCTTGCGGCTGTTCATGTCCACCAACCGTGACGAGCCGCGCGTGTACACGGAAATTGCTGTTCGGGCTGGTTCTAAACACGACCCGGAAGACACCACCGGGTTAGCGCATTACTTCGAGCACATGATGTTCAAGGGTACTGACCGACTGGGCAGTCTGGATTGGGAAAAAGAAAAGCCGCTGCTCGACCGCATCGAGCAACTGTTCGAGCAACACCGAGCCGAGCAAGACCCGGAAAAGAAGCGGGCGCTATACGCCGAAATTGACCGTCTATCGTTCGAGGCAGCGCGCTATGTGGCCGCCAACGAATATGACAGGCTGGTGAGCGCCATGGGCGCGCGCGGTACCAACGCTTACACGTGGGTGGAACAAACGGTCTATGTCAACGACATTCCTTCTAACGAGCTGGAGCGCTGGTTTGCACTGGAAAGCGAGCGGTTTCGTCGGCCTGTGTTGCGGCTGTTCCACACCGAGCTGGAAACTGTTTTTGAGGAATACAACATCAGCCAGGACCGGGACTTCCGCAAGACACTCAAGGCCATGCAGGAGGTGCTGACGCCGACGCACCCTTACGGCACACATACGACGCTGGGCCGTGGACAGGACCTCAAAAACCCGTCGCAGACGAACATTTACCGCTTCTTCGACCAGTATTATGTGCCCAACAATATGGCCATCGTGCTATGCGGTGACTTCGATCCGCACCAAGCGGTGCTGTTGGCCGAGCGCTATTTCGGGCAGTTTGCACCCAAGACCCTGCCGCCCTTCAACCCACCGCCTCAACCGGAGTTGACGGCCCGCATCCAGCGCGATGTGTATGGCCAGGAGGCGGCCTGGCTCGAAATGGGCTGGCGTTTTCCAGGCGCGCGCTCCGAAGAGGCGCTTCTGTTGCCCGTAGTGGCCGGCATGCTGCACAACAATCAGGCGGGTCTGTTCGACCTGAACCTCATCCAGGCCCAGCGCTTGTTGGAGGCCTCGGCTTTCCCGCGCACGTACGAAGAGTATGGCAGCCTCATCCTCTACGGCAAACCGCGTGAGGGCCAGTCTCTGGCCGACGTGGAAGCCCTGTTGTGGGAGCAAATCGAATGCCTGCGCCAAGGAGCGTTCGAGGACTGGCTTCCACAGGCCGTCGTGAAGGACCTCAAACTGTCGGAGACCCGTCAGTTCGAGAAAAACACCGGACGCGCCAGCGCCATCACGGCTGCTTTTGTCTCCGGGCTGCCATGGGCCGAGATGGTCAATCGTTGGAAACGCCTGGAGCGCCTCACCAAAGGCGACATTGTGGCTTTTGCTCAGCAGCACCTGCGCTCCAATAACTACGTGGCTGTTTACAAACACCACGGCTACGACCCCTCCGTGATGAAGGTTGAAAAACCGCCCATCACGCCGGTGAGACTCAATCGCACCGATCTTTCGGGCTTCGCGCAGGAATTCCTGCAAAAGACAACTCCGGCAATCGAGCCGGAATTTGTGGACTTTAAGAAAGCTCTCCGCGCCGTACGGCTGGCACCAGGGCTAACGCTGCGCACGGTGCAACAGCCCGACAGCCAGCTGTTCCGATTGTACTTCATTTTTGAAATGGGCAAAAGTAGCGACCGCCGCCTCGCATTGGCGGCCAGTTATTTGCCCTATCTGGGCACGTCGCGCTATTCGCCAGCCCAAATGCAACAAGCGTTTTACCGCATCGGTGCGCATTTTTCGGCCTATTGCTACAGCGATTACCTCTACCTGTCGCTCACGGGCCTGGAGGAGTCGTTTGACGAAGCCATAGCGCTGGTAGAGCACCTGCTCACCGACCTGCAGCCTAACGACGAAGCGCTGGAAAACCTGAAAGCCGACACTTTGCTGCGCCGCATAAACGCCAAAAAAGACAAGCGCACCATCCTGAATAAAGCGCTATACAACTACGCGCGTTATGGCAGGTTTTCGCCTTATACCGACCGCCTAAGTGTCGAGGAGTTGCAGATGTTGCGCGCTGAGGACCTAGTGGAGCTGCTGCGCCAGTTGCCCACCTTTCAGCACGAGCGCTTTTATTATGGGCCACTTAGCACGCGCCAGGTCGCACAGCGCCTGCGCAAAATGCTCGCGCCCAATGCCGCAGCACTTCGGCAGCCTTTGCCCGCTCGCCAATATCGCGAACGCATCGTGCGCCGCGATCAGGTCTTCTTCGCGCACTTCCCTATGGTGCAGGTCGAAGTGCTGCTCATGGCCAAAGGCGAACCGACGTTCGATCGGAATGCCTTTGCACTGTCGGAGTGGTACAACCAGTACTTCGGCTATGGGCTGTCTTCCATTGTCTTTCAGGAAATTCGCGAGGCCAAAGCGCTGGCTTATGCCGCATATAGCTACTACGCTAACCCCGACAAGCGCCGCGGGCCGCACTATTTCCAGGCATATGTAGGCACACAACCCGACAAACTGCGTCAGGCCGTCGAAGCCTTCCAGCAGTTGCTCGCCCGCATGCCCGTATCGCTGCTGCAAATGGAGCACGCCCGTCAGAGCGTCCTGCACCAGATTGCCGCCAGCCGCATTATCCGCTCCGACATCTACTGGAACTGGCGCACTACGCGCCGGCGCGGCTTCCGCCACGACCTGCGGCAAGACATCTATCAGGCCATACAACAAGCAAAGCCCGATGACCTTATCCGCTTCCACGAACAATATGTCGCTAACCGACCCATGCGTTGGTTGGTATTAGGCGATGAAAACTGCGTGGATTTCGGCTTCTTGCAACAAGCCATTGGGCCGGTGCAAAAACTGACGCTGGAAGAGATTTTTGGGTATTAAGGCAAAGAGAGAGGCCTCTTCGGCCTCGGCATCGAGTTCAGGGGTTGTTCAGACCGGCGGCGCCCGAAGCGCTCAGCGGCGCAAGGTGGGAAAACAGGAAGGGCACAGCAGGACAATTTTATGCCGCTTCGCGGAGGGACGTGCCGCTTTCGTCGCCTCGGGGCCGCTCGTCTGATAATTCGGCGATAGGGCCTGCCTTTAAGCCGAGCAGGCGATACAATTCGGGTCGTCTAAGCTACACACTTTGCCCTGAAGGTCTTCCACGCGCAGCGCTTCCATTTGGGGTACGGGCGTATCGGCGCTGCCAGCGGGTGAGTGCGTGGCCGGTGTGTCGGCGGAGCGGGTGAATTTCTGCTGGTGCCTGTCGCTGAGGGTAAACTTGATGGGGTCTGTGGCTGCCTTCGAGCGCAGATAATACATGCCCGTTTTGAGGCCTTTTTGCCAGGCATAGAAGTGCATCGAGGACAGCTTGGCGAAGGTAGGTGCCTCCATGAACACATTGAGGCTCTGGCTCTGGCAGATGAAGGCACCGCGGTCGGCGGCCATGTCGAGGATAACCTTTTGGCTGATTTCGTAGGCCGTTTTATAAATGTTGCGCACCTCTTTGGGTATGGCCTCGATGCCCTGCACGGAGCCGTTGGCAGCCATGACGGCTTCGCGCATTTCCTCGTTCCACAGACCTAAGCGCACCAAGTCGCGCATGAGGTGTTTGTTGACCACGATGTGCTCGCCGGCCAGTGTGCGGCGGGTGTAGAGGTTGCTGGTGTAGGGTTCGAAGCACTCGTTGTTGCCCA
>FQKF010034334.1_pt1 | contig 19923 bp, 12 predicted proteins | sample 1504521 | NCBI WGS metagenome assembly FQKF01 (sample SAMEA4475357, study PRJEB15587) | soil metagenome | biome: Soil; feature: Field | place: India | collected 2015-03-11 | depth 0 m
GGGCAATGGCTTTTTCAAGCCCAATATCTCGACACTGCTGGGCAATCTGTACAACGAACCGCAGTACCGTGCGCTTAAGGACGACGGCTACAACATCTTCTACATGGGCATCAACATCGGCGCGTTGGTATGCAATTTCGTGGCTGCCTACCTGCGCAATACCTACGGATGGGGCTATGCCTTTGCGGCGGCAGGCATAGGCATGTTCATAGGCGTGTTCGTCTTCCTGGCTGGTACGCGCACGATGAGCCACGCCGACATACGGCGCGAAGCCAATCCGGCAGAGGCCAGTGTGCTGACGCTGCTCTCCTCCGTGCTGCTGCCGGCATTGCTGACGGGCTTTCTGGCCTGGCATATCCCAGGCAATGTGCTCGGCTCCGACTCGACTGATGCGTTCATCTTCGGCTCGTTACCTGTTGTGGTGTTCTTCCTATGGATCCTGCGTAAGGCGGCGCCTGAGGAAAAGCCGCGCGTTCGGTCGCTGCTGTCCATTTACGCGGTGGTCATCGTCTTCTGGGCTGTATTCAAGCAAAACGGCACAGCCCTGACGACCTGGGCCGAATACTACACCGACCGCTCCATGCCGGCCTGGATGGAGCGTCCCGCGCGCTGGCTGGGTATGGTGCAGGAGGTAAGGCATGAAGTGGGCGTCTTTCCGGTGTACGATGAACAGTTCCGCACCCGTAAAGACCCTGATACGAAGCAGATTGTAAAGGCTGAAGGCATCCACCCCTATTTCCTTAATGTGCCCAAGCACGAGCGCCCGCCATTGGGCGAGTCGGTATCGCTAGTGTCTACCGAGATTTTTCAGTCCGTCAATCCCTTCTTCGTTATCGTCCTAACACCGGTGGTGGTCTGGTTTTTTGGCTGGCTGCGACGGCGGCATCGCGAACCCACTACACCGGCCAAAATCGGCTTGGGGTTGGTTATTTCGGCGCTTTCTACGCTCGTTACAGTGGCGGCGGTATATGCTTGCCACAATGGCGCTGTGAAGGCCTCGTCGTGGTGGCTCATTGGTACTTATGCGGTCATCACCGTAGGTGAGCTGTGCCTTAGCCCAATGGGCCTTTCGATGGTGTCGAAGATGGCCCCGGCGCGCATTGCCGGCCTGATGATGGGCGGCTGGCAATTGGCGACTTCTTTGGGCAATAAACTAAGCGGCGTGCTGGCCACACTGTGGGACCGCTACGACCACAAAGCTGACTTTTTTTGGGTTAACTTTGCTTTACTATCTTTGGCAGCCTTAGCCCTGTTTGCCATGCTGCGCTGGCTCAATCGCCTATTCCGTGAACAAGGGCTTTCTTGACAACCTGCTGGTGGGTCGCACAAGATTAAGAGAACCGTTTCAACCATCGTTTTACCATAAAAATTGCACCGTTATGGCAACGAAACAGCGTCTTTCCAAGCAACGCCAGAATACCAAAGAGCAGGACGAAATGCGCAAATTTTTACTGATTGTGGTCGGCGCCACCCTTGCGTTGATGGTGCTGATGTACTTCATCTTCCGTTGACGCCGACTCAAGGGCTTTATCGGGAGCGCGCGACGGCGGCACTAGATTGGGTTTTTCGGAGCAGCGAGGCATGCGGCGGGCGCGGCTCATCTCATAGCTATTCGCGCCTTTGGGGCTGGGCAAAGGCTTATCCGGAGACTACGGGTTACCTGATACCGACACTGCTAACCTGGGGTGATACCTTGAACAGCGAGCGCTGTTACGACTTAGCGCGGCAGTACGGGAACTGGTTAGTAGCGATCCAGCAGCCCGGAGGCGCCTGGGCGGGCGGTATTGTAGGTGGGCTTCGCCCAAGCGTTTTCAATACGGCTATGGTTTCCGATGGGCTGTCAGCGCTGGCTGAGCAAATGCCCAAAGAGCACGCTGCTGCTGAGAGCGCGCGCCGAGGGCTGGCCTGGTTGCTCTCCGTCCTAGACGCCGATGGCGTGTGGCGAAAAGGCTTATATGTACCAGGGTTTGTGCCGACCTATCACGCTTATGCTGTTGCAGCTGCGTTGCGCGTTGCCCACCGAATGGGTCTGGAGGAAGCACGCCAACTGTTTCGGCACGCCCTGGTTTATTACGCCGACTGCCTCAGAGGCGATGAAACACCTGTTAACGCGGGCTTGAAGCCCGGCCCTTGGGCTTTCACGCACACATTAACCTATACCCTGCAAGGACTGTGGGAGCTGGCCCTGTATTTTCAGGAAAAAGAAATCCAGCAGCGGCTCCTCATCACCTGCCGGAGATGGCTGGCCATTGTGGAAAAGTACGGCCGCATCGCCGGGCGCTATCGCGAAGGATGGAAAGGCGACTATTCCTTCACCAGCCCGGTAGGCAATGCTCAGTTGAGTATTCTGTTCCGAACGATTGGCAGCCACATGGGCGACGCTTTATTCGTGCGATGGGCTGACCGCGCACTGGAGGCAGCCCTACAACATCAAGAGCTGGGCAGCCGGCCTGATACACGCGGTGCCGTACCCGGCTCTGTGCCGCGCTGGGGACCTTACCTGCGCTGGCGCTACCCGAACTGGGGCGCCAAGTTCCTCCTGGATGCCCTTCATGCTGCATGGGTACCAGACAAGGTAGGGTAGGGTAGCAGCAGAGAAGCAAGCGGTACCAACAACAGTACTGCCTTTTTTTATTCCTCTCAGTGCATTCGGTCGCCGCGGGTGGGCAGGTTCTCCATCACCTCTGCCTCATATCGGAGGTATTCTTGCCAGCGCTGCCAGGTTTTTTCCCAGCCGAAGTAGCGTTCGGCCAAGTCGAGAAAGAGCCGATAGTGGCCCGCTTCGGCCACCATAAACTTGTGGTACCACTCGCGTAGGGCCTCATCGGCGCAATGGAGCGACAACAGGCGGAAACGCTCGCAACTACGGGCTTCGATGAGCGCGCAGGTCAGCAGGCGCTCCAACAGGGCTTCGTCGCGGCTGACACCTTTTTTCTGGAACTGGAGCAGGGCGTTCACGTATTCGTCTTTGCGCTGGCGGCCCAGCGGCAGATTGCGCTTTTTTAGTTCGGCCAGCACCATGCGGAAATGGCCCCATTCTTCGGTAACGATGGGCGCCAGGGCCTCGACCATTTCCGTGCGCTCGGGAAAGGCCTGGATGAGCGAAATGCACGACGTGGCGGCTTTTTGCTCGCAATAAGCGTGGTCGGTTAGAATTTCGCCCAGGTCCATTTCCGTCAGGTTGACCCAGCGCGGGTCGGTGGGAAGCTTCAAGCCCAAGGTGGTGTTCATGTGTGCGGGTGTATTTGTCTGAAAATGAGCGGGCGAAAGCCGCAAGGTTGGGGTACATGAGGCGCTCACGCAAACTGCGCTAAAATGGATGGCGGCAAAGTTCGCACGAAAAGGCATCTTTGCGTAGCCCGATCATTCGGGAAATACACTGCCCAACGGCGCTTCTTGCTCGCATATGAACCATGTTGCCCATTGCCTGCTATCGTATCCGGATAAGGAGTTGCTCATCGGCAATTTCGTTGGTGACTTCGTTAAAGGCAGCGCCTGGAAGGCATATCCCGAACGTATTCAGAAGGGAATCCTGCTGCATCGCTTCATTGACGCTTACACGGAGGAGCATCCGATCTTGCGCGCCAGTGTGCAGCGAATAAGGCCTTACGCCGGGCGTTTTGCCGCACCAGTGGCGGATATCCTCTACGACCACTTGCTGAGTGTTCTCTGGGAAACAGAGAATATAACGCCCGAATTCGAGCACTTTGCCTGTTGGACGTATGCCGGCCTGGATGCCATGAGGGCTTTCATGCCCGAGCGTCTTCAACAGCGCTGGCCCGACATGCTGGGAGGGCGATTTCTGCACCTGTACCGAAGCCGCGCCGGCATTGCCTGGACGCTGGAGCGGTTCGCCCGACGCCTCTCGCTGCCGCTCGATTGGCAGGGGCTGCTGCGCGATTGGTCGGAGAACGAAGCCAGTTTCGCCGCCGATTTCAGGGCATTCTTCCCTGATTTGCAGCAGAACGTCGCAAAATGGTGCCAGGAATACGTTGCCTCCTAAAAAATAGCATCGCTGGTGTGTCCAGATGGCAAATACGAAAAGACCTGAACGCAAATTATTACCAACGAGCAAGCATATGAGAGGTTTTTTCTTACTTGCCTTTTTCGGATTTGGGCCAATGCTCCTGCCGGCCCAAACACCTTACTTCCAACAGGAGGTCAACTACCGGATCAGCGTCGCGCTCGATGATACGAGCCACATGCTTCGGGGCCATGTGCGCATGGAATACATCAACCACGCGCCTCAAGCGCTGACGGAAATTTGGGTACACCTGTGGCCCAACGCCTACCAGAACCGCCGTACGGCGTTTAGCCGACAGCAGCTGCGCATGGGACAGATGAAATTCTACTTCGCCCCCGATAGCGCGCTGGGTTACATCGGCCAGATGAATTTTCACGTAAACGGCCAGCCCGCCTCTTGGCAACACCATCTCGAACACATCGATATTGCCCGCATCGCACTGGCCGAGCCGCTGCCGCCCGGAGGATGCGCTGTCATCGAAACGCCGTTTCTGGTGAAGATACCCTCCACGTTCTCCCGAATGGGGCACCAGGGGCAGTCGTATCAGATAACGCAGTGGTATCCGAAGCCGGCCGTTTATGACGCGCGCGGCTGGCATCCCATGCCTTATTTAGACATGGGTGAGTTTTATTCGGAATTTGGCTCGTTTGAGGTAGAAATCACCTTGCCCGAAAACTACGTCGTGGGTGCTACGGGCGTGCTCCAGTCGCCCGAAGAGCGCGCGTTTTTGCTGCGCAGGGTGGCGGAGACACAGGCCGAACTGACGCATTTGGAAATGGTGGGTGATAAGCCCGACCATAAGCCTACCAGAGGAGGAGACGCATTTCCGCCTTCATCGCCAGTGTTGAAAACCATCCGCTATCGGGCCGAGCGGGTGCACGATTTTGCCTGGTTTGCTGATAAACGCTTTCGTGTTTTGCACCACACGGCCCGCCTAAAGTCAGGACAGGCAATAGAATGCTGGGCCATGTTTCCGCCCTCAAAAAACAGGTTGTGGCAGCAGGCCGCCTTCTATGTGCGCCGGGCAGTAGAGTTCTATTCTGAACAGGTGGGCGATTATCCGTGGCCACAGGCGACGGCCGTGCAAAGTGCTCTAAGTGCCGGCGGTGGCATGGAATACCCCATGATTACAGTCATTGGCGAGGTGGATGATGAAAAGTCTCTGGATGAGGTCATTGCGCATGAGGTCGGCCACAACTGGTTCTACGGCATTCTAGCCTCCAACGAGCGCGACTACCCGTGGATGGACGAGGGCATCAACTCCTACTACGAGCAGCGCTACATGCGACAGTACTACGGCGAAAGCGAGTCTTCCTCTCAAAAGGCTACCCGTACGCTTGGTCCACAGGCTTTTGGGCCCTTGCCCACCCTGCTCCTGACCATACTGGCGCGTCTGGGCGACCAGCAGACCCCCTCATCGCCGGTGGATGCGTTCTCCAACATAGGTTACTATGCTAATGCTTACTCAAAGCCGACCTACTATTTGAACTGGTTGGAGAAAGCTGCAGGTTGCCCGCTCTTCGACCGCGCTATGCAACACTACTACCAACAGTGGAAATTCCAGCACCCCTATCCGGCAGACTTACGCGCCGCGTGGAAAGAGGTTGGGCTGGAGGCCGATTGGTTTTTCGAAGCGATGGAAAGCGCAAAAGTGTTTGACCTGGCCCTGCGACGAATGCGGCGCCTGCCCGACGGCAATTGGGAAGTATGGGTGAAAAACGGCGGCGCCCAACGAGGCCCGTTCAGCATCTCGGCACTTCAGTCGGGCAAAGTTGTACATACGCAGTGGTATCCGGCTACGCAGCACGTCCTGACAAAAGTAACCTTCCCCAACGTAGAGGCGGATGCATTTGAGGTGGACCATGAACGCATCACACTCGATGCCTTTCGGGGGAACAACCAGCGACGTACTGGCGGTCTTTTCCCCGGCCTCCGACCGCTCCTTGTCCGTCCTGTCGTGCCGTTCGAAGTTGCCGACCGCACCACCTTTGGCTTGTTGCCGTGGCTGGCGTGGAACCAATACGACAAGGCCATGGTGGGACTGGCTGTTTACAGTCCTCTTCTGCCACCGCAGCGCTTCCGGTACTACCTGCTGCCGGGTATCGGGGCCGCCTCGGGCAATATCGTGGGGTTGGCCGACGTGCAATACCGCTTTCTGCTTGGCGGTTTAGTGCCGCATGCCACGCTAGGCCTCAATGTCCGCTCGGCCACGTATGCGCATCGTCTGGGTGAGGGCGGCTATCAAATGCAATACTGGCGCTGGTCGCCTGCATTGCGGCTCGACTTGCGCAGCGCTTCGCCGGCATTCGTCCATGGGCTGGATGTACGGGCCATTTTCCTTCAAAAACAGGAACCAGTCTTTAGCGAGCAAGGTGCTTTCAAGGGCAAACTCGACCCGGCGGCGCAGATTTACGAAGTGCGTTACGAGGCGCAAAACTTCACCAAACCTAACCCGTATCGGACTTCGATTGCCTTAGAAGGGCAGCGCTATTGGGTGCAAAATGCGCAGGCCAGCTACCTGCGCGTTTCGGCAGCATGGGAGCAGGAGTTTTTCTACAAGCCCAAAAAGCGCCTACATGCCCGCTTTTTTGCCGGCTACTTCCTGCATAATACACAGCGTCGGCGCGGCAGCGTGGCCACCAACAGTCTAACGAATGACGTGGCGCGTGCCTCGTTTGCCCTCAACCCACAAGGTTTCAACGACTACCGCTTTGATGCGGTCTTCCTGGGCCGCACCGATACGCGCGGCTTCCTGGCGCGTCAGGTCAGTCAGACGGAGGGCGGCTTTAAAAATGCCTTCGGCCCAGCCTACGCACAGGTGTTTGGTAACTCTAACGATTTCATCGCGGCCCTTAACCTGCGCGCCGACCTGCCTGCGCCCGTGCCGCTCAAACCGTATTTCGACATCGGCTACTTCCACGATGCTACGCCGCTGGGTGCCTCGCGCCCCCTGAACGAGCAACTCGTCTGGAGCGGTGGCCTGATGCTGGAGATCCTGCGCGGACGCTTTGAAATGTATCTCCCACTTGTCCATAGCGCAGCCTTACGCCAATTATACGCCAGCGCCACCGACAATTACTGGCAACGTATCACCTGGTGCCTGCACATCACACCCATCCGCGCACGCGACCGTGAGCAGACTCTTCAGATGCTGAACTAATACGGAGTGCGTGCGAGATGTCCGGCCTTTTTGGTTTGGCCAATTTTGTAGGAAGTGGTGAGATGGCTCTGTCAGTGTTTACGAGGCTCCAGCTCATCGTTAGGCCTCATCGTTCCATCGGAAGCGCGCCTGCAATTTCCATTCGCTGAAGCGCCCTGTAGTGCCCGAGGGGCTGCTGGGTACGCGCTGGATGGTTTGCTCGTAGCGGGCTTCTAAGCGCAGCCAGGAGGTGGCGCGCCATTGCAGGTTGACGAAGTAACGCGAGCCGCGTCCGGCGAAGCCAGGAATGCTGACGGCGGCGAAGAGGTCATTTTCAAAGGCGTATATGCGGGCGTCGTAGTCCTGTGTATCGAAGATGACGAAACGCCCCAGACCTGAGAAGCGCGACTGAAGCGGCCGCACCACCACCTCCTGGTACGCCAGGAAGCCGCGCGAGGGTTGGTTGCCGGCCACGCTGAAGTGCGTCCACTCTGCGCGGCTGCGCATCTCGACGCCACCGCCGACGCGATAGGCCGCGTGGAGGCGCAGACGCTGGCGCCCGTGTTCCAGCAAGGCGCGCTCGGGGTGCTGGCTGCTGTTGCGCTCCTTCATCTCGCGGAACCACAAAACATAGAACGATACCCCGCGCTGAGGCGTCCAGATGATGCGGCCCAGGTACTCGCGCCCCAACGAGGGAGCGTTGGCGCCAAAGCGCAGCCAGGGATGTCGCCACAGGTCGGCGTAAGCGTTGATTTGCCATTTGCGCCCAAAGCGAACGTCGGCGCCCCAGTAAAGACCGTGTTCGTTATCAGCGCTTGAAGTTTCGGCAAATGGCGCAGCGTAGATGGCTTGATAGCGCGGGTCGAAGTAGCGGTGCAACAGGGCCATGGTTACGCGGCTGTCCACGCTGAAGAGCAGGCCATTGAGGGCCGCTGCAGCGCCGTTGTTGCTTCGGGCGATTTCGCCGAAGGCGTACCAGTTGCGCTGCCGCCAGAAGTAGTCGGCGCTGAAGGAGGTGAGGCGTTGACCCTGAAAAGCATAGAGGCGGTACGGCGCGGGTGCGGGCCGCCAGGGAGCATCGTACTGCAGATGGACGGCGTTGAGCGCTACCTGGCCGTTGCGCCAATTGCGGGTTAGCACGGCGCCGCCGAGCCATTCGCCGATGGCGCTCTCGTTGCGGATTTCTGAGGGTGTCCGGTGCAGGCCTGCCGTTTGCAGCGAGGTGAAGAAGCGGTCTATCGGCTCTATGTCGGTGGAGTCGATGATCTCGCGTACATTGGCATCGCGCCGGCGGTAGGAGGTCAGTACCGTGGCCTCCCAATGGCGGCTTAGTCGCAGTACCGCTGCTCCGCCGCGCAGGAAGAATGCCTCGCCAAAGGCCGAATAAGGCGCAATACGCGGGCCACTGCGTACTATAGAGGTGGTCTCGGCACTTTTGCCCGGGGCAAAGCGCGTTTGCAGCACCAGACCCTGGCCCAGCCGCACGGAGTAGTCTCCTAAGGCCAGCGCGCGCACCACCGGATGCGCATTTTGCACCCAAAGGTGGGCGCTATAAAAGTCGAAGCCATGAGGGTTGCTGCCGCGAAAGAAGGCTTCGCCCGGATCTTTCTCAGCGGTCAGGCCAAAGCGCAGGCGTTGGTCGAAGGTGTGCAGGAAGCGCAGACCCAGCCAATCGGGGCTACCTTCAGCTTGGCGCAGACTCCAAGGCATAGGGCGGCCCCAGCGCAAGAGCAGCTCGTTACGCCCGTGCAGCAGCCCGCGCCATACGGAGCCGTAACGCTCGTCTAAGCCAGTGTTGACCCCCACAAAGGGCAATAGGCGGCGGATGTCCGTCAAGTCCCAACCCGGAATGGCTTGCAGCTCATACACATTGAGCAGTGGGCCGAGCTGCTCGCGGTATTGCAGGAAGTTTTCGATTTGCAGTTCGTTGAGCAGACGTAGGGCCGAGAGTTCACTACGTCCGACGCGGTTGAGGTCGAGCGGGCGTCGGCGCACATTTTCCAAAAATTCTAAAAACATTTGAGCTTCGGCCTCGTTGGCCTGCTCATTTTCGCGGATAAAGCTCTCCAGCAGTTCACCCGTGGTGGGGTCTTCTACTTGGCCGAGTAAGTGAAGTGGAAGAAGCAGAAGCCATATCCACCCTTTGGGCGCGCTCGGGAGCAAGTTTCGCATGCTAAAAAGAAAAGTACTTTAGCCAGTCGAGTTTGCTCAAAGGTACGGCGTTGGCACCAGTTTGAGTGGTGCTTAATGTAGGCGTTGGAGCACGGTTTTTATGCGCCGAATGGCTTCGCGCAATTGCGCTTCGGAGGCGGCGTAGCTGAGGCGAAAGCAGTTGGGGTCGCCAAAGGCAGTACCCGACACTAAGCCGACGTGGGCGTTATTCATGATGAAATCACAGAAGTCGTCAGCGTTTTGGATGACAATGTGGTCGTCGGTTTTTCCAAAAAAATCGCTGATGTCGGGGAAAACATAGAAGGCGCCCTCGGGGTGATTGGCTCGAATGCCGGGAATTTCCTCGAGCATGGACAGCACGATATCGCGGCGTTGGCGGAAGGCTTCGCGCATGGCGTGAGTAGGGCCGAGGTCGCTGAGCAAGGCCACCGCTCCGGCTTTTTGGCTGAAGGCGGCGGCGCCACTGGTTACTTGGCCTTGGATTTTCGAGCAAGCATCAGCGATGAACTTGGGTGCGCCCATATAGCCCAGGCGCCAGCCAGTCATGGCAAAACCTTTGGCAAAGCCGTTGACGGTGATGGTGCGGTCGCGCACCTGCGGCAGGCTGCCGATGCTGACATGCTCGTGCGTGAAGTTGATATACTCGTAAATCTCATCGCTGACCACATAGACGTGGTCGTGGCGGGCCAGTACTTCGGCGTAGGTCTGCAGCTCTTTGCGGTCGAATACCGTGCCCGTAGGGTTGCAAGGCGAGGAAAACAGCACAAACTTGGTGCGCGGCGTGATAGCGGCTTCCAGCTGCTCTGGAGCGGGCTTAAACTCGCGCTCTACGCCCGCATACACAGGCACCGGCGTGCCGCCAGAGAGCTTGACAATTTCCCAGTACGATACCCAGTAGGGGGCGAAGAGCACCACCTCGTCGCCCGGGTCGAGCAGGGCCTGGCAGATGTTGTAGATGGATTGCTTGGCGCCGTTGCTGACGACGATTTGCTCAGGCTTATAGTCCAAGTGGTTGTCGCGCCGGAATTTTTCGCTGATGGCCTTCGTCAGTTCGGGCAGGCCGGGCACGGGCGTGTATTTGGTATAACCCTCTTTCAGGGCCTGGTAGGCGGCTTCTTTGATGTGATCGGGCGTGTCGAAGTCTGGCTCGCCGAGGCTGAGGCTGATGACGTCGTGGCCCTGAGCACGCAATTCGCGGGCCATGCGGGCCATTTTAAGCGTTTCGGACTCGGCCAGCGTGCGGACGCGCTCAGACAGAACGGGAGGATGTGTGGTAGTCATGCTAATAAAACAAAGGCGAAAAGTTTTCCAGCAACCGATGTAAATAAGTGCAAAGGTATCGGAACGCCCCGCGTTTAGTTACTGTTGGAAGAACGGTTTTGAAAAAGCCAGCCTACGCGCACGTCGAACACGTCGGCTACATGGCGGTGTGCCTTGAGCGTGCTGCCGACGAGCAGACGGTCGCCGATGGTATAAAAGAGGCCATAGCGCTGGTAGAGCAGGTCGGTTTCGCGGTTCTGGTGGAAGACGTATGCGCCTATATGTATGTTGAATCGCACACGCCCGGCCAGCAGTTCGTGGCCGAAGAGCAGGCCGCCCAGCCAGGCGCTGCAGTTGTTGCCCTGCAGGTCTAAGCGGGCGCGCTTCCAGCCGTCGTGTATCCATTCTGTGCCTGCCGACAGAGCGCTGAGCCGCCCGATGCGGCGCCCAACGGCCACCGTAGTGCCCCAAAGCCACCGCACCTCGCCGCGCGCAAACGACCCGTCGGCCAGTACTGTCTTGGCTGAACCTACGGCGTGCAACCAGGCAAAGTTCCGCGGCTCAGAGCGCCACAACCCCGTCCGCGGCGCGCGCTGCACCACTCCGGGCCGTACGGCATACGACGCTCCTACATTCCAGGTCGGAAAGTTCATGCCTTTGTTGGGCAGGCGCATGCCGCCGTTCGAGATATGATTGTAGTTGAGGCCCATCGTCGCCTCCCATCGCGGCGAAACCCGATAGTGCATGTGTAGATTGAGCATGGCTATAAAACTGATGTGCGAACTGAAAAACAGATTGGTCGGGTTTTTTTCGGCGTCATAAACTTTACTGACGTAAGCCATGCCCAAACCCGTCTGCAGCGAGCCATACAGCTGCCGCTCTACTCCAAACATTGGCTCTACATAGGCCACCGTAGCCACGCTGCACCCCAGTACGTCTGGGTTGTCGTAATCAAAGTAGTAAAACACAAGCCCGCGTTTGGCCACCACACCCGTGCGCTCGGTGCGTTCGGGCCGCGACTCCGCCCATTGCACGTTGACCTCTACGCCGTGCGGCTTCGTCCGAGAGACATCAATCAACTCGCGCGAGTGCGGAATGATGAAACCCCGATGGGCGCGAACGCCCACTAAAACAGGGTTGGGGTTAGACTCGGGTACCTGCCCCCAAACAGATGCTAACCCTATAAATAGCAGAGCAAAAAAGAATACCCATCGTTCCATGGTGCTAAAATGCGCCTTTTTGCCGGAAAGCTCCTACACCGCAAGTAAAAGTATGGCGAAACCATGTACACCGCTCTGCGCATCTTCGCGTTCTTAGACTCGCATCGGGCAAATCCCGTTTCGCCACCAGGACTCATGCCTTTCAATAGCATGAGTCCCTGTTGACGGTGTGGGCAGTGCTCTTTTTTTCCGAACCAACTGGCGCAAAGGGCAGTTTACTGAGCGCTGAAAGCATCGCTATGAAACTCACTACCATCCTAACTGGCTATTTCAAACTCGACGGTGGCGCCATGTTTGGCGTCGTGCCTAAGCGCATGTGGCAGAAAATAAACCCGCCCGATGCCGACAATATGTGCACCTGGGCCATGCGCGCCCTGCTGGTCGAAACCGCCGACCGCCGTATCCTGATTGACACGGGCATCGGCAACAAACAGGACGAAAAGTTCCGCTCTCATTTCCTGCCCGAACAAACTGGCCTGCTTTTTACCTCGCTTCAGCAGGCGGGCTATTCGCCCACCGATATCACCGACGTTTTTCTCACCCACCTGCACTTCGACCACTGCGGTGGCGCCCTCTGGAAAAACGAAGCCACTAGCGAAGTAGGGCCTTCGTTCCCCAATGCTATTTACTGGAGCAACGAAATCCACTATCGCTGGGCCAGCGCGCCCAACGCGCGGGAAAAGGCCTCCTTCCTGGCGGAAAACTTCCAGCCGCTGCACGAATGGGGCCTGTTGCGCTTCGTCGAGGTTCGGCCCGATGTCGAGCTGTACCCCGGCTTTCGGGTGCGCTTCGCTTACGGCCACACCGAGGCCATGATGTTACCCATACTGGATGCTGGCTGGCGCACGGTCGTTTATTGCGCCGATCTCGTGCCCTCACGTTGGCACATCGGGCTGCCCTACATCATGGCTTACGACGTGCGGCCGTTAGTTACACTGGAAGAAAAAGCACAACTGCTGGCCGAAGCTGCTCAAAAAGACCACCTGCTCTTTTTGGAGCACGACCCGAGCGCCGAAGCAGTCGCAGTGGCCCAGCAGCCCGACGGCCGAATAGCCGTGAACCAGGTAGGAATGTTGCAAGACTTGCTCTGACGGTCCTGCCGAAACCGAAGCCTCGGCAGTATTCGCCTCAATAGCTGGCCGCATTATGGCCATTTCTTCGAAACGGAATGGGTTTCCACGGCAGCACCTCTGCGTTTGGCTGCCCCTCTTTGATGCGCACGAAGCTGCGCAGAGGCACGTCTTTGTAAACGACTTTAGGCGTGCCAGGCAAGGGCCATTGAATTTCCACTTGTTCGATTTTTTCGGCATCGCCTAAGCCCATTTCCTGCTGCAGAGAGGAGGAGCCGAAGCTGCCGCCCGTGCCCACGGTAGCGTAAATGTCGCGTGTAGAGCCGTTGGGACGGCGCACTGTTACGCGAATGCGCGCGCCGATGGCGTCGCGGTTGCAGTTAGTGCCTTCGAGCAGGAACGTTACCCAGGCATTGGTGCTTCCAGGGTTTTCATACAGCACGTTGTAGCCTAGGTCACCCTCGACGGCACCTCCTACCACGATGTACAGGTCCTGGTCGCCGTCGCGGTCTATGTCGGCAAAGGCCACGCCATGGCCTTTCTGGATGTGCCCGAAGCCGCGCATGGAGAGGTCTTCGAAGCGCTTGCCCTCAATATTTCGGAAGGCTCGGTTCGGGATGAGCGAGCGCAGGTCGGGCTTGCCCGTGCCTAAGTAAATATCTGGCCAGCCGTCGTTATCGAAGTCGCCGAAGTTGTTGCCCATGCCGTAAGTAATGGTGTGTAGGCCCAGTTGCTGGTGCACATCGGTGAAGGTGCCGTCGCCGTTGTTTCGGTAAAGGCGCAGCCAGTCGCCCTCGGGCTGTTTTCCCAAGTATTCCATCACTAAGGGCGCTACGGTGGGGTCTTCGTAGTTGGTGGGGAAGTTGGTGGACAGGATGTCTTCCCAGCCGTCGTTGTTGTAGTCAAAGAAGAAGGCTGGGAAGCTGGTCATAGGATAAAAGGTCTGCGTTCGATTAGCCACGTTTTCGAAGCGCCAGGTTTCGGGCTTGCGGTCGCAGTGGTTGATGAGCAGCAGGTTTTGACCCATAAGGTTGCTTAAGTAGAGGTCGGGCCGTTGGTCGTTATTGACGTCGCCCCAGACGGCAGCTTTGAAGAAGCCTACGTAGTCCAACCCTAATTGGGTGGCCACATTAGTGAAGGTGCCATCGCCGTTGTTGTGGTACAGTTCGCAGCGGTTAGGCTGGTTAGGGTCATAGGTTTCGTTAGCAATAAATAGGTCGAGCCAGCCATCGCCGTCAAAGTCGGCCCAATCGGCGGCTTGGGTAGGGTGGAAGGAGAGCAGGCCGGCCTCGATGGTTACATCGGTGAAGGTGCCGTCACCGTTGTTGCGCAGCAGCGAGTTGGGGTGGTTGCCGCAAAAGAGCCAGGCGCCGCGCAGGATGAGGATGTCGCGATAGCCGTCGTTGTTATAGTCGGCGTGAATGGCATTCAACCCACTGACGATGCCCATCAGGTTGGCCTCGGCGGTGCGGTCGGTAAAAGTGCCGTCGCCATTATTAACAAAGTAGAGCGACTGGCCGTCGAGGCTGTAAATAGTGGTAAAAATGTCGATATCGCCGTCGTTATCGAAGTCTTCCAGACAAATACCTCCAGAGATACCGCGTACATCTAAGCCTAAAGGAATGGCGACATCGCGAAAAAACCGCTTTTCGCGGCCCTCAAAGATGCGCTCCGGCAGGCGAAACTTGGGCGGCACCGCGTCGGGCCATTGCCCCAGCGCCATGTGGGCCAGGTTGAACAGCCACAGTGTCTGATAGTCGTCGGGAAAAGCCTCCAGCAGACGCTCATAGATCTTAACCGCATTTTGTGGCCCGGCGCGCAGCGCGTACACACCGCTGCCCTGAATGGGCAGGATGCAGGACTCCGGGTTGTGTGTGTTGATGCAGTTTTCCTGCTCGCCTAAACGCATGTAGCTGAGCGCTAGCAGCTCGTGCAGAATTTTCGTCTGGTCGTTCAGGACGTTGTTTGTCAGGTTAATCAGTTCCTGAAATTGCACGATAGCTGCCTCATTCTGACCGGCTTTGAGCAATTCGACAGCATGAGAAAACTTGTTGGCCACGTGCTCCTGCCCCGTCGTGTTCCGCATGCGCTCCAAATAGATAGCCGCGCGCCCACTGTTCATATGCAAGTATTGAAGCGGGTCAGCATTGCGATGAATGCTGTCCAAAAGAGCAATCATGCGCTGATGGCCCGTGGTAACCGGCGAGTTGGACGGGCTGCAACCCACGCTCAAAACAGCGAGCAAAGCCCCAAATACCCCTGCCAACAAGGCGGCAGACGTGTACTGGCGTAAAATCGTACTCATGAAATGGCGGTTATTTGTCCGAATTAACAAGACCTGCTAAAAAGGCTTGAGCAACGAATTAAGTTGTCGTGGCAGCTAGTTTTTTGCGCCTATAAGCAGGTGAGCAAAAGTAGGCTGTGCCACATTAAATTTAAAGTGAAAAGTGAAGATCACCTATGCTCCGGTAGGGCTATATGCTAAAACAGTTTTGAGGCGACATCTCCTTTCGGGGGGCACCTCAGGCGACCTTACGTTTGTCAGGCGGATAGACAAGGCAGGATAGTGGTCGGGGCGGAACCCTGGGAATAGGTTCCGGCAAGGCATGAGCCTAGCCGGAACCTATAGCGTGAGCAGTGTTCTGTCGAAAATATGGCGCGGGTAGCGGCCCCCCATGCCCAGGCGCATCGCCATTAGTTATATCTATCACCCTCCAGATTGCCGGCGTTATCGCGCTCGTGGCAGACATTTGGCCGAATTTTTATCAGCATGGAGGCTAAAGTAATGCGGATGGTTTCTACATTTACCGCTGTTAATCTGCTCACCTGTTCAAACGACTGCGCTGTGCTATGAAACCGACGGACATTCGGGACCCGGAGTATTTCCATAAAGTGGTGGACTGCCAGTATGCGTGTCCGGCGCATACTCCTGTGCCTGAGTACATTCGACTCATTGCTGCCGGTCAGTACACGGAGGCGTACATGCTCAACTGGGAGTCCAACGTCTTCCCGGGTATTTTGGGCCGCACGTGCGACCGCCCCTGCGAGCCGGCCTGCCGGCGTGGGCGCGTAGAAGAGAAGCCCGTGGCCATCTGCCGCCTCAAGCGCGTGGCGGCGGACTACAAGGGCGAGGTGCGTTCGCTCATGCCTCAAGGGCCGTTTCCGTCCAACGGCAAAAAAATTGCCCTCATCGGTGGTGGCCCGGCCTCGCTGACAGTAGCGCGCGACCTGGCACCGCTGGGCTACGAAATTCACCTCTACGACAACCAGCGTAAAGGCGGCGGCATGATGCTCAGCCAGATACCCGCCTTCCGCCTGCCCGAAAGTGTGCTGGACGAAGAGGTGGACTACATCCTGAACATGGGCATCCATACCCACTTCAACTGTTATGTCAGCAGCATGCGCAAGATGCTGACCCAGGACTACGACGCCATCTTCGTCGGTACGGGCGCCCCGCGCGGCAGCGACCTGTCAAAACTGCCCGGACGCCAGGATGCTGCGGCCAACATTCACATCGGCATCGAGTGGCTGGCCAACGTGGCTTTCGAGCACATCCACAGCATCGGTAAGCGGGTTATCGTGCTCGGCGGTGGCAACACGGCCATGGACTGCTGCCGCACTGCCCGCCGCCTGGGCGGCGAACAGGTAACGGTAGTGGTGCGCAGCCCGTTCAAAGACATGAAAGCCTCACCGTGGGAAATTGAAGATGCCCTGCGCGAAGGTGTAACCATTCTTAACTGCATGCCGCCTAAAGCCTTCATCGTAGAAAATGGCCGCCTCAAAGGCGTCCTGTTTGAGCATGTGGAGGCCACTTACGACGAAAACGGTAGGCGCACCTTAGTACCTACTGGCCAGCCCGACACGTTCATCGAAGCCGACGACGTGCTTATCGCCATAGGGCAGGAAAACGCCTTTCCCTGGATTGAACGCGACCTCGGCATCGAATTCGGCAAATGGGATATGCCCGTGCTGGACCCGGTAACTTTCCAATCCACACACCCGAAGGTGTTCTTTGGCGGCGATGCGGCCTTAGGACCGAAAAACATCATAACCGCTGTAGCGCACGGCCATCAGGCGGCCATTTCTATCCACCTGTTTTGCACCGGCAAGGACCTACACCGCGACCGACCGGCACCTACGGTCAACATTTTCCAGCAAAAAATGGGTGTCCACGAGTGGCTGTACGATAGCTACATCGTCAATGACCGACGCTACGCCGTACCGCACGCACCCGAAGAGGCAACGCTGCGCAACCGCCGCATGGAAGTGGAATTGGGTTTCGACCCCGAACTGGCGTACAAAGAGGCCGAGCGCTGCCTGAACTGCGACGTGCAGACGGTCTTTACCACCAGCCTGTGCATAGAGTGCGATGCCTGCGTGGACATCTGCCCGACCTCCTGCATCACCTTCACCCACAACGGCGACGAAGACGATCTGCGCACGCGCCTCAATGCGCCGGCCAACAACAGCAATCAGGAGCTATACGTCTCCGAGACGCTACCTACTGGCCGTGTGATGATTAAGGACGAAAACGTCTGCCTCCACTGTGGCCTATGTGCCGAACGCTGCCCGACGTCGGCCTGGGACATGCAGAAGTATCTGTATCAGGTAACCAAAGCCTGCAAAATCTGGGACATTGCCCGCGCTTCCGTGGCAGAGCCCGTCTAAAACCTCTTCTCCAATCATTCCGACTCGAGCAAATCAGAACACATTTATGTCCAATCTGGTCAACGATTTCGTCATCCGCTTTGCTAACGTCAACGGCACGGGCTCGGCCAGCGCTAATACGCTGTTTGCCAAAAGCGTCTTCCGCATGGGTGTACCCGTAACGCCAAAGAATATCTTCCCTTCCAATATTCAAGGCCTACCTACGTGGTACGAGGTGCGCGTCAACGAGCGCGGCTACTTAGGTCGGCGGGCGGGCATTGACCTGCTGGTGGGCGTCAACCCACAGAGCATGGCCGCCGATGTGCGCTCGGTGCGACCGGGCGGCTATTTCATGTACGACAGCAGCCGCCCATTAGACCCAGCTCTGCTGCGCGACGACATCCATTACATCGGCATTCCGATGATCCTGTTGTGTCAAAAGCACTTCGAGGTGCCGCGTGTACAGCAGTTGCTCAAAAACATGGTTTACATTGGGGCGCTCACCGCTCTGTTGGATATCGAAATGGATGTGGTGAAGCAGCTGGTGGTCGAGCAGTTCAAGAAGAAAGAGAAACTGGTAGCTTCCAACCACTTAGCGCTGGATTTAGGCTCGCAGTACGCACGCGAGCATTATAATTGCCCGCTGCCCATGCGTGTAGAACGGCGCGACAACGTGGGTGACCGCATCATGATAACGGGCAACACAGCCTGCGCGCTGGGGGCTATTTATGGCGGCGCCACGGTGGCCGCCTGGTATCCCATCACGCCGTCCACATCGGTGGTTGACGCCTTCGAAAAATACGCCAACCGCTTGCGCACTGACCCAGAGACGGGCGAAAAGAAATTCGCCATCGTACAGGCCGAAGACGAACTGGCTGCTATGGGCGTCGTCATTGGTGCCATGTGGAATGGCGCGCGTGCTTTCACCGCCACCAGTGGGCCGGGCGTGTCGCTCATGAATGAGTTCCTGGGCCTGGCTTATTTCGCCGAAATACCCGCTGTGCTCATTGACGTGCAGCGCGGCGGCCCTTCTACAGGTATGCCCACGCGCACGCAGCAGTCCGACATCTTGCTGGCCGCCTATGCCTCGCACGGCGATACCAAACACCCGCTGCTCTTCCCTTCCACGCCCACAGAGTGTTTTGAAATGACCGCCGACGCCTTCGACCTGGCCGAACGCCTGCAAACGCCCGTCATCGTCATGACCGACCTTGACTTAGGCATGAACGAGCACCTCACACCACCGCTGCACTGGAACGATAAACGCCGCTACGACCGCGGAAAAGTGCTCGACGCCCAGGCGCTGGAAAGCATCCAAAACTGGGGCCGCTACTTAGACATAGACGGCGACGGCATTCCGTACCGAACCATTCCGGGTACGCACCCAACCAAAGGCTCCTTCTTCACACGCGGCTCTTCCAAAGACGAATACGCCCGATACACCGAAGACGGCGAAGCCTATCGCCGAAACATGGACCGCCTGCTGAAAAAATGGCACACGGCTCGCGAGTTCGTCCATCCGCCGGAGTTCTTTCAACCGCATTCGCGCTGCTCAGAAGCCATGCTCTTCTTCGGGACATCGGCCTACTCAGCCATGGAGGCCTTGGACGAACTGCGCGCCATCGGCATTGAGCTGGACGCTGTGCGCCTGCGCGCCTTCCCGTTCAGTCAGGCCGTCCACGACTTCATCGAAGAGCACGAACGCGTTTATGTTGTGGAGCAAAACCGCGATGCTCAGATGCGCTCCCTGCTGATGATTGAACTGGGCGTTTCTCCGCAAAAACTCATCCCGGTCTTGCAGTACGACGGCTTTCCGATTACTGCGGCTGCCATTATCGGCCAGATTGCAAGATATCACCCCGCAGCGGCAGAGCTGCTGGGCGGAAACGGCCATTCGCACGTCCTTGCTTAGTCTGAACCCTATGGCCTTAACAATGAAAAAACATTGCCTATGACGTACCTGCGTCCTACCTTCCGCCACCCCGAAAGCCCGCGCAATGCCCTGGGCTATACACGCCAGTACTACGAGGGTGCCCTCTCAACGCTCTGCGCCGGCTGCGGCCACGACTCCGTCAGCGGCGCTATTATTCAGGCCTGTTTTGAATTAGCCATCGAGCCGCACCGCGTGGCTAAATTGTCAGGCATCGGATGCTCTTCCAAAACACCTACCTATTTTTTAGGCAATTCGCATGGCTTCAACTCCGTGCATGGACGCATGCCCTCTGTGGCTACGGGCGCTAACCTAGCTAACCGAGACTTAATCTATCTGGGCATCTCTGGCGACGGCGATACAGCCTCTATCGGTATGGGCCAGTTCGTGCATGCCTTACGCCGAAACCTTAACATCACCTACATCGTAATGAACAACGGCTGCTACGGCCTCACCAAAGG
>FQKF010048822.1_pt1 | contig 19907 bp, 13 predicted proteins | sample 1504521 | NCBI WGS metagenome assembly FQKF01 (sample SAMEA4475357, study PRJEB15587) | soil metagenome | biome: Soil; feature: Field | place: India | collected 2015-03-11 | depth 0 m
GATTGGGGAGGAATGGGAGAGGAGAGAGCAGAGAAACAGACACTTTTTAGAAAATCCTAACCCATTAAACAACAACGAAGAATGGAATTTAATGAAAGATTTAGATCCTTCTTTCAAAATTGGTGCATCGGCTGGTTTATTTTATGGAATTGGAATAGAAAAAGGAATTATTGAAAAAGGTGAAAAAATGGTTGAAGTAATAATAAAATCTAGGTTTAAAGGTTTATTTATAAGGGCAGAAGCGAATTTAGTCGTTAATTGAAATGTATCATCTTTGAGTGAAAATGAACTTGTAGGAAAGAAAAATGAAGATTTTGCAGTTTCTTTGCCTTTTATAGATTTTTCTTTTCTCTCAATTAAGCAAGAATTTAAAATTGATACTGTTAGTTTTATTGGGATTTCTTTTGGTATTTTTAAATATCAATATGAAATTCTAGAAGTGAGAGAAATTAAAAATAGAGATAATTATTTAACAAGAGATTATATTAAAGACTATAGAAGTTTATTTCAGAAAAAATAAAAAACGAGATTTTAGGAGGATTGATATGACTATTGAAAAAGTGTTTGAAAGAATTTTACAAATTTTATATTCTTTTCTGATATTAAATTTTTTTATGCTTTTATTTAAAAAATTTAATATTGGTTCAAATATGATTAATCTTTATTCTGATATTCTAATTTATATTCTTATTGGTAATTTTATTCTTGGTGTTGTGTGGATTTTAATGAACAATAGATGTAAAGTTTCGGAAAAGCTGGAAAACCTAATTTTAATGCTTGTGTTCAATTTTGTTTCTATGTTCATTTTTTTCTTTTTAACAAAAGATGGGAAAAGTTTTAAACCTTTAAAAATTATATTTTTTGATTTAATTCACTCTTTAGCACTGAATTTCAGCTTTTTTTTTCTTAATTTATATTTATAATCTTTGTGATAAAAATTTCTTGCTCATAGTTGCTTTGTTTGTATTTTTATCAACTTTGTTAAGTTTCTGGGATCTTTTAAAATTTTCAACTTTAAAACTTACTTATAAATTTATATGGGCAATATTGATTCTTTTACTTCCGTATTTAGGTGCCCCGATTTATTATTATTTAATACAAAGTGATAAATGATGTAAATATGCAAAAAGGTTTAAAAAAGAGATAGAATATAAAAAATTGCAAAGAAAATTTTTAAGGTATTTCTATCTTATTAAGTATATCTTCTATAATTTTTTCTGGAGTTATCTCTTCTGCTTCTGCCTCAAAGGATATTATAATCCTGTGTCTTAAAATATCATATGCCACAGCTTTAACATCCTCTGGTATTACATAGCCTCTTCCGTCAAAAAATGCTTCAACTTTAGCAGCTTTGACAAAATTTATTGACGCCCTTGGTGACGCTCCATATCTTACAAGACCTTTTTCGTATGTTCTTGTTGCATAAACAAGGTTAACAATATAGTCATAAATCTTTTCGTCAATATAGATTTCTTCTACAAATCTCTGTAAATCAAGAATATCTTCTTTTGTAGCAACCTGTCTTGGAAGAGGATAGGTAAGCCCGCTCATCCTATGTATGATTCTTTTTTCTTCTTTTGGTGAAGGATAATCAATCAAAACTTTCATATAAAATCTATCAGTTTGAGCTTCGGGTAGTGGATATGTTCCTTCCTGTTCTATTGGATTTTGAGTTGCCATAACAAAAAATGGTTCAGGCAGTGGATAAGTAGTATCTCCTATTGTTACTGTTTTTTCCTGCATCGATTCAAGCAAAGCGGATTGAACTTTTGAGGGGGCTCTATTTATTTCATCTGCAAGTATAAAATTTGCAAAAATAGGTCCTTTTTTAACCTCAAAATTTCCATCTGATTGTCTATAAATAAGTGTTCCTCTTATGTCGGCAGGAAGCATATCCGGAGTAAATTGTATTCTCTTAAACTCAAGATTAAGAATCTGTGCCATTGTTCTGATAGCAAGTGTTTTGGCAAGGCCTGGAACACCTTCAAGCAATATATGCCCACCTGAAAGAATTGCAGACATCATTCTTGAAAAGAGTCGCTCCTGTCCAACTATTACTTTTTCAAATTCACTTTTTATTTTTTCTATAACCTTTATTTTTTCTTCTGCTTTTTCTGTTAAAACCCTTATTTCATCATTCATAATGCCCTCCTATTTTGTTGCTGATTTTATACAAAAGTTCTTTCAGAGTTTCTTTCTCAATCAAATTTGAATATGAAGATTTTAATTCGAGAACATATTTGATATTCGTATTTGATGAAGATATTATTTTTGTTGATAAAATTTCTGGTCTATAGATTTCCTTTGCATTAAACTTTTCATCAATGAAAATCATATAGAGATCAAGATAGGTATTTTTCATCCAGTATGAGACTTCGTCTGGCCTTTCATGTATAAAAAGCATACCATCAATCTTTCCCCACGATTTTCGATTCATCAAACCTTTTTCTCTGTCTTTCTCTGTGGAAACAACTTCAAACTTAAGAACATTTGTAAGTATCACAAGAGTAATGATAAAAGGTTTCATAAGTTTATTCCTTTTCTTTGACAAATCATTTTTTTATTAATAAAACTTTTGTTACTGCTGTATAAGTTTTCTTTTTAAATTTAAAAGCAATCTCATCTTCTTCTGAGACTTTTTCTTTATCAAAAAACTTATCAATCTCTTGAAATACAAAATCAAAATCTCTTTTTATTTCCCAGCTTTTTGCTGGGTTATTAATATCTAATAAAACAACAAACATTCGATTATCAGCTCCAAACCTTTGTTCTCCTTGATTTTCGTACATCCATACAACAAGTTCTTTAGGATTTTCAACCACCTTTTTTGGATCAACTCCCTTTGGCAAATAAGTTATTTTCAGGTCGAATGGCTGTCCATCAAAGAAAAAATCAATACCTTTAACACTCTTAATTGTAGGTATCACCTTTTTATGAAAACTTATATGTTCTTCAATTAATACAGTGGTCCAGTGGTTAAACCAACTACAAACTACATAGTTTGTTACATCATTATGAAGTTTTGCTTTTACACTATCTATTAAATCATTATATCTAACTATTCTTCTTACGTACTCAGCTTGTATTTTTTGATCAAGTTGTCCTTGAACTACTCCCCAAGAAAAGTTTTCGACTTTATTCAACTCATTCTTTAAGTCTTCATCAGAAATAATTGATTTTCTTTCCTTTATTTTTTCTTCATACTTTTTCTTAATGAAGTTATCAATTTTACTATTTGCTATTTGACTATCCAATATTTCTTTAATAATTTCAGTTGCTGACCCTTTCTTTGGTAAATTTAAAATAGAAGCCAACTCTCTTAATTGTGGGAGTGGAATACAACTTAGTTTTAAATTTAACACTTCTTTTTCACTAAATAATGACATAAATTTCAACTCCTATTTTTTTTTAAATAATATTATATATTCATGTTTGAAAATATAAAAACCTCCAGCAAGAGCTCTATATCTCCATAATTCCTTTTGATTCCTTTTACCTCTTGTTTCCTCGAAATTTTTTACAATTATACTTTTTAAGAGATAATTCCTCTTCAATACCTCCTGCATACAATAAAATCCGAGAGGTATCCATTCACCTTCTGAATATTTATCGCCAATTACTAAAACTAAATACCGTTCTTTTTCCAAGTATTGTTCCGTATTATCCAATATTTCACCAAACATCTTTAAAAATTCTTCTACACTTTTTGCGTTTGAAAGATCTTTTTCATTGTTTGAGAACTTAATAATATCATGATAAGGTGGATGCATAATAATCAGTTGAACTTTTTCAATCTTATAATTATCCAAAACTGATTTAATATTTGTTGTTCTACTATCTCCAATTATAACTTCACTAATTACATTTTCCTTGTTTTCTTCCTTTTCAATCAATTTTTTTGCTTCTTGGGCAACATTCTGATTTAATTCTATTCCTATACCATTCCTTCCCAACCTTCTACATTCAATCAAAGTTGTTCCACTACCAAGAAACGGATCTAAAATCCAATCTCCTTTTTTTGTATATCTTAACATCATCTGACGTGGAATCTGAGGAATAAAATTTCCCCAATACCATCCTAAGTGTGCCCCTGAGTTATCTCTTTTATCAAGTATCCAGAGACTATCTGTAATAATCTCCTCATATTCTTTCCACCTTAACAAATTGATTTCATTAATTTTATTTGTTTTAACCTTCTGAAAACCTTCTTTTAATCTTTTTAAGTAATATTTTGCTCTCTCAAGTGTGTGTGATTCTATTATTTGATTTAACTCATCGATAATCACATCCTTTCTCAGTGAAATTGTATCACCGCCAGAATCAATATTTAACAAGCCAATATCATCTTTTCTATGATTGGTTAAAATCTCTCTCAAAAAAAGGATTTTACTTCTGACAAAATCTAAATTTTCTATATTTTCTATTTCAGAAAATAACTCAATAAGTTTTGCCTTGTTTAATATAATTAATCTTCGAGAAGAAAAATTATTATCAATGTTTTCGGAAATTAATTTTTCAGAAGTATACATTTCCATTTTTATAAATACCTTTATTTTTTAATATCTATAATGTTCTGGTTTATAGGGACCTTCTACTGAAACTCCTATATAATCTGCCTGCTTTTGTGTCAACTTTGTTAGTTTTACCCCTATCTTTTCAAGATGGAGTCTTGCAACCTCTTCATCAAGATGTTTAGGAAGTCTATAAACCTCTTTTTTATACTTTCCTCTATTTTTCCAGAGATCAATTTGTGCCATAGCTTGATTCGTAAATGAATTTGACATTACAAACGATGGATGCCCTGTAGCACAGCCAAGGTTAACAAGTCTTCCTTCTGCAAGAAGATAGATACAATGTCCATCAGGGAAGATATATTTGTCATATTGGGGTTTAATTGTTTCTCTTTTTATTCCGGGATAACTATTAAGTTTATCAACTTGTATTTCATCATCAAAATGACCTATGTTGCAAACAATAGCTCCATCCTTCATTTTTTCCATATGCTCAATCCTTATAACATCACAGTTGCCAGTAGCTGTTACATAAATATCAGCTATACCGAGAGTGTCTTCAACCGTAGTTACTTGATAACCCTCCATCGCTGCTTGCAATGCACAGATTGGGTCTATTTCCGTGATTATTACCCTTGCACCCATACCTCTTAATGCCTGAGCTGAACCTTTACCAACATCTCCATAGCCACAAACAACAGCAACTTTTCCAGCTATCATAACATCTGTTGCTCTCTTTATACCATCGATTAAAGATTCTCTACATCCATATATATTATCAAACTTTGATTTTGTGACCGAATCATTGACGTTAATAGCTGGAGCAAGTAGTTCACCTTTTTCCATAAGTTGATAAAGCCTTCTAACACCTGTAGTTGTTTCTTCAGAGATACCATTAAGCTCTTTAACAACATTATGCCAGAAACCCGGTTCATTTTTAAGTGTTTCTTTAAGGAGAGAAAAAATTATTTCTTCTTCTCTATTTTTTGGCTTTACATCTAAAATTTTTGGGTCATTTTCTGCTTTATAACCAAGATGAATAAGTAGAGTAGCATCCCCACCATCATCTACTACCTGCATTGGACCTTTGCCCTCGGGAAAAGTTAAAGCCTGTTTTGTGCACCACCAGTATTCTTCCAGTGTCTCTCCTTTCCAGGCAAAGACAGGTATTCCTCTTTTGGCGATTGCAGCAGCAGCCTCATCCTGTGTGGAAAATATATTACAACTTGCCCATCTTACATCTGCACCAAGTTCTGCAAGTGTCTCTATCAAAACAGCAGTTTCAATTGTCATATGCAGTGAACCTGAAATTCTTACACCCTTAAGTGGCTTTTCTTTTGAATATTTTGCTCTCACACTCATAAGCCCCGGCATTTCTCTTTCTGCTATTTCAATCTTTTTTCTACCAAGTTCAGCAAGACTGATATCTTTTACTTTGTATTCCATTATATTCCTCCACAGTTAAATTTAATGACTTTTTATTTATTTAAATTTTATTATAATTTAAGCTATAAAAACCACCAAAACTTTTTGGTTACTTTCTTTTGCCAATTGATCCCTGTGTGTTTTATAGATTGCTTTGCCTTCTACGAAGGCTCGCAATGACAGTCCAAAAAACTCAGAGAAATTCAAAGGGATTATTTCCCTTTCTTCTGTATCTTTGCCCAAGTATCTTTCAATGTAACAGTTCTATTGAATATCAGTTTTCCTTCTTTTGCTGCCTTTGAGTCAAGACAGAAATATCCAAGTCTTAAAAACTGATAATTTTCCCCAACTTTCGCTTCTTTCATTATTTCTTCACCAAAACAATTTTCTTTTACAACAAGAGATTCCCTGTTTATTTCTTCTCTGAAGTCTTTATCTCCTTCACCGGGTGAAGGAACTAAAAATAATTTATCATAAAGATTTACAGTTAAAGGAACTGAATGCTTAACTGAAACCCAGTGTAAAGTACCTTTAACCAACCTGCCGTCAGGAGTTCCACCTCCTCTTGATTCTGGATCGTATGTGCAAATCAGTTCTACTATTTCTCCATTTTTATCTTTTACTACCTCTTTACAGGTGATATAATAGGCATATTTGAGTCTCACTTCTTTTCCGGGAGAAAGCCTGAAATAGTCTTTTGGTGGATTTTCCATAAAGTCTTCTTTTTCAATATAAATTTCTCGTGAAAAAGCCACCTTTCTTGTTCCAGCCGAAGGGTCTTCTGGATTATTTTCGGCTTCAAAATATTCTACTTTATCAGCCGGATAATTTTCTATAATCACCTTTAAAGGATTTATAACTACCATTCTTCTTAAAGCTCTTTTATTTAAATCTTCACGAATTGCATATTCAAGCATTGATAATTCAACAGTGCTATTTGCCTTCGCTACTCCAACCATTTTCACAAAATTCTTTATAGCTTCAGGAGTGTATCCTCTTCTTCTTAAACCACTGATAGTTGGCATTCTTGGATCATCCCACCCATCAACATGCCCTTCTTCAACAAGAGCAAGCAATTTCCTCTTAGATAAAACTGTATATGTAATATTTAATCTGGCAAATTCTATCTGTCTTGGTCTTGGTTCTGGAAATAATTTTTCTAAAAACCAATCATAAAGAGGTCTGTGATCTTCAAATTCAAGAGTACAGAGAGAATGGGTTATTCCTTCAAAATAATCAGATAGAGGATGAGCAAAGTCATACATTGGATATATACACCATTTATCTCCTGTTCTATGATGTGGTACTCTCATAATTCTATAGATAACAGGGTCTCTCATATTTATATTTCCTGACGCCATATCTATCTTTGCTCTTAAAGTCTTTGAACCATCAGGGAATTCACCTGCTCTCATTTTTTCAAAGAGGATTAGATTTTCTTCTATGCTTCTATTTCTATATGGACTTTCTTTTCCCGGCTCTTTTAATGTTCCTCTGTATTCTCTCATTTCTTCTGGAGAGAGATCGCAAACATAAGCAAGCCCCATTTTAATAAGTTTTACCGCACACTCGTAAAATTTCTCATAGTAATCTGATGCATACTTTACATCTCCATCCCAGTTGAAACCAAGCCATTTTATATCTTCTTTTATAGATTCAACATATTCAACATCTTCTTTTGAAGGGTTGGTATCATCCATTCTGAGGTTGCATTTTCCACCAAACTTTTCTGCAATACCGAAATCTACACATATAGCCTTTGCATGTCCAATATGGAGATAACCATTTGGCTCAGGAGGAAATCTCGTTTTCACACTTTTATAAACCTGATTCTTTAAATCTTCTTCAACCATTTCTTCGATAAAATTTTTCTCAATAATATTTTCCATAAATATGTCCTGATAACTAAAAATCTCTTTATATTTTATATTAAATTTTATCTTTTATCAAAAATAATTCTCATTAATTGTTCGATTATTTCAATTTATTCATCAACTTGATATCTTTTATGTAATTATATTAGAAAAAATTATTATGTTTTTCTTGAAAATAAAAAAACCTCCATTTAAAATTAAAGTAAAATTTTTAAAAATGGGGGAAAAATGAAGAAATTTTCTTTTAAAAAGGCTTTTGTAGTTTTTATCGCTTTATTAATAATTCAGCTTGTATTACTTATTTTTGTTAATCCAAACACAAAAATAACAGGTTTAGATTTTTTAACTGAGAAAAATTTTGTTGTAAGGTTGATAAGTTTAATATTAATTGAACTTATCCTTGCTTTATTTTCAACAATTGTTTTTATTCTGTTTAAAAGAATAATTACAACAGAATGGGGAAGGTTGAAAAAATTTTTATTTATAAATTTTAATTTGTTTACTCTTGCGTTTATTTTGATTCTTTTATTTTTATTTCCACTCAAAAACATATATACTCTATTTTTTATTATTCCAGCATTTGTTCTTGGATTTTTCTTATGCTGGTTTTATGATAAAAAATGGTCATTCAATGAAGATTTAGACTTAAAAAAAGTTTCAGTATCTATTTTTGAAGTTTTTAAATCTATCTATTTTGAAATAATAAAGATAATTCAACTCATAAGAGAAAATTTTTCAAAGATTCAAATAGTAAAACAAATTCCTTTTCTTATTCCGTTAATATTATTGATATTATCCTTATTGTTTTATATATTTGCCTCTTTTATCTCAATGGTTAAAACAACAAATATGATAGGTGGTATAGTATTTTTTGTAATATTTGCAATTGGTTATTCAGTTTTAAGTATGCTTGTCAAAAGAATTTTAACTACCAAATGGGGGAATTTCTTTGTTGGACTTTTAATTTATTCAATACTTGTTTTCTTCTTTTTAAGTATTTTAATACTTGACAATAATTATAACGAGCAGATATTAATATTTTTCTTGATATTAATATTCATAATCGGCTTTACTCTTTTTCTTTCATATGATAAATTCTGGAACTTATCTAAAGAATTTAAGTTGGATATAAGTATTCCTTCTTATAAGAAAATAGGAAGTATATTTTCAGTTTTAAAAAAGCCTTTTAATTTTATTTTAAATAAATTTTCTCTTATTGCTAAAATTGTATTACCTATTCTTGCAGTTGTTTTTATTGCAATAATTTTAAGAATGTTTTTTATAATACAACCAAATTTTGTAAGCCCAAAAAAGTCTCAGGAGGTTGGTATAAGAAATGATATTGTACTTTTATTTGATGAAGAAGTGGAAATAGATCAAAAAATATGTGAGGAACTTATTCTGACTAATGATACTGAATATTCTAATGTAAATATTATAACAAATGTTTTGTTTGTAAAGCCAGAATACCATATTTTTAATATAAAACCTGCTATTGCTGGTAAATATAAGTTTATTGGCGGTAAAAAAGTTGTTTTCACTCCCGTTGAAGACTTTAAACCTTCACAGATTTACAAAGTTAAACTTAATACAAAGTATTTCAAGAAAAAAGGAAAATTAATTTCTTCTGCAAATACAAAATTTTATTCAGAAAGGTTTAAAGAAGTCTATAGAAACATATTTTTTAATACAGATCCTTTAACTCTTGAAGAAAATGAGGTTGTGGCTGAGATAGAATTTAACTTCCCGGTTGATATAAATGAACTTAAAAAAAACGTAAGAGTTGAAAACAACAGAAGCAGAGTTATTGACTTTTCGGTTGAACCTTCAAATTTTGAGAGAAAGTATTATATAAAATTTAAAGTTAAAAGAGAAGATTTGTTTACTCAAGATATAAAAATAACTATCAGCAAAAATTTAAAATCTAAGTATCATAACGCAACTTTAGGTAGAGAAGTTGTGTTTTCTGTAAAAGTCCCAGAAAAAGAAAAACTTATAGTAAGAAATGTAGAAAGTTTTCCTGTGGAAGGAAACACATTTGTAGCTATTTTATTCAGCCGTCCGGTAAGAAAAGAAAATCTCGAAAAACATCTTTCTCTATATACAAACACGTATATAAATAACCAAATAAAATACTTCCCGGTTAATTTTGAACTTGAAACAGAATATTGTTATGGAATTTTAAAAACAGATTTCAAACCTGGGGTTACATACACAGTAATTGTTTCAGAAGGACTAACAAGCAAGTCTGGTTATAAACTTGAAAAAAATATAACAAATGAGATCCATATTGAAGATCTTCCGTCGGGAGTAAAATTTGCTTCATCAGGAAAATTACTAACTCCAGATGGCAATATGAATCTTGAAATAACAACTGTAAATCTTGATAGCTTCAATATCAGAATAGACAAAGTATTAAAGGAAAATCTGCTTGACTATCTTACTGCCGACTATCCTACTTCATACGAAAACACAATTCTCTATAAATCTGTTGATATTACTGAAGGAGAAATAAATCAGAAAATACCTCATTTTCTCAATCTTAAAAAGATTCACAATTTACCTTACAAAGGATTTTATAAAATTACTATTTCCCCAGACAAAGTAGATAAAAATTATGATTACGAAGAAGATTCAGACTATGAAGAAAATACAATTCCTGCAAGTGGAGATCAAAAAGTATTACTCTGTACTGACATTGGTATAATAGCAAAGGAATCCGGGAAAGATCTCTATGTATTTATATATTCAATAAAAAATCTAACGCCTATTGCAAATTCTGAAGTCAAACTCTACACAAGAAAAAAGATTCTCATTGAAAAAAAGGTAACAGATTATAGTGGAATGGTTATTTTTAAAGACTGGAAAAATAGAAACTTAGGTTTAAAAGAAACAGAACTAACAAATAGCTGGAATGTAAGTGAAGTATATCTTTCCCCTTATCTCTTGTTAGTAGAAAAAGAAGAAGATTTCTCATATTTAGTATTTGGTTCAAGTTCTATTGATCAATCAAGATTTGCAGTTGGAGGGGTGCCTTACAATCCTAACGAAATAAAAGCATTCTTAACTCCAGAAAGAGGTGTATACAGGCCCGGAGAAAAGGCTTATATAACCGCAATAATAAGAAAAGGAGATTTTTCACTTCCTCCTGATATGAATTTTAAACTCAGAATAATTGACCCACTTGGTAATAGATTCAAAGAAATAAATAAAAAAATTCCTGAAAATGGCATGGAAATTTTTGAAGTTGATTTTCCATCATATGCACTTACAGGCTCTTATTATGCTGAATTATGGATTGGTGACCAAATATTAACTGGAGAAACTACTCTCAAAGTAGAAGAATTCCTGCCTAAAAAGATAAAGGCAGAAATTTCTGTGCCAACAAAGAAAGATGAAAATAAAATAAGCTTCAAAGTTATAGGTAAATATATGTTTGGTGCTCCGGGGAGTGGACTTGATTTTAATGCAAAAATAATCTTTCAGTCAAGAATTTTTAATGCAAAAGATTTTAAAGACTATATTTTTAATGATGAATCAAAAAATTATTATGAAGAGTTTTTTAAAGATTATTCAGACACACTTGATGAAAATGGAGAAAAAACAATAAGTTTTGATATCCCTTCCTCAATAAAACCTCCATCATCATTATTAGCATATATTTATGCTGAAGTATACGATGAAGATGGGTCGCCAGTCAGTGCTTCAAAGACAATCCCCTTAGAACCTTATTCCATCTATTACGGAATAAAAAAAGAAAAAAAGGATAGGTATGTTGTAAAAGAACCAGTAAAAATCTCATATGTTGCTGTAGACAAAAACGGAAAACTTACAAACTCTGATGAAGTTGAATTGTATATAAAGTATAGAGTTTACTACAATCTACTGAAAAAAGGGACAAAAGGAGAAATTGAACAGTCCGGTGATTTTTATGATGAAGGCTTAATCTACAAAAAGATAAATATAAATGGCAAAGGGGAAATAATATTTGTACCCGAGGATCCGGGATATTACACAGTATCATTGAGTAAAAGAGATGGTTTTAAATCACTTACAACATTCTATGTTGAGGGGAAGGAAAAAGAAATAATTTCTACAAAAGATGAAGAAACTTTAAGTATAGTTCTGAACAAAGAAAAATACAACATTGGTGAAACTGCTATTGTAAATGTAAGGTCAGCTATTCCGGGTAAACTTTTCCTTTTTATAGAAAAAGATAAAATTTACGATATGAAGGTTGTTGAGCTGCAAAACAACAAGGCCACAATTCCAATTCAGATAAGAGATGAATATATGCCCAATGCATACATAACTGCTTACGTAATAAGAAGGCCAGAAGATGGACTTAAGTATATGCCTGCAACAGCTTTTGGTATAAAAAACCTTGAACTTAATGCAGAGAACAAAAAAATAGATATAACTATAAACAACAAAGAAACAATTCAATCTGATGAAGGATTAACTGTGAATGTTAAATTAAATAAAGCAACAAAGAATACTGGTATAGTTCTTTTTGCAGTCGACGAAGGTATACTCGATATAACACAATTTGAAACGCCCGATCCATTTAACTTTTTCTATAAAAAGATTGCACTTCAGAGTTATACCTATTCAATTTTTGATCTGATACTCCCGGATTTAAAACCTTTAAAGTTAGCAATAGGTGGAGATGAAATGGATCGTCAATATGGGAGAAAACATATTAACCCAATTGCAGCCCAGCGAGTCAAATCTCTTTCTTTATGCTCTGGCATTCTCTATCCCGATGAAAAAAATGAGATAAATTATACTTTTAAACTTCCACAGTTCAATGGTAAAATAAGAATTATGGCCATAGCGGCTGATAGAGACAGATTTGGTTCAGTGGCAAAATATGTAAATGTATCAGACCCCATTGTAATGCTTTATTCATTGCCAAGAGTGCTTGCTCCCGAAGATGTTATAGAAATCCCTGTCAAAATGTTTAATCAAACTGGAAAAACCGGAGAAATAGAAGTCAAACTTGAAATAGAAGGCCCGGCGAAAGTAAGTGGTAGTCAGGTTAAAAAATTAAAGCTGGCAAATGATGGACAGGGGACAGTATATTTCAAGGTTACAGCAGACAAGAACATTGGGAAAGCCACTTTCAAATTCACAGCAAAAGGAAATGATACTACATCAACTTCTTTAACCGAACTTGCTATAAGACCCACTCAAACATACAGTACTATTTCCTACATTGGCAAGCTGGAAAAAGGCAAAGAGATAAACTTAACTATAACAAACCAATTTTATGATTTTTCAAAGAAAATGAGAATTTCTGTTTCTCCAGTATATTTAACAAAAATTCTTGGAGCCCTTGACTATCTTATTCAATATCCATATGGTTGCACAGAGCAAATAGTTTCAGGAGCTTTTCCTCTACTATATTACGGCAAATTGGCTGAGAAAATAGGTTACACAAATCCAAAAATTAAAAATATTGATTTCTACATCAATGAAGCAATTAAAAAGATAGATAAATCCTTTATTAACGATAATTTTTCCCTCTGGCCGGGAAAACTTTATTTCAATGAATATCTTTCATTCTATGTCTGTCATTTCTTGATTGAAGCAAACAAAATGGGATATAATGTGCCAGAAAATTTAATGAAAAATGTATATAATCTACTTCAACTTAAAAAATTTGAAAAGGAAGAAAAAAGAGGCAGACTCGAAAGAATGAAGGTTGTAGAAGAAGGTATAAAATGGGAAAACAAATCTCCTTATGCCTTATACCTCAAAGCATTAATAGGTGAAGCTGACATTGAAACAATGAATGGTATAGTCGAAAATTCTCTCAATACACTATCCTATATTGATAGATGTTTCCTTTCTATGGCTTATTCCCTTGTTGGAAATAAAGACAAAGCAAGCCAATTAATTCCTGATACTTTTATTCTTAAGAATTTTCCATCTGCTTATGGGGGAGATTTTGACTCAATTGTAAAAAGACTTTCCATCTGTCTTGAAGCAATTGCTTATATAAACCCAAAGGACTCAAGAATTGAGAAAATTGTCAACGAAATTGAAAAATATATAGTAAATGGCAAATTTCCCTCAACTCACGATAATTCAAGGGCACTTATGGCATTTTATAGATTGTATGAAAATTCAATAGAAGAACAAAAATTCAGTGTAAATCTTTATTCTGGAGAAAGTTTAACAACTACTTTCAACCACAACAATACATACATTTATTTTACTAACACCACTTTACAAAACTATAGACTCAAAAATGATGGGGATAGTTATGTTTATTATAGTTTTTATTATGAAGGAATACCTATAGAGACTTATGTAAATCCAACTAATTCTACTATATCAATTACAAGAAATTACTTTGATACAAATGGTGATCCAATTTTATTAAGTGATGTTAAAATTGGAGATATTATTGTTGGAGTAATAGAGCTCAATACTGGCAAAGAAGAAATCGATAATGTCGTAATTGTGGATATACTTCCTGCTGGTTTTGAGATTGAAAACCCGAGACTTTCCTCAAGAGGTGAAATAAAAGTAAAATATAGTGAAAACTGGAATGGAGCATACGAGGATATAAGAGATGATAGATTAATTTTATTTTCATCAAAATGTTCTGGAAAAGTATATTACTCATATACTTTAAGAGCTACTACAGAAGGAATTTTTACCGTTCCTCAGATTTTTGCTGAAGCAATGTATAGTCCAGAAAAGTTTTCAATCTCAAAACCTCAAGGTAAGGTTTATATAAGGAAAAAGGGAGATTGATTGATTGTAAAAATTAAGACTTTGATAAAGAAAAACTTTAAAATAATTTTTATTCTCCTGTTTCCATTTTTAATTTTTTTGCTACTTGATATTATTTTTCCTTTTTCTATAAAGGAAGCAAAAAAGGACTATTCAAAACTTTATACAGATAGAAATGGCAAAATAATGCACATATCACTATCACCGACAGAAAAATACAGGATAAAAACTTCTATTAAAGAAATGCCAGATTATCTTGTTAATTCATTCGTTGCTTATGAGGATAAATATTTTTATCTTCATCCGGGATTCAATCCAGTGTCAATCATAAAAGCATTTTATTACAACATTATTTCTGGTAAAATTGTTTCTGGTGGTTCAACTATAACAATGCAGCTTGTCAGAATGTTAAAACCTCGTCCACGAACTTATCTCTCAAAATTATTTGAAGTTTTTAATGCACTACAGCTTGAATTTCACTATTCAAAAAAAGAGATTCTTGAAATGTATTTAAACAAAGTTCCTATGGGAGGCAATATTGAAGGAGTTGGAGCAGCAAGCTGGTTCTACTTTGGCAAAAATATAAGCGAAATCTCACTTAAAGAAGCTCTCGTCCTTGTCTCTATACCAAATAATCCTAATCAGAATAGACCTGATAGCCTAACTTCAAGATGCAAGGAAAGCTATGAAAAAGTAATCAAAAAAATCAAGATTTCAGAAACTGATCTTGAATTTCCTTCTTACATATTAAAGAAAAGATATGCAAATCCTTACTTATGCCCTCACTTCCTTGAGTCAAAATCTTATATTTCAACCAATTGGATAACAAGATTTTCTATTGACTTAAATGTTCAAAAATTTTGCGAAAATATTATAAAAAAATTTTCAAAAAAATATTCAACTTTGGGAATTAATAATGGGGCAATAATAGTAGTTGATAATAAAACAATGCAGGTATTAGCTTACATTGGTTCTCCTGATTATTTTGATGATAAAAATAATGGCAAGGTCAATGGTGCAAAAATATTAAGATCTCCCGGCTCTACACTTAAACCTTTTATTTATGCAAAAGCTATTGATAAAGGACTTATAACACCTAAAAAAATTATTTATGACATACCCAAGTATTATGCAGATGATTTTGTTCCCTATAACTTTTCAAAAAATACAAGTGGCCTTGTAACAGTAGAATATGCTTTACAGCAATCCTTAAATATTCCTGCAATAAGATTAGAAGAAGAAACAAAAGGTTTAAGCGAATTAATTGAGAACATATTTCCACTCACAAGAGAAAAAGACATAAAGAAAGCAGCTTTAACTATAGCTATAGGAGGTTTCTATCTTACACTTGAGGATCTTGTTGAACTTTATGCAAGTCTTGCAAATGAAGGAAAATATAAGAAACTCAAATTTACAACATCAGAAAAAATAGAAAGTGGGAAAGAAATATTAAGTAAAGAAGCCTGCTATATAATTTCTGAGATGCTTTCTGGATATAACAGGCCTGATTTGCCACATAGTTGGGAATTTAACCCAAGACTTGCTAAACTTGCACTCAAAACCGGTACCTCATTTGGACTTAAAGATGCATGGTGTATTGGATATAACCCTGACTACACAATAGGGGTATGGTTTGGTAACGTCAATGGTAAATGGAGTCCCTTTCTCATTGGAGCAGAAATTGCCTCTCCAGTTCTTGTCGAAGTATTCAACTTTCTTACAAGAGATGTGGACAGATGGTTTACAAAACCAGAAAAGGTTAAAAAGAGAAAAGTTTGCGCAGTCAGTGGCGAAAAGCCAAATATTTTTTGTAGCAATACCACTCAAGACTATTATATAGAGGGGGTTTCTTCTGAAAAAGAATGTAGTATTCACAAACAAATTTTTGTAAGAAAGAAAGATGGTAAAATGGTATGTGCTTATTGTATGAAAGAAAATGAAGAATACAAAAAGTTAATTATAGAAAACTGGCCTGTAGAAGTTTTTCACTATTTAATGTCATCAGGTAAGAAATATAATTTTTTACCTCCTCATAATCCAGACTGTCCAAACTATTTATCCAGCCACAAACCAAAAATAATCTCACCAATGAAAAATTCAGTTTTCTATTTTTCACAATCTCAAGAAACAAACACAAAAATATTACTTGAAGCTATGGCAACCCCTGACACACAATACTTATACTGGTTCATAAATGATGAATTTATAAAAAAAGCAAAAATTTTAGAAAAAATTCCAGTAGTTCCAAAATCAGGGAAAAATAAAATAAGCGTTTTTGATGAATACGGAAACGGAGATTCTATATGGTTAGAAATAAAATAATTATTCTTTTTTTTATTTTCAATTCTCTTTTTTCAATTGATGTAGAGCTAAAAGTTTTAAGAAAAAGACCTTTCTTAAATTTTAAAGCAGAAAGTGGAATAATAGTGAAAAAAGGCATTTTTAAGAAGAAATATAAAGAATTAAAAATAACAAAAAATTCAAAAGTAAAAAATCTACAAATTGAGTCAAAAGATAAAAATGAAATAATAGAAATAACTTCTGACATCCCAACAAAATACTATTACGGAAAGCTGATTATTAATACAATAGATAATACATTTTCAGTAATTAATAAAGTAAGTGAAGAACAATACCTTGAAAGCGTAGTTGGAAGCGAAATGGATGATAGTTTCCCATTAGAAGCATTAAAGGCTCAAAGTGTAATATCAAGAACACTCCTATACTACCAGCTTGAAAAAAAAGAAAAAGTTTCAGATTTAAGCAGTGAATTTCAGGCTTATAGAGGGGGTAATTTTTCTGGCAAAAAAGTCAAACAGGCTGTAAACGAAACAAAAGGAATTATTTTAAAATACAAAGGAAAGTTGTTTTATCCATTTTTTCATTCTACTTGCGGTGGAATTATTTTTCCTGATAACTATCTTACTGGAAATACCATAAAAACACTTAATACAAACTTTAAATTTGATTACACAGATGGTGAATTAAATTGTATAAATTCACCATTTCTTGATTGGGAAAAGATTACTCATTTCAAAGATATAGAAAGAATTTTTGGTTTAAGGAAGTTAACCAAATTTGAAGTTGAACATCTTGGTAATAATTTTGTAAAACAAATAATCCTTCATTCTCCCGAAAGGGTTTTGAAAATGAGTGGATATGAATTTGTGAGAAGATGCTGGGAAAATGGTTTAAAAGGTCTTAAAAGTCTTAATTTTCAAGCTTCAGTATATGAAAAGGAAATCCATTTCAAAGGCAGAGGTTTCGGACATGGAATTGGTATGTGTCAATGGGGTGCAAGAGGACTTGCAGAAAAAGGATATAATTTCACAGAAATTTTAAAATTTTACTTTCCCGGCACGATAATCCAAACCAATGTAAAATAAAAAAACCCTCCCCGGGGGTAGAGGAGGGTATGGAAGAATATATATTTAAGGGGGCTTTATGCATAATATATTGCAAAAAGCGTGCCAAAATGTCAGCTTAAATTTCTATCGATATATTTTACAAAGAAATAATTTTTTGTAAAAATTTTTTTAAAAGTAAAAAATGCACATTTTTGCACTTTTAAAGTGCAATATGCACATATTTAATTTTACTTTTGTTTTTCGGTAATATGCCGATAAAATAACTATGATTTTATTAATTCTATTATTTTTAACAACACTATCTTTTGGAGAAACTTTATACCTTAAAGATGCAATATATATTACAAATTCAAAGATATCTCTGTTAAATTTATTTAAAAATAGCGCAAATTTTACAAACGAAATTAGCTTAAATAGCAAATTTTATTCTTCTACAGATATACTCAGATTTCTTAATAGTGACGATTTTATAATTGCAGGGAAAGGAATAGATGTAAAAATTGTAAAACCTTATCCCATTGATAAATTTAACGAAATTATTAAAGGTATGGGTTATGATGTGTTAGACACAAAACTACCTGAGAATATGGATAATGTGTATATAATAAATATCACAAACCTCATTGAAAAAGATATTTTAAACTCTTTTGTCAAACTATGTTATTTTAAAAGTGAGTGTGGCACTATAACCAACATAGTTATCAGTTCGACATTAAATAAAGAAAGGGAAGATTTTTATCTCTCTGATATCTATGGGCAAAATGCAACATTATATTATAAAAAGGGCAGTATAAACATCAAACTCAAAGTTAAAATTATAAAAAAACTGGAGAATAATTTTTTTCTTGTCGAAAATTATAATGGGAAGTTTTTAACTGTAAGGGCTAAAAATGAATAAGTTTATTTTTGTTTTAATGTTAATAATTAATTCAATCTTTGCTGTATCTGTAGAATTAAAAAACATTGTAACAATTGAAGGATACAATGACAACCCACTACTCGGTTATGGAATAGTAGTTGGACTTAAAGGAACTGGAGATTCCGATAATGGTTCTCATGCCAAGCAAATTCTTGCTTTGATAGCAAAGAATTTCGGATTCAAGGTTGACCCTAAAAAGCTAAGAGCAAGAAACTCTGCCATTGTCATTGTAACAGGGAATTTAAGTCCCTTCTCTCAGGCAGGTTCAAAAATAGATGTAAAAGTCTCTTCCGTTTATGATGCAAAATCCCTTGAAGGCGGAGAGCTTATAGTAACACCTTTACTTGGTGGAGACAATCAAATTTATGCTATAGCAAGCGGCAAAATAGAGGCTAACAAAAATACAAAAGGTATCGCAGGCATTATTCCTCAGGGAGGAGTAATCCAGAAAAACATCTCAAGAGACTTACTGAATGATAAAAAAGAACTTACTTTAATAGTAAATGACAATATTGGTATAAGTTCAGTTATAAAAATTGTATCAGAAATTCAAAAAAAGTTCCCTGAAAACTTTAAATCATTTTCTGGCAATAGTATTGTCATAAAATTTAACGAAGACGAAGATGTCCTTGAAACTTTATATAAAATATTCTCCACAAAAATAGAAATTCAAGATGAGCCAAGTGTTATAATAGATAGTTCAACTGGAATACTAGTAGCAGGTGGAAATGTAGTAATAAGTGAGGCGGCAATTTCATACAAAAATATTCAACTCAACATTGGGAATCAAAACTTATCACCCTTTTCCAGTGGAAGAGAAGAAAAAAATGTCCAATATATAAGAAACTCAACAACGGTAAGTGAACTTGTGGATAGCTTAAATCAACTCGGCATATCAGGTAGAGACGTTGCTAAAATTCTTGAACTTCTCTACAAAAATGGAAACTTAAAAGCAAGGCTTATTGTTCAGTAAATTTTCAGAGTATTTAAAACCAACAAAAACTATATTCAATTTTTGAAATTTTTTTCATTTCAAACTAAAATATAAAGTCTTTTATTTGAA
>FQKF010006865.1_pt1 | contig 19896 bp, 17 predicted proteins | sample 1504521 | NCBI WGS metagenome assembly FQKF01 (sample SAMEA4475357, study PRJEB15587) | soil metagenome | biome: Soil; feature: Field | place: India | collected 2015-03-11 | depth 0 m
TGAAGAAAATAAATGCCATTTGCCAATAGATTGGTTCCATAATCACTGTTCTGAAAAGGGACTTATCAATATCTATTGGGCCCAGCCGCCTCTGGCAATTCAGGGTAGTTTAAATGGGCAAATAAAATCTTTAATTGATAACAAACCGATTGGTAAATTTAAAATTGCTAAATTTAATTTAAGTAGATTATATAAGAAGATACTGTATAGAATCAGATAGCCAATATCACATTGTGTAAGCTATTTTTTTTTAATTCAAGTATTATAACACGCTTTAGTGTTCGAGATTTTGGATAATTAAAAAGGCTAGCTACTAGTAGCAGTTCAAAATTTTATAAATTTTAATTAAGCAAAACCGTTCCAATAAAAGTTGATAAAATAACATTAATTAAACCCCAAACAAATCAATCACTTTTATCAATCCTTCAAATAAACGGTCAATTTCTTCGGTGGTGTTATAAAAGGCAAACGATGCGCGCACAGTACCTTCAACTTCCAGAATGTCCATTAAAGGTTGAGCGCAATGGGTTCCTGTTCTAACTGCTACTCCCAATTTGTCGAGTACCATACCTGTATCGTAAGGGTGAATTTGATCAAGTACAAATGAAATAACAGGTCCTTTATTTTTAGCTGTTCCAAATATTTTTATTTTATCTATGCTCAGCAACTTTCTGGTAGCATATTGAAGTAATTCATTTTCGTAATTAGCAATTTCTGATAATTGTAGTGAAGTTATATATTTTATAGCCTCGGCAAGGCCAATGGCCCCAATGTAATTGGTGGTACCAGCTTCGAATTTTAAAGGTAAATCGTTGTAGGTTGTTTTTTCAAAAGTAACACAGCTTACCATATCACCACCTCCCTGGTAAGGAGGCATTTCATTTAACCATTTTTCTTTTCCATACAGAATGCCTATGCCCGTTGGTCCATAAATTTTATGACCTGAGAAAACAAAAAAGTCGCAATCGAGTTTCTGTACATCAATAGGAATATGCTGTATGCTCTGGGCACCATCAATTAAAACAGGTATGTTTGCCTGATGCGAAGCCTCTATTATTTTTTCAATAGGATTGATAGTTCCTAAAACGTTCGATACATGAGTAATAGCAACCAGTTTAACTTTTGGGTTGAGAAGTTTAAGAAATTCATCGAAATTAAGTTCGCCTGTTTCGGTAATTGGTATAATCCGAAGTTTTGCACCTTTGCGTTCACACATCATTTGCCAGGGTACAATATTGGCATGGTGCTCCATGGCCGAAATAATAATTTCATCGCCCGAACGAACAAATCGTTCGCCAAATGAGAAAGCTACAGCATTAATGCTGCCTGTGGTGCCACTGGTAAAAATGATTTCCTGCGAATAACGCGCATTAATAAATTGCTGTACCATTTGTCGGGCCGATTCATATGCTTCGGTCGACTGCTCACTTAGATAGTGTACACCCCGATGAATGTTGCTGTTTAACTCAGTATAGCATTTTGTAATGGCATCAATTACAGCTTTCGGTTTTTGAGTGGTAGCAGCATTATCGAAATAGGCAAGTGGCTTGCCATGAATTTTTTGTTGTAAAATAGGAAAATCAGTGCGAATTTTAATTATATCGAGCATCTGAGTTAAATTCTTTATTATGAAACAGTAATCTGACAATTATGGCATCGTCCAATTTCTTTTCTTAATCGTTTGTTAATGATTTCATTGAGCCGAAAACGCAAGTTTTCGAGCGGAATATTTTGTGTTATTTCGTGTGCAAAAGCAAACATCAACAAAAATCGTGCTTCTTTTTCGCTTATACCTCTAGAACGCAAATAAAACATAGCTTCATTATCGAGTTGACCCACAGTAGCCCCATGTGTACATTTTACATCGTCGGCAAATATTTCAAGTAAGGGTCGGGCGTTTACTTTGGCTGTTGAGGTTAATAGTATATTGCTGCATTTTTGAAATGCTGAAGTTTTTTGCGAGTCACGATCAACTAATATTCGACCACTAAAGGTTGCATTTGAAGCATCATCGAGAATTCCTTTAAATAACTGATTACTGGTACAATGCGGTTTGGCATGATCAATAAATACATAATTATCAACCAATTGGTTTCCATCGGTCAGATATAGACCGTTGGTATAATTTTCTGCTCCTTCTCCATCGAGTTTTACACTAATGTTGTTACGAATTAAACCTCCATGTAACGACAAAATTGTGCTGTTAACTCTGCTATTTCCCGATTGATAAATGTTAGTATGTGTGGTTAATGTCGATTGGTTATGAATGTTTTGTAACCAGGTAAATTGGATGTTGGCATTCTCGCCCAATATTATTTCTGTGTTAATGCTGCTTAAAAATTGATTCGATGAAAGGGTGTGATTGCAAAATACAATATTGGCTTGTGCATTATCTTCGAGCACTATTAGATTACGAGAAACATTAAATAAATTGCTCTGATATATTAGTAAGTCAATAAGTTGTAAAGGAAATGCCAGGGTTTTATTTTTGGGCACATAAACAAATAGTCCGTCACGGAAAAGCAGATTGTTTAATGCAAGTAAACCATCGTCGGATGTGTAGGTTTTATTAATATATTTTTCAACAATTTCAGGGATTTCCTTCAGTGCTTTATTAAGTCCACCAATCCAGCTACCATCAGGTTGCCACCCGTTTAACTTGTTTTTATGATAATAGAACCCATTCACCACCAATACTTCCTGCATATCGAACTGAGGAACGTCGCATTGGAAGATATCTTCGACATTAAATTCAAGTACATCGGGCTTTAAGTAAAAATCGTATGGTCTATTAAAAATTGGTTCGAGATCAATGTATTTATATTTTTCCAGTTTCTTTTTAGGGATACCCATACTTAAAAAGTCGTTCAATGCCTTTTCGCGTAAAGGTAAAATGAACTTTGACAATTGTTCAGTGAACAGCGTTTTATTATTAAGGTATATATTGCTATAAGCTTTTACCAGGTTATCTTCCATAGTATAATAGAATTAGAAATTAATTTGCTCAGCTTCTCTTTTCAGCCAATCATAGCCTTTTTCTTCAAGTTCAAGAGCCAGTTCTTTACCGGCCGACTTCACTATTTTTCCATTATAAAGCACATGGACATAGTCAGGCACAATGTATTCGAGTAATCGCTGATAATGGGTAATTACAATAAAAGCATTTTCTTTTGAGCGCATTTTGTTTACGCCATTGGCAACAATCCGAAGTGCATCAATATCTAACCCTGAATCGGTTTCGTCGAGAATTGACAGTTTAGGCTCAAGCATGGCCATCTGAAATATTTCATTTTTCTTTTTTTCGCCACCCGAAAAACCTTCGTTTACAGATCGTCCGGTTAGTTTTGCGTCCATTTCAACCAATTGTTGCTTTTCGCGCATAAATTTGAGAAAATCGGCTGACGATAGAGGTTCAAGTCCTCGATGTTTTCGCATTTCGTTCACCGCTGTTCGCAAAAAGCTCACCATACTTACGCCTGGGATTTCAACAGGGTACTGAAAACTTAAAAAAAGTCCTTCCCGCGCTCTTTCTTCGGGGTCGAGTTCCAATAGATTTTTACCATTAAAAATAATTTCACCTTCGGTAACGTCAATATACTCTCGACCTGTTAAAACTCCAGCCAATGTGCTTTTGCCTGAACCATTGGGGCCCATTATGGCATGTACCTCACCTGCTTTTACCTCTAGGTCAATACCTTTTAGTATTTCTTTACTATCAATACTTGCATGTAAATTTTTTATAGTCAACATTTTGCTTTCAATTTTAATATTAATTTATATTCTTATCCAACACTGCCTTCAAGACTGATTTGCAGTAATTTTTGTGCTTCAACTGCAAACTCCATGGGCAATTGGTTTAAAACCTCTCTGGCATATCCATTAATGATTAATGCTACTGCATCTTCGGTACTAATTCCTCGTTGGTTGCAGTAAAATAGTTGATCTTCTCCAATTTTTGAAGTGGTAGCTTCGTGTTCTACAATTGCTGTGGGGTTTTCGACTTCGAGGTATGGAAAAGTATGTGCGCCGCATTTATCGCCTAATAAAAGAGAATCGCATTGCGAAAAGTTTCTGGCATTTTCAGCGCCTTTCATAATTTTAACCAGACCTCTGTAAGAGTTATTACTACGTCCTGCCGAAATACCTTTCGATACAATCCGACTACGGGTGTTTTTACCTATATGAATCATTTTAGTACCTGTATCGGCTTGCTGGAAATTATTGGTTACGGCTACCGAATAAAACTCGCCAACACTATTGTTTCCACGTAATATACAACTTGGATATTTCCAGGTTATGGCCGAGCCTGTTTCAACCTGTGTCCATGAAATTTTTGAATTGTCACCTTTACAAATGCCTCGTTTGGTTACAAAATTGTATATACCTCCTCTTCCTTGCTTGTCGCCCGGATACCAGTTTTGTACTGTAGAATATTTAATTTCGGCATTTTCAAGTGCAATTAGTTCAACTACGGCTGCATGCAATTGGTTTTCATCGCGCATAGGAGCTGTACAACCTTCGAGATAACTTACATACGAATCATCGTCGGCAATAATTAGCGTACGTTCAAACTGCCCGGTACTCGATGCATTGATTCGGAAATAAGTCGATAATTCCCTCGGGCATCGCACACCTTTGGGTATGTAGCAGAAGGATCCGTCGCTGAATACAGCCGAGTTAAGTGCAGCAAAGTAATTGTCGGTATAAGGAACTACCGTTCCTAAGTATTTTTTGACCAGATCGGGGTACTCCCTTATGGCTTCACTCATGCTACAAAAAATAATACCCTTTTCGGCTAATACCTCTTTAAATGTGGTTTTTACTGAAATACTATCCATTACCGCATCGACTGCCACTCCGGCCAGATGTGCCTGTTCATCAAGCGGAATACCTAACTTGTTAAATGTTTCAAGCAATTCAGGATCAACTTCATCGAGACTATTGTATTTAGCCTTTTGTTTGGGTGCAGCATAATAAATGATATCCTGATAGTCAATGGGTGGTACTTTTAAGTTTGCCCATTGAGGCATTTCCATCTTTAACCAGTGCCTATATGCTTTTAAGCGAAATTCGAGCATAAACTCTGGTTCGCCTTTTTTTTCAGATATCATGCGTATAATATCTTCGTTCAGCCCTTTAGGCAAAGTCTCGGTTTCAACCTGGGTTACAAAACCATACTTATATTCCGACCCTGTAACCTCTTTTAATATGTCATCTTGTTCTACTGCCATGGGACAATGTTTTAATTAATTGATTATCAGAAGCATTTAATATTATTTAGAATGTTTCTAAATTATGCAAATATAACAATAAAAATTTATGATTGTTTAAATAAATTAGTAAAATTTAAAGTTTTAATAGTTGTTTTATTTTAAAAAATATATCCGTATTCTGGTAAACTCCTGTAAAGATATAATTGGAAGGGCCGAATGCATAAACAATAACTGGTAATGCTGTATGATTATTTGAAGCAAAATGGGTATCAATTTTTCCTTCTGTAATGTTTCCACCAGTAATTGAAAGACCACCTGTTTCGTGATCGGCAATTACTAAAACCAGAGTGTTTTTATTTTCGCGAGCAAATTCTAAAGCAACACCCACTGCTTTGTCGAAATCGATAGTTTCTTTTACCACATAATCAATATCGTTTGCATGTCCTCCCCAGTCAATTTGCGATCCTTCAACCATAAGGATAAAACCTTGATTATTTTTCGAAAGAATCTGGAGAGCTTTTGATGTTGCTTCGGCCAGAACATTTCCACGGCCGGCGGATACAGTAGGTAAATCTTCATCGGCAAGTAAACATAAATTTCTTGTTGCATCTTGATTTATCTGGTCAATGGTGTAGCTAACGTGGTATCCATTCGATTGTAGGTCATTAATCAGATTTTTTTTGTCACTACGGTTCTGAAAATATTTTTTTCCGCCACCAATAGCTACATCTATGTTAGATTTAGTGAAATCAATGGCAATTTTTTCGTAATCGTTTCGACCACTAACATGCGCGTAAAATGCTGCAGGTGTAGCATGGGTTATGGCACAGGTTACTACTAAACCTGTTGATAATGATTTTTCTTTAGCAATTTCGAATAGGTTTTTAATATCTTTTCCGGTTTCGTCTTTACCTAAATAACCGTTTTTAGTTTTTTTTCCACATGCAAAAGCTGTTCCTCCTGCGGCAGAATCAGTAATATAATTATCAGACGAATAGGTAAGAAGTAATCCGGTCACCGGAAATTGAAAAATATTTAGTTTCTCTTTATTTACAGTATAAGCAGCATAGGTTTGCGCTAATCCCATACCGTCACCAATCATAATAATTACATTTTTGACTGGTTCGGGAGTTGATTCTTGAGCCCAAAGTGTATATGAAGTAATACTTAAAATTGAAATAAGAATGAAACGGATGGTTTTATTAGAAAAAACTAAAAGATGTTGAACTCTTTTTTTCATTGGTGTATTTTTTTTAATTTATTTTTTGTTGAATGTTTAAAAGTAATTGGCCGATAATGCCTTATAATTGTTTGTTATAACTGCTTAGTATTTTTTAAATGTAACAATACTTCTTGTCAATTTGTTGAATTAAGAACCTGATTGAATTTTAGTTTTATAAGCGAGTGCATACATGCGCATTTGTTTTATCATGGAAACAAGCCCGTTGGCGCGGGTAGGTGATAAGTTTTCTTTTAAGCCAATTTTATCAATGAAATAAAGGTCGGCATTGAGAATTTCATCGGGTGTACGATTGGATAAAACCCGAATTAAAAGAGCAATTATACCTTTAGTGATAATAGCATCGGAATCGGCAGTAAACACTACTTTGCCGTCGATATATTCGCCATTAAGCCATACCCTGCTTTGACAACCTTTGATTAAGTATTCGTTGGTTTTGAATTTTGGATTAATAGGAGGAAGCTCTTTACTAAGTTCAATCAAAAAGTTGTATTTTTCCATCCAGTCGTCGAAAACTGAGAATTCTTCAATAATCTGCTCCTGTACTTCGTTGATTGACATGTTAAATTACTTTGTGCAAAGGTAAGGAAAAACCATTGAAATTCAAATTTAAAAATTGTTAGGTTTTAAGAAAAATGCTGTATTTCGGTGCTAAATTTAGTGTAGTTCTAATGTTGGTTCCAGGAATTTTAATATTTTAAGGTAAAGTACAAATTATATGTAAATCCTATGGTGAATTTTTGATTCGTTCTTCCAAAACCCGCTATATAATATGGTTCCATATTGCTTGAGGTTTGTTTATTGAACAGATATTTCAGGCGGAGTTGCCATTCGAGTGCTACTAATTTGGCAATTTGTGCTCGTATACCACCAGTAAATTCAAACCAATTACTGGTTAATTTCGATGATGGAAAGTTATAATACTGGTTACCCCAAACCACATCCGAAATCATAATATTATCTCCCTGATGTTTTGTAGTTGAGTGTCCCAATCTGCAACCAATTAAAATAAAATTGGGTTCGCTGGTTCTGTTCCGACGAAATACATTGTATTCTAATCCCAGTCGAAAATAATTTCCAGATAGGGCATAATTATAACTCTTATTTACATCAATTTGATTTTTTGAAAAATCTAAAAATCCAGCCTCACTAACAAAAAATAAATTTTTCGACAGCTGGGGTTTAAAATTAATCTCGTAATTTCCTTTATTCGAAGTAATTAATTTTTCTATGGGGCCAATAACTTCAAAACCGAATGCCAGATATTTGGCCGTTTTAATAGTATCGGTCTGGCTATATAAATTGGTGATATTAATAATTTGACCAGTCACAAGCAGAAGAATGTAGCCCCAATATTTCATTTTGTATTTTTTTTACAAATGAAGCAAATTATTCTTTTACTTCCAACTTAAAACCAGTTCGGTGTACATTCTGGATGGATACTCTGGGGTCGTCTTTTAAAATTTTCCGAAGTTTGGTTATATACACATCCATGCTACGTCCCATAAAATAATCATCCTCGCCCCATATGAGTTTTAATGCAAAATCACGTCGTACCAGTTGATTTTTATTTATACATAATAATCTAAGCACGTCTGCTTCTTTTTTAGTCAAATTTCGGGAATTATTGCCAATGGTAATAATTTGGTTAGTAGCATCGAAGGTATAGCTGCCAATATGAAAAATTTCTTTTTCAACTACTTCGTTTTGATTGCTTTTTTTAGTTCTGCGTAATACAGCTTCTATTCTAAGCAAAAGTTCTTCGGTACTAAAAGGTTTTGTTATATAATCGTCGGCTCCGATTTTAAAACCATGAATTTTATCTTCTTTCATGGCTTTGGCGGTCAAGAAAATAATGGGGGTATGGTTGTCTTTTTTTCTGATTTCTTCGGCTACTGAAAAACCATCTTTGTAGGGCAACATGATATCAAGTAAAATAAGGTCATACAGAATGGCACCATACATGCTAATGGCCATTTGTCCGTTTTCAGCTAAATCTACCTTGTAGCCCGATTCTGTCAAAAAGTCTTTAACCACAAAACCTAAATTTTTGTCATCTTCGACCAGTAATATGGATGCTTTTGATTTCATACGAAAATAATTTTAGTTTAAGATAGTATGGAACTTGCATGTTTGCTTTTTGTATTTATTCACCAACATGCTCGTTTCATACACCTGATAATTTTTCAGTAGAACTTTTTCTTTCGCATTCAACTTTTCTTTAACAAACGATGAATAAACTTGTTTTTATTGGAAAGGAAAATATAAATCGAAACGTGACCCTTTACCTACCTCGCTGGTCACTGAAACCTCGCCACCATGGGCTTCGGTCATTATTTTGACATAATATAAACCGATACCCGACCCTTTTACATTATGAACATTTCCGGTAGGTACCCGATAAAATTTATCGAAAATATATTTCAGGTTTTCAGGTGCTATACCTATTCCATTATCTATAACTGATATAATTATACCTTCATTCTGGTTTTGTGTAAGAATTTGAATATTGGCTTTCCCGTTGGTGTATTTGCAAGAATTATCGATTAAATTCTTTATAATATTTGAAAAATGAATAGGGTCGAGCATACAGGTACTTCGCAGGGCCTCAAATTTATATTGAATATTAACAGGTTTTTCATGTTCATCGAGAAATAAATTTTCGATGGCACTTTGAATCAGATCGTGTACATCTACTTCTTCTTTGTTAAGCACATATTCTTTTTTATCGAGCTGTGCCATCCGAAGTACCTGTTCAACCTGGGTTTGCATGCGTCGGTTCTCTTCGTGTATGATTTGCGCGTATTTTTTAATTTTCTCGCCAGGTGTATCCCGATTCGCCTGAATTAATACTTCCGAAGCCAAAGCGATGGTGCTTAATGGGGTTTTAAATTCATGGGTCATGTTATTGATGAAGTCGGTTTTCATTTCCGACAATTTTTTATGTCGGAATACAGCAAATACAATAAAAGCAAAACAAAGTATGATAATTATTAAAAAAAATGCCGATAAAATAAGCCAGTTCCAGATAGAGTTAATTATTGTTTTTGTATTGTTCGGAAAAATTACTTCCAATCTGAACGACTCCTCAGGATATAAAGCTCCCAAACATTTTTTAAATATTTTTTCATTCGGACAATGATTATCAAAGTTTGCAGTTTTCCATATGATTGAATCATTTGAGTTTTTAATGATAGCATATTCATACGGTTCAATAATTTTATTGAATTCTACTTGTTTTTTTAACAAAGAATCGAACTGATAATAATTTAACATGTCAAGCAAATTATAAACATGACCTGAGTTTTTGTATGTAAAGGCCGACATGTTATTTTTTTTCTCAATCTGTTGAACCGTTCCGCATATGGCATTATATGCCCGTTGCTCAAAATGTTCTTTTGATAAAGCAATGGCTTTTTTTACCCAGTAAGCTTGCGTAAATATTAAGCCTATCAGGGCAATTGCCGATAAAACTATAATAAAAAGTAGTATTCGGTTTCGCATGCATTTTTTTTGCAAATATAATTGAATTTCAATGCTTTTATAGTGGTTTAACTATTGGTTAACAAAACTGGATATCTAATGTTTTGTTAACAGAATTAACCAAGCAGTTAAAAGTGAAGATAATAATCTTTTGTAAGCTTAATGTATTCGTTCGAATATTCATTTCTTTTGCAGTATATAGAAATTTCTTCAATTGTTAATGGAATATAATGATTCGAGAATTCCAGTAATACTCTTTTTACTGGTTTATGTGCAGTTGTTTTTATTTTTAACATGCGTGTTAATGATAAACCCCATTTTAATGCCGACTGTATAGCTCTTTCTTTTTCATCGAATGGCATGATAATGGATATTCGGCCAATTTCATTTAATAATTCAGTAGTGAACCTAAAGAAATCTTCTATTGATAAACAAATATTGTGTTTTGCTATAGATGTACTTTTGTTTTTTGAAGGTAACGAATTTTGAAAAAATGGGGGATTGCACACAATGTGGTCATAATTACTGGTTGGTGCAAAGTTTTGCAACGATATATGGTAAGCATTTAGTCTGGAATACCATGGGCTGTTTTTAAAATTTTCCAGAGCCTGATAATAATTATCTTCTGAAATATCAATGGCATCGATTTGAGCTTCGCATCGCTGGGCAAGCATTAAGGCTATCACACCATTTCCTGTACCTACGTCGAGGATGTGATGGCAATGATTTATGTCAACCCATGCACCTAAAAGTATACTATCGGTAGTAATTTTAAGGTTACAGTTATGGTGAAATACCGAGAACTGTTTAAATCGGAATAAATTTTTTTCACTGACTTCCCGATTTGTATGTTTTATATCAGGCATTCGAATGATATTATTCTTCTTTTACTTGGGTGCTATTCGATATAAGTAATAAGCAATTCCGGTATATAAAATGTTAGGAATCCAAACAGCCAGTAACGGATTTAAATTTCCTCCAATGGCAAATTGTGATGAAAACTGCATAAATACAATATACGAAAAACTTAAACCCATACCCACACCAATATGTAAACCAGTTCCTCCCCTGGTTTTTCGCGATGAAACACACACACCAATAATGGTAAGTATATAGGTTGAAAATGGTTGTGAAACCCTTTTGTATTTCTCAATTAAATATGCCTCAAGATTTTCAGCGCCCTGCATTTCCTGTTGATGGATAAAATTATCAAGTTCTTTTTTATTCATTGATTCAACAATATTTACCCTTCGGCGAAAATCTTCAGGTGTAATGTTTAGAAAAGTATCGATACTTATTCCTCTGGTAATTTTTTCTCTCATGCCATCTATCTGGCGAATATAGTAATTTCGGACGTTCCATTTGTTTTTGACCGAATCCCAGATCATGTATTCGGCCATTAGTTTCGATACCAATTTTCCATCCTCAAATTTTTCGATTGAAAATTTATATCCGGTATTGCTTAAATTGCTGTATGATTCCATATAAATAACAATACCCGGAAAAACCTGTTTGTGAATATTACGATAATTGTAGTTAACAGGTCTGTTATGCACATATCGTTCTTCGAAATCGAGTCTTACCTTGTTTGCGTTGGGTACTACATAATTTAAAAATACATAACTAAAAATAGCTATGAAGGTAGCACCAACCAAATATGGCCATAATAAACGTCGATAACTAATACCACTGCTTAAAATGGCTATTATCTCAGTTCGGTATGCTAGTTTTGATGTAAAAAAAACTACTGCAATGAAAGTAAATAAGTGGCTATAAAGTATAGCAAAATAGGGAATAAAATTCAAATAGTAATCGAAAACAATTAATTTAATTGGTGCATTTGATTCAACAAAATCATCAATTTTTTCAGCTACATCGAATACAACAGCAATTGTAATTATCAATAATATGGCATACACAAAGGTGCCCAAGAATTTACGAATAATATACCAATCGATTGTGTGTAATCGAAGTTTTTTTAGCTGTTGAAGTAAATACTGCTTAGTAATTTTTTCGTTGTTTTTATATAGTGATTGCCAGAACATATATTTCAAATCAAGCAATTAACGACGTAGGTTTTTCATTGCTCCCATCATTTTCATGGCGTTTCCTCCCGAAAACATTTTCATCACTTTTTTAGCATCTTCGAATTGTTTGATTAAACGGTTTACTTCTTGAATGCTGGTGCCACTACCCAGGGCTATTCTTTTTCGACGACTTCCGTTTAATATTTCTGGATTTTCGCGTTCTTCTGGTGTCATTGAGCGTATTATGGCTTCGATCGATTTAAATGCGTTATCGTCGACATCAATATCTTTCATTACCTTGCCCATTCCCGGTATCATAGAAGCTAGCTCCTTAATGTTACCCATTTTTTTGATTTGCTGGATCTGGTTAAAAAAGTCATTAAAATCGAACTGATTTTTAGCAATTTTCTTTTGTAAACGCTTAGCTTCTTCGGCATCGAACTGTTCCTGGGCTCTCTCAACCAATGTGACAATGTCGCCCATACCCAGGATTCTGTCGGCCATTCGGTCGGGGTAAAAAATATCGATGGCTTCCATTTTTTCGCCTGTACTTACAAACTTAATAGGTTTGTTTACTTCGGCTTTTATTGATAACGCTGCACCACCACGCGTGTCACCATCGAGCTTGGTAAGAACTATTCCATCATAATTAAGTCGTTCATTAAATGCTCGAGCTGTGTTTATGGCATCCTGCCCGGTCATGGAGTCGACTACAAACAGAATTTCATGGGGCGAAGTAGCCTTTTTGATGGCCGAAATTTCGTTCATCATTTGTTCATCAATCGACAACCGACCTGCCGTGTCTATAATTACCACATTGTAACCTTTCGTCCTGGCGTGTTGAATAGCATTCTGAGCAATTTTTACCGGGTCCGTATTGTTTTCTTCGGTGTAAACCGAAACCCCAATCTGCATACCTAAAACTTTAAGCTGTTCAATAGCTGCCGGTCGATATACGTCGCCAGCCACCAGTAACGGGTTTCTTCCTTTTTTCGATTTTATAAAGTTTGCTAGTTTTCCCGAAAATGTGGTTTTACCCGAACCCTGTAAACCGGCTATTAAAATAACGGCTGGATTACCTTTTAAATTAATTTCTTGCGATTGCCCACCCATGAGCTCAATTAGCTCATCGTGTACAATCTTTATTAGCATTTGCCCAGGCTTTATCGACTTTAATACATCCTGACCAAGTGCTTTTTGCTTAACTGTATCGGTAAATTGCTTGGCTATTTTATAATTAACATCGGCATCAATTAAGGCTCGCCGAACTTCTTTTAAAGTTTCAGCGATATTTATCTCCGTTATTCGACCTTCTCCTTTAATTAATCTGAACGACCGTTCTAACCTATCAGTTAAATTTTCAAACATACTCTTTTAAATTTTTTAGAACATGCAAAGTTAATTTCAAAATTGGCATTTAAAAATCTTTCAGCGAATAACCCAAATTTTCTTTTTTGTTATATTGAACGATAGAATGATCAATTTAATATTTGCTCTGTTAATCTTATCTTTTTGTTTACTCCATTTTTTCTTTTATTTTAACAATTATTTCCTTACTTTTTCATTATTTTTAAGAAACATTCTTTTTTATAATGGGTTGAATTTTTGTTAATAATATTTGCCAATTAATACATACATACAATAATAACAAAAATACAAATATGAAAACTTTATTTATCACAATCATTGTTCTAATGCCGTTTGGTATAATAGCTCAGTCAAACCTTTCTGATGTATCAATATATTCGGCATCAAACGACCAAAAATTTTCTGTTTTGCTTCACACTCAGTTTTATGAAATGGGTAATATTGATGTTATGGATTTTCGATTAATGGCTGTATATGATGTTTTTAATAATCAGATTATTAAAAAGGTAAGAATAGAAATGATTTTTCAGAATGAGCTACTAATAGCTCCTAAGATAAACGAATTTAATGCCGACGAAATCGATGGTATGATGAAGACTGTTGATTATATTCTTAAATCTATAAAACGAACCGATATAAGTTCTTTCGATGAAATTGTGTATGTATGTAAGGGAGGTTTTACGGTTGGTGCATTTTATACTCCAGTTAAAAAGAAGTGGACATTATTTTTACGTTTAATTCAGGATGACCCTAAGTCTACACTTCATATCGATGCCGATGAAATGGCTTATTTTAAGGAATTGCTTGGCCAAATAAAAAGTAAATTCGATATGATTTCAATTAAGGATTTTCAATAAACCTGTTTCTTTTTGTAATTTAGTGGTCTAAAATTCCCTGGATTTTTGGATGTATGTTATGAAATAAACTATTGTTAAACGGAATGGTACGAAACTGACCAGTTATAAAATAATTCGACAATGATGAAATATAGCTTTTTTCTTCTTTGGTTATGGATTTTTAATTTAAATACTTCTCATGCTGAGACTGTTGCCTGTCGGATCGACTTTGAAATAAGGGGATTAGAAAATAAAAAAATCACTTTTGGATATGAATTCGGCGAAAAGCAAATCATTCTTGACACCATTTATTTAAATCAACATGCACAAGGATTTTTTCAAAGTAAAAATCGATTAAAACCAGGGATTTATGTAATTACTTTTCCGAACAATAAGTACCTTGAATTACTCATCGATAGCGAGCAATTTTTTACCGTTTCGTCCGATACATCCGATTTATTTGGCCATCTGATAATTGAAGGTTCTGAAAGTACTGAACTTTTTTATCAATACCAGGTTATTAAAAAGAAAAATTCAGAATCTTCAACTCGCTTGAAGGATAATAAGAATTCGGGATTGGCATTGTTAAAAGCCTTCAAAGATTCAATTTATCGGATTATGCCTGGTTCATTTCTGGCAGTATATATGAAAATGGACGAAAATCCTTATCAAAACCGAATAGCTGATAGTAGCCGCCAAATTAGTAAAGATGATTTCAAAAAAATATATTTGAAGCAAAAACAAGCCTATTTTGACCACATTCCTTTTCAGGATGAGCGAATTTTATACACGCGTTTGCTATTTGAAAAACTTCATTTTTATTTCAATGTATATATTTCTCAGCAGGCCGATACCATTATTAAGGAGATTGACAGGGTGTTAAAACTGGCTAATGTTAATGAAAAAGCTTACCGATATGTACTTAATTTTTTGTTTGATAATTATAAAGCTGTGAAAAACAATGATGAAGCACGAATTTTTGTGTATATAGCTAATAATTATTATCTGAATGGACATGCACCATGGGCTAATAAGCAGTTTTTAAAGCTATTAAACGAGAAGGTATCAGATCTTCAATCAACATTAATTGGTTCGTCGGCAACCGATTTGACATTATTAACACCCGACGGCAAAGAGCAAAAGCTATTTGATATAAAATCGAAATACCTATTATTATTTTTTTGGTCCCCCGACTGTAATCAATGTGTTAAAGAATTACCACTGCTTAACGAGTTTTCAAAAAAATATTCCTCTCAGTTAACGGTTGTAGCCATTTATACACACTCCGATAGGGCAGTATGGGATAGGTTTTTGAAAGAAAATAAGAATAATTGGGTCCATTTATACGATCCTTTAAGAAAAAGCAACTTTGTAAAGATATACAAGGTTAATACTACGCCTGTATTTTATTTATTAGATGAACAGAAAATTATCAGGGCTAAAAGTAATCGATTGCAAGATATTGCTTCAGTGCTAAACAAAGTTTTGTAAATATTTGTTTTTACTCCTGAATAGAAAAAATTAAAAAACAAATGGCAGCTGTAATAAAATTTAAAACCAATATTAATTGTCCAAATTGTAAGGCAAAGGTTTCGAACTTTTTAAACAGTGAACCTTCTATTAAAAAATGGGAGGTTGATTTAGAAAATCCTGATAAAATATTGACTGTTGAGGGAGAATCAATAACCGAAGACCTTATTAAATCTGCTGTTGGTAAGGCCGGATTTAAGGCTGAGAAAATTTAATTATTTTTTTGAATAGGTTGCAGCCCAAATTCGGCTGCTTTTTTAATTAAAAAATCATATGCAGCCTCGTAGTTGTTGGGTATAATTCCATCGAGAATGGCTTCTTTTACGGCATTTTTTAATTCACCAACAATTTTACTGGGTTTAATGTCAAATAGTTGAATAATTTCATTACCGTCAATAGGCGGTTGAAAATTGCGAATGGCATCTTTTTCTTCAATTTCTTTTAATTTTTGCCGGACTAATTTGAAGTTCTCGAGATATATCTCCCTCAGTTTTTTATTTTTTGAGGTTATATCGGCTTCACACAAAATCATTAAATCGTCAATATCGTCGGCTGCTTCAAAGAGCAAACGCCGGACAGCCGAGTCGGTTACGTCTTCTTTAGCTAATACAATTGGTCGTAAGTGCAAGCCAACCAATTTTTGTACATATTTCATTTTATCGTGAAGGGGTAGTTTTAATCGTTTAAAAATGGCAGGTATCATTTTTTGTCCTACAAAATCATGGCCATGAAATGTCCATCCAACTTCAGGGATGAATCGTTTTGTAGCGGGTTTGGCAATATCGTGTAATAGTGCCGCCCAACGTAACCATAAATTATCAGATACTCGAGCTACATTGTCGAGTACTTGTAGTGTATGATTAAAGTTATCTTTGTGCGCTTTACCTTCAATATTTTCAACTCCTTTTAAGGCCGAAAGTTCTGGAAAAATGATGGGCAACAAGCTTGTTTCATCCAGCAGTTTAAAACCTATCGATGGTTGACGGCTCATCAGCATTTTATTAAGTTCGTCGGTAATTCTTTCCATCGATACAATTTGAATTCGTTGACAGTTTTTTTTAATACCTGACAGAGTGACAGGTTCAATTTCGAAAGCCAATTGTGCAGCAAAGCGTATAGCCCGCATCATACGCAATGGATCGTCAGAAAAAGTGGTGTCGGGATTGGCAGGTGTTCGAATAATTTTATTCTGTAAGTCGCTTATGCCATTGAAAGGATCAATCAAAGTGCCATAGTCTTCTTCATTTAAACTGATAGCTAAAGCATTTATGGTAAAGTCGCGTCGTAACTGATCATCTTCCAATGTTCCATTCTCAACCGCCGGCTTACGTGAATCGGTATTATACGATTCTTTTCTGGCTCCTACAAATTCAATCTGGTACTTATGCCATGTAAACATGGCAGTGCCAAAATTTTCATATATGCTAATTGATCCCTTTAGTCCTAATTGTTGAGCAACCAATTGTGCAAATTTAGGCCCATTGCCTATAACAACAATATCAATATCTTTACTCTTTCTATTAAGTAAACAATCTCTGACATAACCCCCTATAACAAATGCTTTTATTTGTTCTTCAGTGGCTATTTTACTAATGGTATAGAATATTTTTTGACTAACAAATTCTCGTAATATCATAAATTGAAATTAATCTATAATTTTCACAAAGGTATAAAAGCTTTTTTACATACCTTCTTAAAATATATGACTGGGTAATAATGGAGTGTATTTTCATGAAAATAGTAGAACATTTCTTAAAAAAAGTTGTTTAATTTTTGTAAATTGCATAAATAAATTCTTTAATTGCTTAAAATGCTCTTTTAACTATCTAGCCTGTCACCAGATTCGGAACATTACGTATCTGATTATGAGAGTAAAAGATAGTGGCATACAATTTGAAATATATATAGAAAACTAAATATATAAATATTTAAATTAATTTAATTATGGTTACTCATTTAACAGCCGATACCTTTAAACAAAAGGTGTTCAATTATGAAGTGAATAATGAATGGAAATTTGAAGGTGATAAACCTTGCTTAATTGACTTTTATGCCGACTGGTGTGGACCTTGTAAAATGGTTGCACCCATACTCGAGGAATTATCGAAGGAGTATGAAGGCAAACTTGATATTTACAAGGTAAATACTGAAGAAGAGCAGGAACTTGCTGCTGTTTTTGGCATACAGAGCATTCCTTCATTGTTATTTGTGCCAAAGGAAGGTCAACCGCAGATGGCATTAGGAGCATTGCCGAAAGAAACATTTAAAAGGGCAATAAAAGAGGTTTTGCATGTCGAATAAAATTTAAATTTTAAAGCGGTTGCACAAGTTTTATCAGTAATATAAGGCTTGTGTAACCGCTTTTTATTAATGTTGTTCAAGTAACTCATTATAAAGTTTGTAATATTCTTCGGCATTTCGTTCCCAGCTAAATTGTCTGGCATAATCCAGTGCTTTTTTCTTTTTGGTATCATCAAAATCGTTCATGCCAAAACGAAAAACTTCAATCATTTTCTCGGGTTCAAATGACGTCCAGAAGTATGCATGTCCATCGCCTATTTCCTTAAGACTGGTCTTATCCGAGCAGAAAACAGGTTTCTCATATAGCATGGCTTCAATTACCGGTAGGCCAAAACCTTCAGCAATGGAAGGGAATACAAAAGCCATACAATGTTTATAGAGGTATTTTTTCTCCGATTCACTGATTGGACCAGGCATAATAACTCTGTCTTCAAGCTTAAATTGCGAGATCTGTTTTTTTATGTAACTGCCGTATGTTGTATTATTTTCGCCTGCAATTATTAATTTAATATCCTGTGGCAGAAGATTTACGAAAGGAATTAAGACATGAAAATTCTTTTTTTGCAAGCACTGACCAATGGTAAATAAAAATTTTTCGTTGGTTTGAATAAATGCTGGTTGTTTTTCCTGACAATCTGGAATATCTACACCATTATAAATTACTCTACATATTTTATCGTTAGGTATAATCAGGTTTTTAAAACAAATTTCTTTTGTAAAGTGCGAGATAAATACAACAGCATCGGCTTTATCGACGTTTTTTTGTACTTTTTGCAAATATCGTTTCGATTTATACATGCTTTTGGTAAACAAAAAGTTCAAATCGTGAATGGTTAAGATTACTTTATCAGCTTTTCGTAATTCAAATGAAGGCGTCTGATGAATTTTATGAATAATATCTACATTTCCTATTTTTTTTGGCAATATCCGGTGTAATATGCCCAGTTTTTCAGTCGTTTGTTGATTCAGATGTTCTATATTATTCTTACCGTATACCACATAATTAAAATGCAAATGATTATGAATATTTGAGTATTCAACCAAAGCCTTACTATAATCAATGGAAACTCGACCCAGTCCACAATAGGGATTATGTAATTTATCGAGTAAAATGGCAATTTTATTTATTTTCTTAATGTTTTGATAATCAATAAAATTATTTGTTAATTGCTCAATTTTATTCCTGGGGAAAAATCCATTGAGCTGGTTTGAATAATTGATCGGTACCAGTATTTTATTTACATGCTGGCAAAATAGGTTTCTATTTTTACGAGATTCTTCAATTTGCGTATTGTTGTTCAAATAATAAATTAATTCAAGCTCTTTGAAATACTTTTTACATCTGCGTATAATATGGGCATCGTTAATATGGTTTACTATTACAGCACGTACACGTAAAAGTTTAAGAATTTTATATATATAAATTGGATAAAAGGGATTAAATTTAAGATTCCAGTTAATGCATTTGGCTACAAAATTTACTTTGTGTTTTTTGGCATATTGATGTAATGCTGAATATTTATTGATAAACACAAACGATTCAATATGATGCTGTTTTAAATAATTTAAGTTATCAATTAGTGACAATTCTTCTGCATAATTGTTTTCTGAAGAGTTAAAATAACAGATTCGATAGGGATTTCGTTCTTTTTCGGTATCGATTATTTTTTTCAGTTTTAAATATTTTAAAAATACTTCATAACCACCGTTAATACTAACCACAAAACCATATAATCCATCTAAAAAGCCAAGTTTTATGAAATAATCACGAAAAAATCGCCATATAGGGTGAAATAGTAAATGCCAGAAGAAGTTGGGCACAAATCCTCGGTGATAATATGAAGAGGCTAAAATGTCAGTAAATTTATTTATTTGTTGTATTTGTTGACTTATGCTAT
>FQKF010136465.1_pt1 | contig 19837 bp, 18 predicted proteins | sample 1504521 | NCBI WGS metagenome assembly FQKF01 (sample SAMEA4475357, study PRJEB15587) | soil metagenome | biome: Soil; feature: Field | place: India | collected 2015-03-11 | depth 0 m
TATTTGCATTGAAAAAAATCAACTCACCACAGAGAAAAACTCTCCGCTTCATTACCAACGTTACCATACGATTTATTTGTCCCACTTTGTCAATAGTAGTAGTAACCATTCTTAATTTTTATAGGCGGTTAGTAGTGTTTCAGTTTTTATATCTGAATTAATCATATGTTTAGCAATCGGTTGGCCAATTAAATGAAAATACAAGTTTACTTTTTAGTTTAATCATAAAATTTCATGTTATTTTTGCTCAAAATTTAATTTATGGAACGCATTGCGGTTTTTCCCGGGTCATTTGATCCATTTACAATTGGTCATGAGTCAATTGTACGTCGCGCCCTTCCTCTTTTCGATAAAATAATTATAGCCATAGGAGAAAATTCAACAAAAGTTGATTTTTTTCCACTCGAAAAAAGGTTGCAATGGATAAAAGAATTGTTTGAATACGAAGAAAAAATTAGTGTATGCAGTTTTAAAGGCTTAACTGTCGATTTCTGCAAACAACATCAAGCCAGTTATATCATAAGAGGACTTAGGACATCGGCCGATTTTGAATACGAACGCGCCATAGCACAGGTAAACCGATTAATGAATGATGAAATTGAAACCATTTTTATACTTACTTTACCTGAGCATACTGCCATTACATCTACCTTAGTTCGTGAAATAATAAGGCATGGCGGCGATGCCAATAAATTTTTACCTAAAGGCAAGAATTCGCAGAATTGGAAAATTCATTAATCAGTTGCTAACGTTTCATAAACCGATCGAGTTCACGCTGGGTATCACGCTTTTTAATATCCTCGCGTTTGTCGTATTGTTTTTTACCACGTGCTAAAGCTATATCAAGCTTAGCCCACCCTTTTTCATTAATCCATAGTCGGTATGCAATAATGGTTAATCCTTTTTCTTGCGAACGTCGGAATAGTCGATTCAATTCCTTTTTAGTAAGCAAAAGCTTTCGTTCACGACGTGGATCATGATTATTCAGATTACCCCATTCATATTCAGCTATATGAAGACCTTTAACATAAAGTTCTCCATTTACAAAATAACAGTATGCATCCACCAAATTAGCCTTTCCGGCACGAATCGACTTTATTTCGGTACCAGTTAATTTTATACCAGCTGTAAATTTCTCAAGAAACTCGTATTCAAACGATGCTTTTTTATTCTTTATTTCAATATTTGATGTTGAATGTGCCATTTTATTTATTGTTGAAAAATATATGCATAATGGAGTGCACGCAATGGAAAACTAAAAGACCAACGAATGATTTCGTATATTAAAATATAAATACCTGTGCTTATAGCAGTAAATTTTGTTATTATTAATGAATTTCCAACTTTCATTTTTTCAGCTCCTACCATGAAAATATAAACTCCATAAATACCCAGAAAAATTATAAATGCACTTAAAGTCGGATAATTAGCTAAAACACCTGCTAAAATTTTTGCAGCCCAAAATACTGAGCTCGAATATATAAGTAATAATTGTAATGAATCCAGTTCAATATCTAATTTCAGCTTTTTGGCAATTGGTTCAATAATCAGTGAACCAATGTAGAATGGAAAAAAACTTTCAAAAACAACTGCAATTGTTTTAACTATCGCATAACTAATTGAAAAATTTTTAACGGTAATCGCTAATATCAAATATCCTAAAAAATTTGTAAGGGTTATTAGCAACATAATAGGTAAAACAAAAAACTTAATATGCCAATTGATAGGATGTTTTATGCTTAAGATACTTTCCCACTCTAACGATGGATGAATAGCCAGGTGATGTATACAGCTAAAAATCTTCTTTAATTTTTCTTTTACCATTCTTTAATTGAATATACTTGTTGCAAATTTAATGGAACTATTATGAATTGAAAACATTAATATTTAGAAAATCTCATTTAATATTTATTTCATAAAATGTATTTCATGCGTTTAATAATATATTCTTATAAAAATTAAAAGAATACTCTTAAACATTACAAATTTGCTCTATAAAATCTGCTACAAAAAATAAAACTGAATTACTCTTCGTTAAATAACAGAGATTATCATCATAAACAGGTAATTACTATATATAAATTTATCAATTTAAATATCATATAAAAGCATGTTTGCTATTACCATTAGCTATTGTGTTTTGCCAAACATTTTAGTTTAGCGCATAATTATTTTTAGAAATTCAAAATTTCATTTTTACTTTGTGCCACAAAATAAATTTTGAAAACTATTTAAGATGAAATTCTCCGAAAATTCATTATTTGTAGCCCCCACCCCACTAAAATTAGCAGAAGAATTAGCCGGATGGTTTTACTCCTATGTATTTAACCATAAAAACCAAAACAAACAGTATTATATTGCTATTTCGAGTGGTAGTACTCCTGTACTTTTTTTTGATTATTTATCCTCTCACTTTGGTCAATTTATTGATTGGAAAAGAATTCATGTTTTTTGGGTCGACGAAAAATGTGTATCTCCCGATAGTGCCGAGAGTCATTTTCATGCAGTGTATCAAAACTTTTTACGTAAAGTTAACTTTCCAGAGGATAATATTCATCGTATCTGTGGAGAAAACAATCCTCAAGAAGAAGCCCAAAGATATAGTAACGAAATTACATCTATAGTTCCAACTGATGAAACAAACGTTCCATCGTTCGATTTAATACTTTTAGGAATAGGAAATGATGGCTCAACGGCCTCTATATTCCCAACACAGAATGAAATTATTCAATCAAATAAATTTGTAGAAGTTTCGCAACATAATCAATTAAAACAAAAACGTATAACCATTACACCATTATTAATAAATCGGGCACACAAAATAATATTTCATGTTACTGGATTTGCTAAAGCCAGTATCGTAAGCAATATTTTACAAAATAAACCCGAAGCCAACCAATATCCTGCTTCATTTATTAAGCCAAAAAATGGTGATTTATATTGGTTTTTAGATGCTGGTGCCGCTAAGGATATTTTTAAATAATATGGAAAATCAAACTACGTTTTCAAAAGAAATTATTGTTGACGATACAAAGTTGATTAAATTTTCTTTATGGTTCATGTTTCTTAGTCTTATACTAGTTTGCATACCATTTTTACTATTGTATAATTTTAACTCATTGCTTTTAGGGCTTCGTAAATTATTCATTCATCTTATTTTCTGGCTGATACCTATTGTTATTTTGCATGAGGGCTTGCACGGCTTAATCTGGGCATTATTACAGAAAAACGGCTTTAAAAACATCCGATTTGGATTTCATAAACAATATTTCACATTTTATACCCATTGCACTGCACCCCTCAAAAAATGGGTATTTTTTGCTGGAGGAATAGCACCCTTTACTTTTATGGGTATTCTGCCCGTTATGTATGGCTTAATTACAGAATCCGGTTATTGGCTAATATGGGGTCTTATAAACTTATGGACATCGGCTGCCGACCTTTTGGTTTGTACCAAAATAATTTCTCTTCCCTCGAATTTTAAAATACTCGATCATCCCGAAAAGCTTGGTTTTTATTTGATTGATTGAACAAAAACTATAACTCGCGATATTTGATATAATAGATAAATATAAAGCCAATAGCTAACAACATTAAGATGATAGAAATGTACATTACTGTAGTATGGTATGCTCCTATGGATTCAATTGGTTTGTTTTTTCCAGTAAAAATATATGCAGCCCAGTAGTAGGGATGAGAAAGCCGCGCATCGGAATTCTGAATATATTGAATTTTGGCATGCTTAATAGCCAGATCGATAGGCTGATAATTTTTTAAATGATTATAAAATTTTATCATCACATCATGGCTTGTTTTATCGGCAATGCTCCAGAGAGTTACCACCAATGCAGGACATTCAGCAAAGATAAAACCTCGAGAAAGGCTATATAATCCTTCTCCATTTAGCAACTTACCATATCCAGTATTGCATGCACTTAATACAACCAATGGAGTTGAAAATTGCATATTATATATTTCATAAACATGCAACATTCCATCATTTATAGAATCAGTAGTTTGTGAAAATGCTAACTTGGATAAAAGTGGATTTGTATCGTCAATTATAGCATGCATAGCCAGATGCAAAATCTTTTTCGATTGAGCATAATATTTAAACCTCCCTTCAGTTGCATTTCGGCCTGAAATACACTGCCCACCTAACAACTTTACCACATCTCGTGCTTCTGTTTGAGCACCTGGAATAGGTAATAACTGATCCCTGAACTTAGCATATCGAGTATTTACTTTTTCATTTTTTTTCATCTGATAGCTGGGCGCAAAGGCTAAAACACCATGTAATTCAGGAGAAGGGTTTAACTGTTGAAGTTCGAATAAACGAGCAGAATATGCATATCGAATATTATAATGATTTAATAAATAGTTTAACATTCCATAATCAACCAGTTTACAAGGAATTGAATCGCTAACTACTAGTGCTTCAAATGGTATATAATTTAAAAATTTATCAGGTATAAGAATAAGGTTGTTACTGTTTATATATGGTTTAACTACCTCAAATAGCGTTTTGTACAAGCGATGAGCCAATTGAATATACGACACAAAACCATCGAAACTGAATTCTTCCTCATTTGGTTGAGAGAGTTTCTGCCTGAACTGAAATATCATTTCCTTCAAGTCAGGTTCCAAAACAGATATAACCTTTACTTGATTCTTATTAATAACAAAAGCATACAAAACATCACCAACAATCTGATATTCAATAATATTCTCATCATTCTGGAGTAGAGTTTGTATCTGGTTTATAGTTACTGACTTGTTTCTGTTATATTTAAGTTCATAGTACTTTGGATAACGACTTTCGAAATATTTAATGAAATTTTCACTCTCTTCAATACGCTTTAATAATTTTTTTTGCCATAGCTCTATTAATTCATGCTTCGGTAAATTCTTGTTTAGCTCGTCTTGTATGGCATTTTGTAAAACAATAATTTCTTCATTAACGGCTTTTTCTCTATCCAATATTGAGTCGGGTATACCAGCTATTTTCTTTAAATTATTTTCAATCATCTGTTGAGTTAATACATTGGCCTTTACCATATCGGCCGATGAAAATGCAAGATTTATATAAAATTGTTTATCAGATTCAGTATTTGATTGTTGATAGAGTTGCAATGCAATACTAAAAATTCGTTCATATACATTTGTTTTAGTTTCATTGAAGATTAATCGATCCGCCTCAATACTGAAAGTTTTTTTCTTTGCTTCAGCTATTTCTATAGCACGCAAATAATGTTTTAATGACTTCAATAAATAATCTGTTGATTTATACTTTATTCCCAGCTTTTGCAATACATCGGCTTTCCCAACCAATGCATCTATTACGTTAATGGAAGAAATTATATTACTGTCGGCTATTTCTGGCACCTGTATAAAATCCTTTGAAGGTTTATATGTCTTTAAAGATGAATAAATACTGTTTTCATACCATTTTAAGCTTTCAAAATACTGGTTACATAATTCATGTGCTTTCGCTTTCCAATAAATGTAATACCCGGTACGATAATTGTTGGTTTTATATTGCCGAACAACCAGAGGGTAATATAAATTGATGATATCTAATGCTTTATCCGGTTGATTCTTATGAATATACGATTGAGCCTGAATAGTCACTATATCAATAATTCTAATTTTTATCTTATCAAGCTGTTCACGGCATTTACTAAGCCATAAATCAGCACTATCAGGCTTATTCATTTCGAGATAACAGCTTCCAATATTATAATATATTTCTTCTTTATCTTTATTGTTTAAAGAGTTATACAAATTAAGAATTGAAAAATAACCTTGCAATGCTTCATTAAATTTATTGGCATTAAAATAAATTTGCGATTGTATGTATTTTGCCTGAGCTAACGAATATAAATCCTTTTGAAATTCAAAATATTTCACAGCTCTATTTATTTTGCTTTCGGCAAGAGTGTGTTTCGATACATAACTATCAATGAGCGCCTGACCTATGGCTATATGAGCCAATTCATATTCATAATTTCCTTCCAGTTTTAAATATATATCGTAAGCTTTTTGATACAATTGGTATGCCTCATATAAATTTCCTTTATGATGGTTAAATACTGCCAGATTATAGGTATTCCATGCATAATAATCGGAATCAACTACATGGCAATTATTCATAATCAACTGCATGGTATCGTAATAGGCTTCGGAAAGTTTAAAATTATTTTTTACATAAAAGGAGTACCCAGCAACTACTCCATATAATATGGATCGCTCAAAGGAAAAGAAATCTTTTTTTCGGCCAGACAATTGCAAAGCTTTGATATAATAATAATGAGCACTATCACGTTGCAGCAGGCGTTCAAAAAATACACCCAATCGGTAATAATGCAGTATTTGATTGGTATCGTTTTCGGGATATAATGCTATTGCCTGCTTCAGGTAAAAATTGGCTTTGTGGTAATTATAATTTTTACCCTCATATAGGGCAAGCGTGTTAAATACAATACTTTCGATATACGAAGAGTAAGAATGAATGAAATGTACTATTTTCCTTTGGTTCGAATCATTTTTGAATTTTTCTTCATTTGCAATATTTAATGAATCAATATAGGGTTCAATCTTTCTCAACTTGTTAATTGACTCCGTCCATTTAGCTTTGTTACCCAGCCGATAATAACAATAAAATAAATGACAGAGCGATAAAATATAGGTAGTATCAGTTGAATCACTGATGGTATTTAAATATTTTTCAAATAGCACAGATGCTCGGGCATATTGGTAGTTTGTTAAATGTTCAGAAGCCTGTTGATAAATAAATTTGGTATTTTCTTTATTTTTTTGTAAATTGCATGAAATTAGAATAAAAAGTAAGAAAACGATATGTTTTCTGAAAGTTTTCATTTATAAACCTTAAATCTAAACTATTATGGAAAAATTAATTATTTCATTCAGCCCGGTAAAAGACAACCCTCCACCTCCACAAGGCAAAGCTAAAGCAACAAGCAAAACCAAAAAAACCAAAAAATAACCAGATAGGTTTTGACTGTTTTGCACAAAGTAAATCAAAAAAAGCAGCTTATACAAGTTATAGGCTGCTTTTTTTATACTAAATTTAACAGATTAAGGTAAACTTACTCTATTCAATAGTTGATCGGAGTGCAACAATAAATCAATATACTGGGCACGCTGGTAAACAAAAGGATCTTTTAAATGTTTCTGAGATAATTTTCCCCGGAAATCGTCAATTGTGTTAAAACCTTTAGCTTTCATCCACGATTCAATTTCATTAATCATAGTGCTAATAAAATCTATTTTATTTTGATAAAGTGCACTTACCACCTGCACACAATCGGCCCCGACTAAAAGAAGTTTAATGACATCATTTCCAGAATGAATTCCTCTGCTTGCACATATATTTGCACCAATATTTCCATATAACAGGCCAGCAAATCGAATAGCCAACTTGTTTTCGAAAGGTGTACTCAACTGGTGCGATGATATATGTTTCATTTGATCTACATCAATGTCGGGTTGATAAAAACGATTAAAAATTACAATACCATCGGCCCCTGCTTTATCGAGCTGTGCAATAAAATGTAAAATATTTGAATAAAAGGGACTCAACTTAATACTCACCGGAATTGAAACTGCATCTTTCACAGCAGTTAAAATTTCAATTTGGTGTTTTTCAATATCAACTCCTGAAACGTCAAAGTTTTTAGGCACTGCATAAAAGTTTAACTCCAACGCATCCACGCCGGTTTCTTCAATTTTCCTCGCATATTCTATCCAGCTTTCTTTTAATACAGCATTTAAACTGGCTATTAAAGGAATATTAACTGCTTTACGAGCCTTTGATAGGTTATGTAAATGCTCTTCAGCTCCGGCATGTTCTATATCAGGAAATAAAGTAGTCATTTCTGCATGTCGGTATGTATATTCCTCTAGTTCATCATCAAGCTGGGCCTGTTCCAACCTAATTTGTTCCTCAAAAAGCGATTTATACACAATAGCTGCAGCTCCAGCATTCTCGGCACGTTTTAAGTTATCAATTCTATCAACCATATTACTCGCACCCACCATAATGGGGTTCTTGAGTTTTATTCCTAAGTAATTTGTTTCTAAGTTTGCCATAGTATGTAGATTTAGGTTATTTATTTTTTAAACAAATCAATTGATATAAAGTTCGATGTATTTAAATTTACAACTTATTTTAAAATTTTTTGTTATTTAACAGGTAAAAAAATTGTTTGATAATATGCCATATGCAATAAAAATTAAAGCAATGTCATTATTAACTTAAACTACACTACATTAAACTAATTAAAACATTCTACAGTATGACAAGAATTCCAGAAAATGAAAAGTATAAACAGCTTTGCAATTACATAAAAACATTTCCAAAAGTAGCTATTGCCTTTTCAGGAGGAGTTGATAGTACCTTTCTTCTGGCAGTTGCCCGAAACGTACTAGGTAAAGCAAACGTTGTTGGTATTACAATTGATTCGCCAGCCTTACCCCGATATGAACTGGAAGAAACAATTAAATTGGCAAATCTGATTGATGTCGAACACATAATAATTGAAAACAATGAGATTGAAGAAAAAATTAAAAATAATCCAGTTGATCGATGTTATTATTGTAAAAAAGTAGAGTTTGGCAGCGTAATTGAAAAAGCAAAGGAAAAAAACATAGATATTGTTTTTGATGGAAGTAACGCAGATGATTTAAAAGATTATCGGCCGGGACAAAAAGCAACCAAAGAATTACAAGTAAAAAGCCCCTTAGTTGAATTGAATATAAACAAACAAGAAATACGTGAATGGTCAAAAATTCTTAATCTTCCTACATGGGATAAACCAGCATATGCTTGCCTATTCTCAAGAATACCTTATAATTCAGAAATAAAAATAGAAGATCTTCGGAAAATAGAATTGTCGGAAAAATTTTTAATTGACAAAGGATTTAAAACCATTCGAGTACGATGTCACAACGATTTAGCACGCATAGAGATAGACCGTAAAGAAATCCAAAAAATTATAGAAGAACCTTTAGCCTCAGAAATACACGATAAATTAAAAAGTTTTGGATTTAAATATGTAACAGTCGATATACTCGGATATCGGATGGGAAGTTTTAATGAGCTTATACTCCAGAAGTAAAACCATTCATCTTTATTTTATTTAATTTTTTTTTGTTCAACCAATATGATTACCAGTCATATCTTCTAATTGAATTAGAAGTACATTATAAGAAACCAGCAAACATATAATTCCGGAAGTATAATCAAAACCAGAATGCAAATAATGAAATTAATAATATAGCTTTTCTTTTATACCATAAAAGTTTTAAATTTTACAATGACGAACATAACTCCAGGGAGGCTAAATATTTCATCTTCAAGCCTTTTGCAAGGATGTTATTTAAGAACAAAAACATAAAACTTTATAAAAAAGAATGACAAAGTGGATAATTTATTACATTTGCTATCTTAATTATAAAACGAAAAGATGAAAATACTTATTATTGGGGCGGGCAATATGGGTTCGTGGTTAGTTGAGGCACTCTGCCTCGATCACGAAGTAGGAGTATATGACCAGGATAAGAAAAAACTCAAGTTTTTATTCAACTCTCATCGATTTACTAACTTAAAGGAAATTTCTGAATTTTGTCCCGATATGACTATTAATGCTGTAAGTTTACAACATACTTTTACAGCATTTGAGGCAGTATTAGATTTTCTGCCGCAGAACTGTATTTTATCTGATATAGCCAGTGTAAAGAATGGTTTATTCGATTTTTATAAAAAATCAAATCGTCGGTTTGTTTCTACTCATCCTATGTTTGGACCTACATTTGCCAATATTAAGGACTTATCGGAACAAAATGCAATTATTATTAAAGAATCGGATGAAGAGGGGAAAAAATTTTTTTATGACTTTTACAAATCATTCAATATCAATATTTTTGAATACTCATTTGAAGAGCATGATCGTACTATAGCATATTCTTTGTCGACACCTTTTGTTAGCACCCTGGTATTTGCTTCGTGTATAAAAAAACAGGAAGCTCCTGGAACAACCTTTAAAAAACATATGACTATAGCCCGTGGGCTATTATCTGAAAATGATTACTTACTTTCAGAAGTTTTATTTAGTCCATTTTCGTTAGATCAAATTACAGCTATGCAAAATAAATTAGCAGAACTAAAAGATATTGTTGAAAAACGAGATACCAAACGAATGCATAAATGGTTAGAGAATATTCGCAAAAACATAGAATAAAAAGATAGTTTGAATTTTAAAAAAAAACAGTTATTTTTACTCAACAAATTGATAAATAACTTATTTTTGAATGCATATTATATCATTTTAACAAATTAAACATTTATAAACTATATTCAAAACTTTACTCAATATGAGAAAAATTCAGATTACCAGGTATATCATACTACTAACATTAGTTGTTTTGAATAGTTGTAACTCCTGTAAAAAAAACACACCACCGCAAGATGTGCAGGTTGATGTAGATGAAGGAGTAATAGAAAATATAAACCAGGCAAAAAAAATATTTTATTCTCTTCCATCGCCACTTGAAACTGCTATGCTTATAAAAACAGCCGGAGCTACTTATAATGAAAAATTGTTAAATCCATTAAGTAACGCATCGAATTATACTACCACTAAAAGCATGGCATTGAATTTAGGAATATATACAACAGACTTAAGTTTTGCCAGTTTATTTGATCAAACACAAACAGCCATTAACTACATGCAAGTGGCAAAAAAAATGGCAGATGGACTTGGAATACTCGATGCCATTGATAACAAAACAATACAAAGGTTAGAAGAAAACATCAATAACCGCGATGCCATCATGGATATTATTTCTGAAACATTTATGTCGACCAGTAGCTTTTTGAAAGAAAATGATCGGACGGCAGTAGCAAGTATTGTTTTAGTTGGAGGATGGATAGAAGGTTTATACATAGGAACCTCATTGGTAGAACCTACCAACCTAAAAAATAACAAATTAGTTGAGCGAATAGTTGATCAAAAATATTCGCTCGATATAGTATTAAAGTTACTGGAGGAAAACAAGGATAATCCAGATGTAGCCTCAGTATACGTTGAGATGAACGAATTGAAAAAAATCTTTGATAAAATAGAGATTAAAACATCAAAAGTAGAGGCTGTAACAGATAAATCGACAAATGTAACTACTTTAAAGTCAGAATCAAAACAAATGATTACACCCGAAGTTTTTAAGGAACTTAAAGATAAAGTGAGAGCCATACGTAGTAATTTTACTTTGTAAAACACATAGAGAATTTATATAAAGAAAAGATTTATAAATTTGTTTAATATTTGGTGGTATGGGTTAGACATACGTTAACACTAAAAAATTTAAAAATATGAAAAAAGTATTTTCGCTATTTTTAATTTTATTCGCTGTATCGTTTATAAGTAATCAAGTTCAAGCTCAATGTAAAGGTTTTGCAAAAAAAATATGCAAATCGGAATTAGAACCATATATTCACGATGGCAACTTTCATGCTGCTGTACTAACTGAAGGCGAAGAAGCCGAGCTATATAAAACCTTTTATTCCGATACCGAATATAGAATTGCTGTTTGTGGCTCCGAACAACTTCCTAAAATTGAGTTTAAAGTATTTGACTCCAATAACAATTTACTTTACTCGAACAAGGATCATAATTTTAATAAAACCTGGGATTTTAAACTTCAATCGAGCCAACAACTTAAAATAGTCGTAAAAGTTTATACTTCAAGCGCCAACGTCGAAAATGTACAAAGTGGTTGTGTAGCAATAATGTTTGGCTTTAAAGAAAGTAAATAGGAAACTTAATACTTATTTATTAACCTTTTTCAATCTGCTCCGATAATTGAGTAATAGCATCGACCATGGCATGCCATGAAAATCGATATTGTTCCATTTGAACATTTTGCGACATTTGTTCTTCCCTCTGATTTATATAAAAGTCAGCAATAGCTCTGGCAATGGAGTTAGCATCGACTTCAGTAACATATCCAGTATGATTATCGAAAACAATCTCTGACAACCCTCCTACATTTGTCACCAGCATGGGTCTCTCAAAATTATATGCAATTTGAGTAACTCCACTTTGAGTAGCCGATTTATAAGGTTGAACAACTAAATCGGCTGCACAAAAATAATATTTAACCTCTTCATTTGGTATAAAGCGGTCTATAAGTATTACATTCGATTGAATTCCTAACTTTTCAATTAATTGGATATATAACTGCTTATTTTCGTAAAACTCGCCAGCCACCAATAATTTTATATTTAATGCTTTTAATTCATCTTTCGCAAGAGCTTCTAATAAAAGATCGAGTCCCTTATATGGCCGAATTATGCCGAAGAAAAGAATTATCCGGTCGGAATCTGATAAATTTAAAAATCTTCGAGCTTCTTCTTTAGCAATTTTATCGCCAAAAATATCATAAACTGGATGCGCTGCAAAAATTTTATTTTTATTATCAGTAAACTCTTCTAATTCAGACAAAACCGATTTTGAAAGACAAACAAAACCATGACAGGTATGAACAAAATATTTGATTAATCCTTCATCGAGCATTCTTTTTTCATGGGGTCGAACATTATGCATGATGGCAATAATCTTTGTTTTACGATTTCGCCTGACCAGGTGTAAAATACTTCCCAAACATAATGCCATATAAGGCAACCAAAACTGAACAACCACAATATCGGGACTTTCATTGAGTACATAACGAGCAGTTTTGAGCCATGTGTACGGATTAATTGAATTAATCAGTCGACGTATTTTTAAATTAACCGGCCCTTTACCCTCAGCCAGTTGAGTTTTACCCGGGAAAAGAAAGGAAGGATATTGTAAACTAAATGAAACAATTTGGGTATCGAACGAATTTTTTAAAAAAGCAATAGCAAGCGACTCGGTAAAATTGGCTATACCTCCTCGTAAAGGATGCGCCGGACCAATGATAATTACTTTCATTGCTTGCAGACTATATAATTTCTATATTCTAAATTAATAAATATCCGTTTTCAATTAATTACTTGTCAAAATTAAGCTTTTCATCAATTAAATATTCGTTTCTATCGGTAGCTGACCGAACGATTAATTCGCCCAAAAATCCGGCTAAAAACAACTGAGTACCTATAATCATTGCCACTAGCGATAGATAAAAATATGGATTATCGGTAACCAATCGGGCTTTTAAATGATGTTGCAGGGCATATAATTTATCAGCACCTATTAAAGCAGCCCATATAAACCCAAATATAAACATTAACGAACCCAGGACACCAAAAAAATGCATTGGTCGTCGGCCAAATTTTGTAATAAAAACTAATGTAATTAGATCCAAAAACCCAGTTACAAAACGTTGCCAGCCATATTTTGAGGTTCCATATTTTCGCTTTTGATGCTGTACTACTTTTTCACCAATTTTCTTAAATCCAGCTTGTTTAGCAAGAAATGGAATATTTCTGTGCATATCGCCATAAACCTCAATACTCTTAACAACTTGTTTGCGATAAGCCTTTAACCCACAATTAAAATCATGTAATTGAATACCGGTAACTTTTCTGGCAACAGCATTATAAATCTTACTGGGTAAACGTTTCGATATGGGATCATGTCGAACTTTTTTCCATCCTGAAACCAGGTCAAAACCCTGTTCTAAAATCATTTGATAAAGATGAGGAATTTCTTCGGGACTATCCTGCAGATCGGCATCCATGGTTATGATTACATTGCCTTCTGCTGCTTGAAATCCAGTCTGTAAAGCCGCTGATTTTCCGTAATTTCTACGAAATTTTATTGCTTTTATATTTTTATTTTTTTCGCATAATGACTGAACCACGTTCCATGAATTGTCGGAGCTTCCATCATCAATCATTACAATTTCGTATGAAAAATGATTTCTCTGCATTACCTGATCAATCCAGCTTATTAATTCAGGTATTGACTCCTCTTCGTTATAAAAAGGAATTATTATTGATATATCCATATTAGAAATCTAAGTCGTAATAATTATTGATTGTGTATTAATCCACATTTGGTGTCTCAAATGGTGAAGTATCTCTTTTAACCAGTGCAGCAGTTATTAAAGAAATAATTGCAGCCCAAAATGAAAATGAGAGTATAGACATGAAGAACATTTTACCAGGTGTCATCCATTCACGCGACATGGCTATAGCAGTCTCAACCTGATCTTCACTCATACCTTTTTCTAACATTTTCTGTTGCATTAATTCGAGCTGTTTATCAATTAAACTGGGATCAATAAATGTAACTTCAATATAACTAAAAAATGATAATAATATGGCTGTAAATATACCAACTAACAATCCTAAGCTAAAAGCCTGACCATATTTTATATTACCTTGATTAACTTTGTCGCGATATTGTTTACTAAATATATAAATACAAGCAGCTAATATTATTATGGCTAAATATCCTAAATACTGGTTTAAACTTTGACCCAGCAGATAAATAATCAAGGAATAAATAATTAAAATTAATCCAGTAATTAAGCCATAATTCATTGAATAATACAACAATGTTTTACGTGGTTCCATATTTAAAATATCTAAAATTGAACGACAAATGTAAAGTTATTTTGGGTAAAATTAATTAAAAATTAAGTGAAATAAATACATTAAATTGATATTTTTCTCTGTAAATCTTTTCTTAATCATATTTCAGAAAAAAAATCTTCGGCACCTTGTGTCAAATATTTCGATATTAATGCTCAAACCATTAAAGAGCTACTAATCATATTTATACTCTTTGCGATTATAGGCAACATCAAAAAAAATAGTAACTTCTGATTTTTTCAAAGCTAACCTTAGGCAAGTATTGAAAAAACAAGAATGAATATTTAATCAAAACGACTAATCAATTTTTATATCGAATAATTAAAAATGTTTTTGTAAATTTCAGGCAAAATTAGTTGTGATGCATAAAATTAGATGGTTCATATTTTTTATTTTTTTATTTCTTATATCTTCAATAGTTATTAGAAGTCAACCATTAAGTACAAAATCTAAAAAAGCTATACAATACTACGATTTAGCTACCCGAAGCATGGATGGTTATGACTTTCAGGGAGCAGTAGATTTGTTGCAAGAAGCAGTGAAAATTGATACTGCGTTTACCGAAGCATGGTTACTAATGGCCGATGCTTATGATTTGATGGCAAAATATGATAAATCGGCCGAAGCTTGCGAAAAAGCTTTACAGGTTGGAGCAGAAAAATATCCTATCACTTATTACTTCAGTGCCCAGGCCTATTTGCGAATTGGCAAATATGAAAAAGCATTGGCTATGGCTAATCAATTTTTAGCAAAAAATAAATACACACCCAATCAAAAAAAAGAAACTGAAAAAATTATACAAAACGCCAATTTTGCCAGAGAAACTATTAAAAATCCTGTACCATTTGTTATAAATAATTTGGGCGATAGTATCAATAGCTCATTTGATGAATATTGGCCAAATTTATCGGCCGATGAAGAAATGTTAGTGTTCACGCGTTTGGTACCTAAAAATAGCCAACGTTCGGATTTCATAGGAAATAATCAAGAAGATATTTATTATACGCATATCAGAGAAGGAAAATGGCAATTGGCTAAGCCAATAAGTAGCAATATTAATACTTTACAGAACGAAGGATCGGAATCAATTACAGCCGATGGTAAACAAATGTATTTTACTGCCTGCAATAGGCAGGATGGTAAAGGAAAATGCGACATTTACGTTAGCGAATGGTCTACCGAAGGGTGGTCAATACCTAAAAATTTGGGGAGTCCAATTAATACTGGTTCAAGCGAAAAACAACCTTCGATCAGTGCCGATGGAAGAACAATTTATTTTGTAAGCGACAGACCAGGAGGAAAAGGCAAATTCGATATTTATGTTTCGCATAAAATAGATGACACAAATTGGTCGACCCCTGTAAATTTAGGAGATAGCATTAATACTCCCGATGACGAGCAATCGCCATATATACATCCCGATGGGCAAACCCTATACTTTTCAACAAATGGATGGATTGGTTTTGGGGGATATGATGTATTTCGTTCAACTAAAAAAGACTCACCTGACACAAGCTGGAGTACACCTATAAATCTTGGTTATCCGATCAATACCAGTGCTGATGAAATAGGTTTAATTGTAAATGCACGTGGAAATAGAGCTTTTTTTTCATCAAACCGAACACCCGAAAAAGGTAAAGATATTTTTGAATTTGAACTTTACAAAGAAGCTCAACCTATATCTGTATCATACATTAAAGGAAAAGTGTATGATGCAGAAACAAAACAACCCTTAAGTGCAGAATTTGAGCTTATTAACCTCAAAACTAAACAAACTGTTTATAAATCAAAGGCTGACCTACAGGGTGAATTTCTGGTTTGTTTACCTGTACAACAAAATTATGCACTAAATGCCTCGCACGATAAATATTTATTTTATTCAGAGAATTTCTCATTGGCCGATACTACTGCACCTATATTACCAGTTCATAAAAATATTCCTATGCAACCCATAAAAACAGGAAACGTTTTGGTAATGAAAAATATCTTTTTTGAAACAAATTCATTTAAACTAAAAAATGAATCGTTTGTTGAATTAGATAAATTAGTTACATTTTTAAAAAATCATCCAACAATTAAAATTGAAGTAAGTGGACATACAGATAATGTGGGCAATGAACAATTTAATTTAATTTTGAGTGAAAATAGAGCAAAAGCAGTTGTAGAATACTTGTTATCACAGAATATCAGTAAAGAAAGAATTAGATACAAAGGATATGGCAAATCTAAACCTATAGCTGAAAATGATACTGAAGCTGGACGTGCAATAAATAGGCGTACAGAGATAAAAATTATTGAATAAAAACCCAAAAATTGACTCAAACCCAATGAAACCTAATATTTTCTTTGTTATTAGTCTTCTGATAATCAACATTACTCATGTTGAAAGTCAGGATTTCAGGATTGAAGATAATTTTAGCTTTGAAAAAAAAATTGAATCGACCGCAGTTCTTAATCAATACCGTTCAAATACATGCTGGAGCTATACAGTTTTAGGATTATTAGAAACTGAAATATTAAATCAACGAAAGGAAAATATACTACTATCAGAAATGTATGTAGTATATTATAGCTATCTCGAGAAAGCAGAACGTTATATTCGTATGCATGGCAAGATTAGCTTCTCTGGTGGAGGAGTTTTAACCGATGTGTTTTACATAATTAATAAATACGGAATTGTTCCAAACGATGTTTATACAGGATTAATAGGCGACAATACCCTACCCGATCATATTCAGTTAGAACAAAGTTTAAAAAATTATCTCGATGAACTACTCATAAAAAAAACTATTCCTTTTGGCTGGCAGAAAAAAATAAAAGAAATATTGGATTTGTATATGGGCTCCCCACCAACTCGTTTTATATACAAAAATAAAGAATATACACCTAAAGAATTTGCTAATGAGCTGGGTATAGACGATTCGAAATATATTATTTTCACTTCGTACATGTATAAACCTTATTTTCAACCAATTTTGCTTGAGGTGCCCGATAATTGGCTAATGTTTAAGGTATATAATATTCCCCTGACAGATTTGATAAATGTTATAAATAACTCAATAGTTAATAATTATCCAGTAGCAATTACTTGTGATATTACTGAAACAGGATTTATGTGGTCAAAAGGTCTGGCCTATTTAATATCCCAACCCGAACAGAAAGAAGATATTTCGTCGGCTTTTCTTCAAAATAAAATTTTTCCTATAACAGAACCCGAAGTTACCGAACAATTACGCCAATGGACATTTGATACCTACGAAACAACCGACGACCATAGTTTAATTTTATTAGGAATTGCTAAAGATAAACATGGAAAAAAATATTATTTTGCCAAAAATTCCTGGGGAAAAATTAATACTCCATTTCAAGGTTATTTATTTTTATCCGAAAATTATATAAAACTTAAAACCATAAGTGTTTTAGTACGAAAAGAAAATACACCCAACATTTTATTACAAAAACTAAAAAGAGATTGCAATTAACTAAACCGATGGAAAAGAACCATCCTTCGATTATTAATGCCTGGTGCAGTTACGACATTGCCAATTCGGCTTACAATTTAGTAATTACAGCAACAATTTTTCCTATTTATTATCAAGAGATTACATCAAAAATCTGGAATAATGGAATTATTGAGTTTCTTGGTTTTACCATTAAAAATACGGTTATTTACAATTATATAATAGCTATTGCTTATGCATTTATTATTGTAATTTCTCCATTACTTTCGGGCATAGCTGATTCTAATGGTCTGAAAAAAATATTTATGAAATTTTTCACTATTCTAGGTAGTGTGAGCTGTATCATGTTATTTGGTTTTAAAGGAGAAAACGTTGCATATGGTCTTTTTTGGGCAGGTTTGGCTGTAGTTGGATACGCTGGATCACTGGTTTTTTACAATTCTTTTTTGCCAATTATTTCAACACCCAATAATCACGATAGAGTTAGTGCCCGCGGTTTCGCATACGGATATGCTGGTAGTGTAATTCTGCTCATAATACTTTTATTATTCATTTCCTATTCGCAATGGTTTGGAATTAAAGAACCCACACTTGCCATTCGAATTAGTTTTCTGGTAGTTGGAATATGGTGGATCCTGATTGCTCAAATAGCTTTTTTCTACCTAAAAGAAGAATCCTCGATACAACTAATAAACTTTAACGTAATAACAAAAGGCTATAAAGAACTAAAAAAAGTAATCAATGATATTTGTCATAATACTTCCATCATTATTTTTCTTTTTTCCTTTTTTCTCTTTTCGGCAGGAGTTCAAACACTATTATTGGTAGCTACTTTATTCGGAAGTGCAGTAATGCATATCGAAGGTAAATATTTGATTTTATTGATAATTGTTATTCAAATAGTCGCCATAATAGGTTCCATTTTCTTTGGATGGGTATCGACAAAAAATGGAAATAAATTTTCAATTATTGTTATGCTAACTATATGGATTAGTGTTTGTATTGGTGCTTATTTTATCCAAACCGATCAGCATTTTTATATTCTGTCTTCAATTGCAGGATTTATGATGGGAGGCATTCAATCGCAGGCTCGATCAACATATGCAAAGTTTATACCTCAGCAAACAACTGATACTGCATCTTATTTTAGCTTTTACGATATTACCGAAAAATTTTCGATAGTAACTGGCATGTTTATATTTGGCTACATTGAACAACTATCAGGTAATATGCGGTACAGCGCTTTAAGTTTTGGTGCTTTCTTTGTTTTTGCTTTATTACTTATTTCTTTTATAAAACTACCCCATAACAATATAAAAAAATGAATTTCGAAAACTATATTCTAAATAAAATTATACTTGCTAAAAAATCATTTTAAAAGCTAATTACCTTTAAAAAAAACATTTCCTTTCTAATTTCTGAATATATATAAAAAATCACTACTGACCGATTAAAAAAAAGTATATATCCTTCTTGTTACAAAGTCGGGCAAATAATTCACAATTTATTATACGGCAACGTAGGCAAAGAAGGACAAAGATTTTTCTCTTTTTAGTGGTGAATTCTTTTTTTACCACAGAGGGCGCAGAGAACCACAGAGAAATACACAGAGATGAAATAATATTTATATCTGCGGCACTTGGCGTGCTTCGCGATCTAGAAAAATAAATTGAATAAGTAAAATTAAGGTCATTAAATATCGAAGCACTTATCCAAAACAGGTTGGTAACTCTAAAAAAAATCGCTCAATTCAATTAAGTTTATTTTTGAAAAA